>Ga0315278_10003180_pt1 | contig 14639 bp, 13 predicted proteins | sample YL17G06_0_MG_FD_203880 | JGI IMG/M metagenome (GOLD analysis project Ga0315278, IMG submission 203880) | Sediment microbial communities from Yellowstone Lake, YNP, Wyoming, USA - YL17G06_0 | ecosystem: Environmental > Aquatic > Freshwater > Lake > Sediment | place: USA: Wyoming | collected... | reverse complement strand
TTGGGAATTGTTGTATGAGTATTTCGTCGGCAAAGAAGACGATCTGGAGATCGATAGGACGTTACTCAGCTCTTATCTGAATGTGATCCATCTTAATGAGCCCAAGATTTCAGCCAGGCGGAAGATGGTCAATTGGGTGGTTGTGCTTTTCCCTGTGATTGTGGCCCTCCTGTTTGGTTTGAGTCTTTTCCCTCGATAGTTGATCTGATCTGAATAGTTATCGCCCTCATCGGTTCTGATAGAAGGCTTTCTCGATTCTATTTCTTTTTCCTCATATCGATCTTTAGACAGCCGATGCACTTGAGCTCTTCGCGCTCCTGTGAGGTGAGGTTTTTGAGGAGCTCGCGGAAGTCTTCGATGTCGGACTGGTCGAGATCGAAGGTCGGGAGCAGGCCGGCGACCTGGTAAAGGTTATCGGGGGGTTCCTTTAATATATCCGAATATCTTTATTATACTCTAAGTGTTGCTCACAGCAAATTGATAATGATCGCCTTTAGCTTGACATGTGCGAATTATTTAGGATATGTGGCAGCCAGATATATGATGACGGCAGCTTCTTCATCCGCATTGAGGGAAGCGCCATGGCCGATCATGCGCTCGACGGTAGTTTTCCACTCATCGGCAGACTTAGCAGCTCTCTGGATGCGGTCGGTGCTATGACATACCGTACAGCGCGCCTGAACCAGGGCGCCACCATCCAACTCAGTAGAACTCGAAGGGGTGTTTGTGATGGCTGGCACGGCAGGAGGAATAGTAGGTGTCGCAGGATGATTTGTGGGTGCTACAGGCGGATTGGTAGGTGTCGCAGGCGGATTGGTAGGTGTCGCAGGCGCATTCGTGGTTGTATTGGCTGAGCATTGGGTAGTGATCAGCAGCACAGTTAGCATAAGTAAAGATAGGAGGATTGATCGAATTTTCATTTTTCCCCTTTTTAATTAAAATTCTGGTTGTTAGATCAATCCGATCTTTTCAGCTCGGCAATATAAGGCAGTGTGCGGTACTTATCAGCGAAATCGAGGCCGTAACCAACGACCCACACTTCGGGGATCTCAAATCCTAAGTAATCGAGGGGAACTTCGGCGGTGAAAGAGGTGCGCTGTTTGAGGGTGAGTACACAGGTTTTGAGGGAGGCGGGCTGACGCTCTTTGAGCAAGTGATACAGATAGCTGAGGGTCTTGCCGCTGTCGAGGATATCTTCCACAATGAGGACGTGGCGGTTTTCAATTGGTTCGCGTAAATCCATGAGAATGCGCACAGCTCCGGAAGATGTGGTCTTGCCGTAGCTGGAGAGGGCCATGAAATCAACGATATGCGGGACGGTTAGATGGCGTACCAGGTCGGCAAGGAATATGAAAGCACCCTTGAGGATGCCGACCATATAAAGCGAGTCGATGCCAGCATAGTCTTTATCGATCTGGGTTGCCAACTCCTGGACGCGGTTTTCAATGGTTTCGGCAGAGATGAGAACGCGGGCTATATCTTTGGGAAGGTCAGTCATGGGTTGCTCCTTAGGAATGAATCCGCCCATTAAAGCGAATTGTTTAGTTCTTTTCGTAAGTAAATTCTATTATTTCTCGAGCCAAAGCTTGCGCAGAGAATGAGCGGCCATTTTGGGACGGCGGTCACGGGTAAAGACTCCTTTGTAGTTGATACCGCCCATTCGCAGCACACCCTGGGAGGTCTTGAAGTCGCACATGACCCAGACGTGCTCGCCGATGACATAGGGCTTGGAGCGCAGCAGCTCGATGTAACTCGTCAGGAACTCAACCTGGTATTCTTCGGAGAACATCTCGGGCGGCTGGGCATGGACGCCGGGAAGGGTGTCGGCACCGAACTCGGAGAGGATGATCGGCTTGTGGTAGCGCTCGTAGAGCGCATCCAGCTCGATCGACAGGTTGCGGAGGCCTTCTTCGATGCGACCAGAGTGATCGTACCAGCCGTAGTAGCGGTTGAGGCAGGCTACATCCAGGAACTCAAGGGATTCTTCGGCAATGCCCACGGAGGAGACGAGTGTCACAGGGCGGGTGGGATCGAGGGTTTTGGCCTGGTCGTAGAGGGCTTTGAAGAAAGGTTTAGCTTCGGGGCGCAGGGAGAGCGGTTCGTTGGCGATGCTCCACATCAGGACAGAGGGGTGGTTTTTGTCGCGATCGATGAGCTCATTGAGGTACTGCTGACAGACTCCCAGACGGCGCTGGAGGCCATCTTCCCGGAAATATAAACCGACGGCAGGGATTTCGTCGATGACGAGCAAGCCCAGTCGGTCGGACAGGTGCATGGTCTGCTCGGAATAGGGATAGTGCGAGGTGCGGAAAGAGTTGGCACCGCTCCACTGCATGAGGGCAAAATCTTTGACCAGAACGACGGGTTGGTAGCCGCGCCCGGAGATGGGGAAGTCTTCGTGACGGCAGAAGCCTTTAAGATAAAAGGGCTTGCCGTTCAAAAGCAGGCGAGAGCCTTCGATTTTGATCGTTCGGATGCCGATGGGAAGCGCATAGACATCGACAAGCTCGCCTTTGTAGAAAAGCTGGACGGTCAGGCCATAGAGGTTCGGCGCTGCTGGTTCCCATAAAGCGGCATTCGGAACGAGCAGCTCGAGGGTGGTGGTTTGCTCGACGCGATGAGCGGTGGCAGTCAGCTCCTGGCCGTGGCCGCCCAGGGAGAGGATCAGGTTGGCGAAGTCACAGTTCTGGGTTTGTACGGCTACACTGACGATGCCGGTTGGGCCATCCAGGCCGGTGCGCACGGTCAGATTCTGGATGGAACATTCGGGGATGGCGTAAAGGAGCACCGGTCGCTGGATGCCGCAAAAGGGGAAGAAATCGAAGTTGGTTTGGGGGAAGTTCTTGTCATGTGAGCCGAAGAAATCATAAGGGTCCCCAGTGACGTTACCGGGCGGGACGCGGTCGAAGGAAAGGCTGCCATCGACGCGCACGACGAGCAGGTTATCTGCCGGGTGGATTTTACCCGTGATCTCGAACTCGAAGGGCAGGTGACCGCCTTCGTGCCCACCCAGCAGATTGCCGTTGAGCCAGACCTGGGCAAGGTAGTTAACCGAGTTGAAGCGCAAGAAGAGACGTTTGAGGTTAAAGCCCCAGGGCAGGTGAAAATGAGTCTGGTACCAGGCAGGGCCGAGGAAGTCACGCCCGTCTTCGAACTGGTCATTCCAGGAGGCTGGCACGGCGATGGGACGGGAGTCGTCAAAGCCGTGCGACCAGCCTTGCTCCAGGCCCTGGTCAGTGGGGTCGAAGCGGAAATCCCAGAAACCCGAAAGGTCGGTGAACTGGCGGTAAAGGTTGTTTTGAGGGTAGAGCATGTAGTATTTCCTCCTTGATCCGAATCAATTTCCTGGAAAGGCTGGAATTGAACACGGACACAAAGGATGAACAGGGTAATGTACTATTTAGTAAGTTTCGCAGCCAGGAAATCATAGGCCAACCTGCCGCTGATCTGGTGGCGGCCTTCGAAAAAGTCCGTTTCCAGTTGGCCGGCTGCGCCGAAGAGATCATATACCTGACGTGTTCTCTCAATGGAGCGCTTGACCGCAGCGATGGGGAAGATCGGGTCGTAGGTGCCGGCTTCGACCAGCAAGGGTCGGGGGGCGATCAGACCAGCCAGGTCAACCATCTCACCAAATTGCGCCAGGCCAGGCACGAAATTGCAGGCGCAGTGATGCATGGCTAGAATGCTGTCCTGGAAGGTGCTGTAATAACCGCTGATGACGCAGGCTTTGATGCGTTGATCCAGGCAGGCGGAAAAGAAGGTGTGCATGCCCCCGCCGGAGATGCCCATGGCGCCCAGCCGCCTGATATCCAGGTCGGGGAGTGTTTCCAGGTAGTCAACCAGGCGTTTGGCGTCCAACACGCGCAGACCGACGACCGACCCGCCCAGGTGGAAAGCCAGGCGGGCGGTATGGTCGCAAGTAGCAGGAACAGGACTGCCGATGGCGGTATTCAGGTAGGAAAAGTCGGTGTGGCGCTCGCCAAAGCAGGAGATCTCTGGCGCGGCGACGGCAAAGCCTTTGCGGCATAGCTCGACGGCGAAGTCTTTGTGGTAACCATCGGGAACCAGGCGTTCCTGTCCATCTTCCCACAGACCGACGATATCTTTCACGCCGTAACCATGACCATGGAAGGCGATGACAACCGGAAGAGGACGAGGGCGATCCTTGGGCAGGAGCAGATAGAGAGGCATGAGGGTGTGTTCCGTCGTCCGGATGAGGATCTTCTGACGGACATGGTCGCCCCGGTCGATCTGCTCGATCAGCTCGGGCGAAGGAAGAACGAAGGGGAGGGATTGAAAACCAACAACTTCGTCCAGGAGACGACGGGTACTATCCTGCCAGGTCAGGGCGGCGGGGAGCGATTGGGCCTGGAAGCGGTGGGGGGCAGCTTCGGGAGAATACAGCTTCCAGAGGGCAAAGGCGGGCTGGAGTTGAGGGTGGGTTTGTTGATCCATAATGCTTGTGCTCATCAAATCTAAAGATTCGCCAGGTATTGGTAGCTCTTCTGGACCGCTTCGAGCATGTCCGTGGCGCAAGAATCTAACTCAACGATCTGCCATTCGCAGAAACCCCTGGCAGCGGCGAGGATGGCGGGAACATTCATCACCCCTTCACCAACGGCAAGCATGGGCATGTTCTTGTCACCGGGGCCATCTTTAATGTGCAGGAGGGGGGCGCGCTTACCGAGTTTCTTGACCAGGGCAGGCACATCTACTCCGGCGACATGCGCCCAATAGGTATCGACCTGGAAGAAAACATCGGGATCAACCAACTCCAAGAGAATGTCAAAGGCGGTACGGCCATCCACCACCTGGAATTCCTTGTAATGATTGTGATACCCCAAAGTTAAGCCGTTGGCGCGGCAGACCTGATTGGCTTCATTGAGCAGTTGGGCGGCTTTTTTGAGGCCGTCGGTGCTCTCGAATAAGGAGGCGGAAACACCTGGGCAGACAGGGCGCTTACAGCCGATAGCGGCCATGTCTTCCAGGATATTGCTCTGGTCTTTGCCTACTGGCAGGCCAGTATGTGCGCTGGAGACAGCCAGCCCTAATTCTTTGAAAAGGGCGCCAGCAGCCTGGGCGGTGGTGCCTGGGAAGCCAGCGGTTTCGACACCAGCATAGCCCATGGCAGCGATTTTGCGGACGGTGCCGGCAAAATCCTTTTCGGTGAATTCACGAACAGAATACAGTTGTACAGCGATTGGTACAGTCATGTTTGATCCTTTCTTGATTTTATTCCATAGGAGTTATGGATTTACTTTATTGTAACAATTTCTGCAAAGGCATTTGCCAGTTTTGCCATCATATGTGATCCAGTCATAGGTCGAGATGCTGCAAACCTTGCAGACCCCGGCCTTCGAGAACGGGCTGGATTGTGCTTCTGGAGAGGGCTTGTGGGTTGTGGGTGAAGGCATAGCAGGAGTTGATTCTTGCTCACCAGAAGGCCGATTGGACTGCTTGAGGAGATATGGGAGAGTACGCTGCTGCTTTTCCTGGCGTTTTTGAGCTTCTGCCTGGTATTTTACGAGCCTGTCCTGCTCTCCAGGATGGACAAACTCGCCAGTTTCGGGGACAGGATGAACTTTTTCTAAGGAGGTGGCTAGGCGAGATCCGGAAAATTCCTGAGGTGGGTGAACCAGGTGAAGATTGCGGTAAGAAATGAGGGTATTGGCGTCGGCATCCAGGTAGTGAAGAGTTTTGCCGGGTGTAAAGGTGTATCCACGCACCAATTCGTCAAAAGGTGAGAGCTGCATAAACTCACGCTCGGTTGTGGTGAGGTAAAGGTGCAGCGGCTCGTGCTCATCAGGGTTGAGCATGGAAGTTGTGAAGAGAGAGTGAGGATGGAGGCCTGGGGTTTTGAACCCTTCTTGAATTTTCTTGCGCTCCTCAGGAGGCCGGCGGGTATCAAAAATCCAATACAGCACAGGGCCTTGTTCCTGCTCAACCCAACAGTCGATGTGGCGGGGGAATGGCAAATCAGGCATGATTTTCTCAACGGTAACTTTATCAGCGCCATAATGATCTAACAGCCATTCATACAAGGCTGCCCGGGTTTGCAGGAGCAGGAGAGATTCATTCTGAAATGGGCAGTTTTGCAGGTGTTTGTGTGCAAAATGCCAGCGCTTGATCTTTCCGGCACGAGTGCGAACGGGCTGGTGGCAGCTCGGACATACCAGACGATCTTGAATATCTAATTCGCGCAGCTCGGATAGATGACCTCTCCAATGCGGGTCCAGTATGACGATAAATTCACTACTGTTCGCGTTAATACATTTCAACATGCAGATAAAGGTTCTAGGAGCCACATTTTACGGATTTACCCGCCTGGGCTGCGGAGGCTACGATGGCATCGTAAAGACGGGCCATGCGAAGGCCAACTTCGGGCGGGCAGGGGTTGTCCATCAGGCCAGCGCGCACAGCCAGGAACTGCTCCCAAACTCCCAGGGAAGGGGGTACACCTACGGGGGTAAGATCTTGGTCGCCAATTTTTTGAACTTCCAGCCGCTCTCCCCAGATGCCTGTGCGCAGGATGGCCTTGGAGCAGAAGAGGCGGATATCTGAAGCGCAGGAAGGAATGGCCTCTCCAGCGGCATGCAGCGTGACGAGGGCGCCGGAGGCCAGGCGGCCAATCACAACCCCTTCGGTTTCCACCGGCCGGCCATTATGGTCCAGCCAAGCTGCGACCTCGATAAATTCTTCGCCTGCCAGGTCAACGACAGTGTTGAGCATGTGCGCTCCGGTATCGAACAAAAAACCCCCACCAGATATTTCGGGCTGCTGTCTCCAGGTATTGACCGTTCCCGATCCCCAACCCTGCCAGACGGTGGCGCTAATTGACTGCAATGCGCCCAGTTGGCCGGAGCGGAGCATCTTGACGGCGGTGCGAATGTGAGGGGAGAGGCTGCCAGGGAAGGCGACAACCAGGAGACGCCTGGTTTTGTCGCGGACCTGGATCAGGCTGACCGCCTCAGCGGCGTTCATGACCATTGGCTTTTCGAGTAATACATCCAGACCAGATTGCATACAATCACGGGCCTGGTCGTGATGAAAAGCGTGGGGTGTTATGATGAAGGCTGCATCGAGCTGGCTACCATATTCTTTCAGCAGTTTGCCTAGGTCTGGCTGGTTGGGCGGCATCACAACGCCTGCTTCCTTGAATAATCCGCCAGCAGCTTTGAGCATTTTCTGGGATGGTTCGCAAAGAGCTGTGATCTCTGTGGAGTCTGCCATCTTCAACATCTGCTGGATGTGGTGGCGCGCCATTCCTCCGACGCCGATCAAGGCTACTTTGGTTTTTGTAGGCATGACAAATCCTCCATGCGCGAGCGCAGTTCAAGACAAGTTTAGGAGCAGGCGGCTGGATTAAGGAATACTTCTGTATACAGAAAAGCAGATCCCGTCTTTCCCATTGCTTTTTACGAATTCCATCAAACCGTCGGCTAATTTCAGGATTTCATTGACGGTTTTTGGGTGTTCGACGCAGACTAAGACGCCTATACTGAAGGTTAAAGGCCATTCATTCGTTTTCATCTCATTCGTCAGGTGGTGGCGGATGCGGTTAATGGCCTCTCGCGCTGATTCTTGACTCGCATCCGTGAGAATCAGCGCAAATTCGTCCCCTCCCAAGCGTGCTACCAGGTCAGTCTTGCGCAGGTTTGCCTGAATACTCTCAGCAACTGCCCGGATCACCTGATCGCCAGTGGTGTAGCCAAACTGATCGTTAATCGCTTTAAAATTATCCAAATCGAGGTATCCCAGAGCAAACGGGCGGTCCAGCCGCCGGCAGCGGTCGATTTCCTTTTGGGCGGCTTCGTGAAAGCCGTGTGGGTTGGCGACTCCGGTGAGTGTGTCCGTCTGAGAAAGGCTGCGGGTTAATTCAATCTCGGTGCGGAAGCTTGCAATCAAACTTGAAACGATCAGGAAAGAGGCAAGGCAGGCGATGGTGTTCCAATAATAGATAAAAGGCTCTCCATAGGGGCCGCCTGAATAAATATCAGCTGCCAGCCACATCATGGTGCTAAGAACCGAGGCTGTGACTCCTTGCCATTTTCCAATAAACCAGGCCAGGATGGCGATCGGGATCAGGTAGAGGGGTGCAAAAAAGACTTCCGGCTTAAATTGGCTGTCGATGGCACCCAGCAAGGCGATCAGCATATAACCTGCCACCAGCCAGAATGCTTTGGTTCTGACTTCAAGCTTTGCGAGCATTGGTCAATCCTTCCAGAAACAGTCCCAGGGATAAAGAATGTGCGTCTTGTTTTTTACCATCTTACCGGAAGATAGATGAGGGTGCAAGGGGGATTTTCCTTACAGACCTGTCAGGTTTCAGCAGTCTGCTGAAGGTTGATTTACGGAATGACATACGCAATCGTCAGAGGGCCATCGGGCAGCACACAAATCCGAGGCCCATATTGGGCAACCATTTTGTGCACGGTTTGGGTTATATTGCGGCAGGGAATGAAGAGGGCGCGCTGGATTTGCTCGTCGGTCAGCCCATCACTGTAAACGTAAACATCGGCGTGCTGTTGAATCTGGGCCTGGATTTGCACCTGCCACTGATCAGGCTGACTAAAGTTCGGTTGGGCAAGCATTTCCAGGATTTTAGCCGGAGATCCGGCTTCGATAAGCAAGGCGGCATAGCGGCCATGTTCGGGCAAGCCATCTTCACAGGCTGCCGCCAGGAGGATTGAGCCACCTTTACGCACAATGCGGGCTGCTGCACTCAAACCTTTTACACTTTGATACAGGTTTTGATCGAGGGGATAACCACTGTTGCTCGTGATGACAAGATCGTATGGCTCCGAGACAGCCACCAGGCTTGTGCGGTTTACAAAGGCGCAGCCTTCGGCATGAGCGGCGAGCATTTCCCCGGCGAAGACCCCGGTGATGGCTTTTTGGCGATTTAGGGTCACATTGAGCAGGAAGGTTGGCTGGGTCATCTGCGCGACCTGGCGCATTTCTTCCCAGATCGGGTTGCCTTCGAGGATTCCCCAGGTTGCCTTCGGATGGGCGATCATGGACTGGTTATGGTTGGAAAGAACACTTTCAGCGCCAGCCAGGGCAGGCAGCACTCCTTTAGGGCCTCCACTGAAGCCGGCAAAAAAGTGCGGCTCGATGAAACCGGTCAAGATACGTATATCCGCTTCGAGATAGCGGCGGTTGATGCGCACCGGATTGCCAAAGCTAGTTTTGCCCAACGATACAAGCTGCGAGTCATCCAAGGCGTTATGCTGCAGGCAACGGTAATTATTGACGATAAAATCGCCGAGCATTATGCGCAGCTCCGCCTCAGTCTGCTGGCGGTGAGTACCCAGGGCATTTAGCAGCGTTATATCACTTCGCTGAATACCGGCGTTTTCAAGTTCGTTGAGGAGAACAGGCAAGATCCGGTCATTGGGTGTGGCGCGGGTGATATCGGAATGAGTGACCACAACCCGCTGGCCTGGAGAGACAAGCATGGCCAGCGGTTTTGATCCGATGGGCTGGCGAAGAGCCTGGAGGATGGCCTCCGACTCGTCGGGCAGGCCAGGGATATGCTGCGGGGCGATGGTATCTGCTGGTATGGGTAGATCAATATCCAGGCCGAAACGTCCGTAAGAGAGATGGAAGGTCGATGTCATTCGATTAGGTGGAGGTGATGAGCAAGAGAAATGGAGTTAAGAAATAGATTCGCTGCATAAGTTCATTTTAACACTGAATTTCTCAAAGTAAGTTTTTTTCGGGTATACTTGCTGAGTTCTGGACCGCAATCAGACTTGAATAGGGAGCGGTCGATTTGTGAATATTGGAGAGAAATGGCAACACCACCATTTATTGTGTGTGATAACTTGGTCAAGATCTATAAGATTGCGCAATTAGAGGTGGTGGCGTTGCAAGGTCTTGATCTGATTGTCTCTCGAGGTGAGCTTTTGGGGATTGTGGGGGCCAGCGGTAGTGGTAAATCGACATTAATGAATATCCTGGGTGGATTGGACCGACCTTCGGCAGGGCGTGTTTTTGTAGACGGTTTAAACCTTTTGAACCTATCGGATGCTGACCTGACAAAATACCGACGAAAGAAAGTTGGTTTTGTCTGGCAGCAAGGGGCGCGCAACCTGCTGCCGTACCTCACGGCTTTGGAAAATGTTGAGGTGCCCATGACGCTGGCAGGTGTTCCTTTTTCAACAGCACGAAAACGTTCTGAAGAACTACTCGAAACCGTTGGAATTAAAGATCGCATGAATCATACCATGCAGCAGCTTTCCGGCGGTGAGCAGCAGCGGGTAGCAATTTCTGTGGCTTTGGCAAACCAGCCCGGCCTTTTATTGGCAGATGAGCCGACGGGGGAATTGGATACTGCCACTTCGCAAACAATCTACCAGGCTTTAAAAGATCTAAACAAGCAGTTTGGCGTGACGACCTTAATCGTCAGTCATGATGCAACGATTGCTCGCCATGTGCAACGAGTGGTGGCTATTCGGGATGGTAAAACTTCCAGTGAAACGGTGCGCGTCGATCCTACCCGAAATCCAGAAGCGGTTGAGGGTGGGACAAAGACGGGACATGCAGAGGAGCAATTTGAGGAGCTGGTGGTGCTGGATTCAGCTGGTCGTTTGCAGGTTCCTAAAGAATACCTGGACCGCTTCGCGATCAAAGGTCGGGCACGGCTGGAGGTGAACGATCAGGGGATCCTTATCTTGCCTGTGGAAGCTAAGGGATCAGAACACGAATATTTACAATCGGATTCAACCTCGATATCAGATACCCGGCGCAAAAAGAGTTGGTTTCCTTTTGGAAAACGAAAAGATCACGAAAAGGTTCAGGAATGAGCGAACAGGATTTTGCAATCCAAGTAGAGTCGTTGTGGCGTATTTATGAAACTGGCTCCCAGGAAGTGCCAGCTTTACGTGGATTGACCTTTCAGATTGAGCCGGGTTCTTATGTGGCTTTAAAAGGACGTTCGGGAAGTGGAAAGACAACCTTGTTGAACTGTCTTTCTGGTTTAGATGACCCTACATCGGGACGAGTGCTTGTATTAGGCAGGGAAGTTACCAGGATGACGGAGGCTGAACGTACTCATTGGCGCAGCCAGGAAATGGGATTGGTATTTCAGTCGTTTGGGTTAATACCGACTTTATCAGCCTATGAAAATATCGACTTGATGCTGCGACTGGCCGGGTTGCGAGCAGGAGAGCGCCAAAGACGCACCAAAGAAATGCTGCAGCTTGTAGGTTTGCAAAAATGGGCTGACCATCGCCCCTATGAGATGTCAGGAGGCCAACAACAGCGCATCGCCGTGGCCCGTGCATTGTCCAACCATCCCAAGTTGATCCTGGCAGATGAGCCAACAGGTGAGCTTGATACAACAACGGCAAGAGAGATCCTGGCCTTGTTCCGCAAGATTGTGGAGGAACAGGATGTGACTTTCCTGATGACTTCGCATGATCCGGTCGTCGATGTCTATGTCGATCGGGTGCTGCAGCTCAAAGATGGGATGTTGGTAGAGACGTAAACGGCGCAAAGGTGGGGGATGTGGAGGGCCGGACTAGACAGTCCGGCTAACGAGAAGAGGGCAGGAATGTTACTACAAGCAAGATGAGGGCCAGGATGATCAAGGCAACGACCGTTACCCAGGCCATGATATTAAACAGCCGGCTATTAGTAAATTTGCCCATCAAGCGCTTGTCGTTAATGAGCACCAACATGGTGATCAGGATGACAGGCAGGAGGAGGCCATTGAAAGTCTGGCTGATCATCATGGCACGGATCAGGGATTGGATGGGGAGCAGGATAATCGCAGCACCGAGGATGATCAATGCGGTGTAGATTCCGAAAAACACTGGCGCTTCTTTCCAGCTACGACTGACGCTATTTTCCCAACCGAAAGCCTCACAGACCGAATAAGAAGTTGACAGGGGGAGAATGGCGGCTGAAAAAAGAGATGCATTGAGCAATCCCAAAGCGAACAGGATTTCTGCATATTTTCCCGCCAGAGGACCCAAGGCGAGGGCGGCATCCTTGGCAGATTCAATGCTCAATCCGTTTTTGTAAATCGTGGCTGCACAAGCGATGGTAATAAAGGAAGCGACAAAAACGGCAAAGAGAGAGCCAATCACAACATCGATCTTCTCATAATTGTAGTTTTCGGGCTGGATGCCTTTATCTACGATGGATGATTGCTGATAGAACTGCATCCAGGGAGCGATGGTGGTGCCGATGATGGTCACAAAGATGGTGACATATCCGACATCTAGATGAAAGCTGGGTGACACCAATGCTTTGCCTACTTCAACCATGTCGGGATGTGCAAGGAAACCGGAAGCAACATAGGTCAGGTAAATGGCGCTGGCAAATAAAAAGACTCGTTCAACAGATTTGTAGCTGCCTTTTACAATGAGGAGCCATACACCAAAAGCAGCCAAAGGCACGCTGATATATTTGCTGATACCGAAAATCTCAAAACCGGCCGCCACACCAGCAAATTCACTGACGGTATTGGCCAGATTGACGAATACCAACAAGCCCAGCACAATCGCGGTGATGCGCACGCCCATGCGTTCGCGAATCAGATCCGCCAGGCCTTTGCCAGTGATCACACCCAGGCGAGCGCTCATCTCCTGAACGATGATCAAGGCTAAGGCTACGATCGGCATCATCCACAGCAGGGTGTACCCATAACGCGCCCCGGCGACAGAGTAGGTGGTAATCCCGCCAGCATCATTGTCTACATTGGCAGTAATAATTCCTGGACCGACGACAGCTAATAGAAGCATCAAGCGGGTACGATATGGTTTCAGGCGCTTAAGAAGGCTCATCGTTGTACTCCTGAAAGGCTGGGCTGTTTATTGATAGAACCTGGGCAGGCGCTTCTTCCAGGCGGTAGGGATGATTTTATCCAACGCGTCGTCTGCTGTGACGATGCCATGGATGCACTTTTGCTCATCGACGACTGGAACGGCAATCAGGTTGTATTTGGCGACGACTTGGGCGCATTCCTCCTGGCTATCGAGTAAGTCAACGGTGACGACCCGCTTTTCCATGAAATCACTCACCAGGGCTTCTGGACTGGAAAGCACAAGTTTTCGTAAAGAAAATACCCCGAGGAGGTGTGTTTCGGTATCGATTACGTAAATATAATCCAGGGATTCGGCTTCAGGGATTGACGAGCGCATCTGTTCCATAACTTGAAGAGCGGTTTTATCAGGGGTGGCAGTATAGAAATCGGTATTCATAATCCCACCGGCAGAGTCTTCGGGATAGGCGAGCAGCTTACGGACATCTTGGGCATCTTCGTCTTCCATCAGCTCCAACAAATCGTGGCTGCGATCTTCGGGCAGCTCTGCCAGAAGGTCGGCGGCTTCATCGGGGGCCATCTCTTCCAGAACGTCAGCCAAACGTTCGTCTGTCAGCATCTCGATCAGACTGGCCTGGAATTCAGGCTCAACTTCTTCCAGGGTATCTGCCAGGGTTTCATTGTCCAGGTTTTCAAGGACACGCGTACCTTCTTGTCGTGACAGATCGCTGAGGATTTCGGCCAGGTCAGCCGGGTGTAGATCACTCATTTTGCTGCTGGGAACTTTAAGGCGCAGCGGCTGATCGCCAGGCAACAATTCCACATTTTCCCATGAGATATTAAGGGGCAGCTCGGAACGCCTGGGCCGGCTGGCGAGATGATCGGCCAGACGACCGAAGCCCAACCGGCGGATCAGCCCGGCGCTAGATATGTCGACATTGGCGATGAAAACGTGGCTGTTGACACGCGTCAACTCCAAATCGTTGACGCGCACCACGCGCATGCCGTTTGTGTCGATGATCTGTTTATCCAAAACATCGCGGATCAGGAAAAGGTCACATTCACTTGGGGTATAAGGCTTGATTTCGTTCTTGCGGATCTTGAGTGGTATTGCCAGGGTGATCAACGCAGCGACTTCTTCGATGGGGACAAAAAGAGACTCGCCGAAGCTACGGATTTCGAGAGCGACTATTTGCGGATGGAGGGTTTCACTACCACGTGCGGCTAATAAGTCTTTGAGCTTACCAATTCGTTTACCGTCTGCATCTGCGACTGGTCTGCCGATAAAATCACTTAGAAACAACATGAGCCACCTCCTTAAAATAATCTTCCCGAAAGCCGGGCTTTCTAAAAAGCCGCATCCGGGAAGATGAGGTCAGCACACCAAGTGCAAACGGATTTCGTCTTCCCTTCAGGCCTTCCTATGGATACCAGGGGGAGCTTGGCGGATCAATGCACAGGTACCCCTGCATTGATGACTGGCAGGATCGTCGCTGCCATCTGCTTTAGCCTGGAATGTGTTTGATGGTTGTTCTTTTCGCATATCGTTTTTATAACTGCGGTGTGTATTAATAAGCTCAACTTCCGCGGTCGTTTATATTATTCTTCATGATTCTATACCCAACCTACGCAACCCCGCAAGGGAGGAAAAAGGAAATTGGGTTAACAGAGTAGAAAGGAGGACAAAGATGGAACCTAGAAAGAAAATATGTGCCTTGCCGAATGAAATCGTTAAGTCCATCACCTTAATTATTAATCATATTGTACTATAGGTGATACAATCGCTAGATATGGGCAGGTGGGCTCTTGGGATTTCGGTGGATAGGAGTTTATATGAATGGAAAAATAGACGAACTAAAACAGCGTA
>Ga0315278_10003178_pt1 | contig 14652 bp, 13 predicted proteins | sample YL17G06_0_MG_FD_203880 | JGI IMG/M metagenome (GOLD analysis project Ga0315278, IMG submission 203880) | Sediment microbial communities from Yellowstone Lake, YNP, Wyoming, USA - YL17G06_0 | ecosystem: Environmental > Aquatic > Freshwater > Lake > Sediment | place: USA: Wyoming | collected... | reverse complement strand
CCGCCGTGATCGTGCCGTCCTTGGCGAACGCCGGTCGCAACTTCCCCAGCGACTCGGCGGTCGTGTCACCGCGAATGCCCTCATCTGCAGTCACGACGATGGGATCGCCCTTGCGCTGCGGGATCTCCACCGGGACGATCTCCTCATCGAAGATTCCGTTCTTGGCGGCTTCGGCTGCACGCTGATGAGAACGCGCAGAGAACGCGTCCTGCTCTTCCCGGGTCAGGCCGTAGCGGGAGTTGTAGCCCTCGGTCGCATTTCCCATCGGAAGTTCGTCGAAGGCACACGTCAGCGCGTCGTACGCCATCGAGTCGATCATGGTGATGTCGCCGTACTTCGTGCCCTCGCGGGACTTGGGAAGAATGTGCGGCGCCTGCGTCATCGACTCCATTCCGCCGGCCACGATGATCTCGAACTCACCCGCGCGAATGAGTTGATCGGCGAGCGCAATCGCATCCAGACCCGACAAGCAGACCTTGTTGATCGTCAACGCCGGCACATCCATGCTGATGCCTGCCTTGACCGCGGCCTGGCGAGCCGTGATCTGTCCGGTGCCGGCCTGAATGACGTGCCCCATGATCACGTAGTCGACCTGGGCGGGTCGTACGCCCGCGCGCTGCAGGGCCCCCTTGATCGCGACACCGCCGAGATCCATCGCGGACAGATCCTTGAGCGATCCGAGCAGCCGACCCATCGGGGTACGGGCCCCAGCGACGATGACGGAACCGGCCATGAGGTGCCTCCTCGTGAGTGCTCGCAACGGGAGTGCCACGATACCCAGGAACCGACGTGCCATCGTCCCTGGGAGTCCGCATGTCCGCCGAAGACCAACGTCCCCTCACTGCCTTGGGCTCGCTCATCGTCGGGATCGACCATGTCGGGGTCGCAGTACGTGACCTCGACGCGTCGATCTCCTTCTACGTGGACACGTTCGGCCTGCAACTCCGCCACCGAGAGACCAACGAGGAGCAGGGTGTGGCCGAGGCAATGCTGGGCATCGGCGACACGCTCACTGAGCTCCAGCTTCTTGCCCCGCTGACTCCCGACTCCCCCATCGGCCGATTCATCGACCGCAGCGGGGAAGGCATTCAGCAGATGGCGTATCGCGTCACCGACGTCGATGCCGCCGCCGAGCGACTGCGCGCGGCCGGACTCCGCCTGCTCTATGACCATCCTCGACGAGGTACTGCGGGCGCTCGTATCAACTTCGTGCACCCCAAGGACTGCGGTGGCGTGCTCGTGGAACTCATCGAACGCAACCCGGACTCGGTCTACTAGGCCAACTGGTCGAATCCATCGTTCGGCCCATGTCGGAAGCACCGACCTGTCCAGCACACTGGTCGCGGGGTGTCGGTCTTCGTCTCCGATCACGGTGATCCACCGTGATCGACGGGACCGACGACGAAACGGGGGATAACGATGAGACTTCTTTCTTCAGCGCGCGACGCGCTCGTCCAGACCGCAAGCACGGATGCGGCGGCCAAGACTGGCAACACCGTGACCGACTGGTTCGCTTCGGTTCCACAATCGTGGCGGTTGGGCATTGCCATCTTCTTCGGCGTGATCGTGGTTTGGGCGATTGCGCGCAAGGCGGTGGGAGCCACGCTGATCGCCTTGGTCGGCGCTGGTGCCGCCGCTCTGTGGTACCTCTACGCCGCGCTCTGAGTGGCTCCGGTAACAGCCCACGCCGGACAGATCCACTGACCCCCGCGCAACCTGTCGGGACCGATCAGCCGTAGCGTGGCGCTCACACGACCGCGCCGCTGCCCCGGAGTCCGACGTGAAGCACATCCTCGAAACGATCCTGGCCGACGACTCGACGACAGAAGACTTCGCTGCGCTGAAGATCCCCGATCACTATCGCGCGGTGACGATCCACGCGGACGAACAAGACATGTTCGATGGCCTTGACTCCCGGGACAAGGACCCTCGCTCGTCATTGCACGTCGAAGAGGTTCCTCTCCCCGAACTGGGTCCGGGCGAGGCGTACGTCGCGGTGATGGCGAGTTCGATCAACTACAACACGGTCTGGTCGTCGATCTTCGAACCCGTGTCGACCTTCGGGTTCCTGTCCCGGTACGGCCGCAGCAACCCACTCGCAGCCCGCCATGACCTGCCGTACCACGTGATCGGGTCGGACCTGTCCGGTGTCGTACTGCGCGTCGGTCCGGGCGTACACACCTGGAAGCCCGGCGAGCAGGTCGTCGCCCACTGCTTGTCCGTGGAGTTGGAGAGCCCCTTCGGGCACAACGACACGATGCTCGACCCCGAGCAACGCATCTGGGGTTTCGAGACCAACTTCGGCGGACTTGCCCAAATTGCGCTGGTCAAGGCCAACCAGCTGCTGCACAAACCGCGTCACCTCACCTGGGAGGAGGCGGCCTGTCCGGGGCTGGTCAACTCGACGGCGTACCGGCAACTCGTCTCGCGCAACGGTGCCGGCATGAAGCAAGGCGACATCGTGCTGGTGTGGGGTGCCTCGGGAGGGCTCGGTTCGTACGCCACCCAGATGGCGCTCAATGGCGGCGCCACCCCGGTCTGCGTCGTGTCGTCTCCAGAGAAGGCCGACATCGTGCGACGGATGGGCGCAGAGTTGATCATCGACCGCAACGCCGACGGATACCGGTTCTGGAAGGACGCGACAACGCAGGATCCGAAGGAATGGAAACGTCTCGGTGCGCGAATCCGCGAGTTGACCGGCGGTGACGACGTCGACATCGTCTTCGAACATCCTGGTCGCGAGACCTTCGGCGCCTCGGTCTATGTGGCGCGCAAGGGCGGAACCATCGTGACGTGTGCGTCCACGAGTGGCTTCATGCACGAGTATGACAATCGCTATCTCTGGATGAATCTCAAGCGCATCATCGGCTCGCACTTTGCGAACTACCGCGAGGCCTGGGAAGCCAATCGCCTCATCGCACGAGGGAAGGTTCACCCGACGCTGTCGAAGACGTTCGCATTGGAGGACACCGGTCAAGCGGCGTATGAAGTGCATCGCAACCTTCACCAGGGCAAGGTCGGTATCCGTTGTCTGACTCCCAGCGATGGTCTTGGCGTACGCGACAACGCACTGCGCGAGTTGCACCTGACGGCGATCAACCGCTTCCGCGACACGTAGACCGGCGCTGCTGCACCGGCGAGAACGTGCGCGGTTCCGCGGGACTTTCGATCGATACGAATCGACCTGCTATCGCCGTGCTAGTTGCCGAGTCGCGTCAAGAACGGCGTGAGCGCCGCGACGAAGGCAGCGGGATCTTCGACCGCCGACAGGTGACCGGCTCCGGGCAGCGTTATGTAGTGGCCGTCCACCAGTTCTGATCGCATGAACGCCTGCTCGGCGCGCGAACTGATTGCGTCCTCCTCACCCCACAGCACCAACGACGGACCTGCGAAGGTGGCCAGGTCGTCGAGCGAGTCCGGTCGAGCCGCCATCGCTCGCTGGGCCCACGCGACCGCACGCGGATCAGCGGACTCGATCCAGCCGCGCACGCGCTCCACCACGTCCGGGCGTGACGCGTGAGTGGTGGCCCCCAGCAGGTTGGGCAGCATCGCTCGTGCGAGCGCGTCCGTCGATCCGGCAGCGATGACCTGGTCGGCCACCCCGAGGCGATTGGCGCGGGCGTCTGCGGTGTCAGCGGTGGCCTTGGTGTCGGCAAGTACGAGCGCGGAGATGCGTCCGGGATTCCGACGTGCGATGGCCATCGCGACGTAGCCGCCCATCGACGTGCCTCCGACCACTGCCTGCTCGACTCCACGATCATCGAGCAACGCGACGACGTCAGCGGCGTAGACGTCCAGCGATGGTTCGGCGTCGGGCAACGTCGCTGTGCCGAAGCCGGCGAAGTCCGGGGTGACCAACTCGCAGAAGTCGCTGAGCGCTGAGCGAACGTCGTCGTACATCGACGAGTTGACCGGGAAGGCGTGCAGCAGGACGAACACGGGCTTGCTCATGGCATCGCACTCAATCCACCGTCGACAACAAGGGTCTGTCCGGTCATGAACGAGGACTCCTCACAGGCCAGGAACAACGCCGGTCCCACCATCTCCTCGGCGGTCCCCCAGCGTTTCATGGGAACACGGTCGAGTAGGGCCGCTTCGGTGGATTCATCACCGCGAAGAAACTCAGTCAAGTCTGTCGCGATCCAGCCGGGCACCAAGGCATTGACCCGTACGCCGCGAGAGGCTACTTCGATCGCCAGCGACTGGGTCAACGAAATGACCGCCGCCTTCGCCGCCGCGTAGTGCGCCATGTAGGGCGCGCCCTGCAAACCGGCGACCGACGCGACATTGATGATCGAACCCCCACCGCTCGCGACCAGTTGGGGCAGCGCTACCTGGCTGACGTGAAACACCGAGTCGACGTTAAGGACCTGAGTCTTGCTCCAACCCGACGGGCGCATTGTGGCGATCGGCACCGAGAACGAGTTGCCCCCGGCGTTGTTGACCACGACGTGCAGGCCGCCCAACTCGGCGGTGACCCGGCCTACTGCCTCGCGCACGGCAGCCTCGTCGGTGACATCCGCACTCAGGACCAACGCGCGACGACCCTGACTTTCAATCTCCGCCGCCACGTCCTCGAGACGCGACTGGTCTCGGGCCAGGATCGCCACGTCGGCGCCGGCTCGTGCGTAGCCAATCGCGATGGCCTGACCGATCCCCCGTGAAGCACCAGTCACCACGGCGACCTTGCCCAGCAGCGAGAGATTCGGCGATGGCAGGCTCCGCCTTGGCAAACTCGGCGTCGGCACGCTCATAGGTCACTCCATTTGTCCATCGGACCATCCCACTCCAGCGGGAGCGGGGCCGATGAGGGCGATACGTACTCAACGACTTTGTTCAACACTATGCGGACATTCGGCTCCCCGACCCACAGGTGCTTGGCGCCGTCGACGCCGATCACGGTGGCCTGCGGCACCCGGGCAAATCGTCGGGCCGCCTGGGCCGGCCGCAGATAGTCATCTAGCTCGGGAACCAGCGCCACCAACGGGCGGCCCGAGACAGCCCACGAGTCCAAGTCGTCGTCTGTAGCGAAGCGCAGCGGCGGACTCAACAGAATCGCACCCACGACCGGCTCGAGATTCCCGTGCATCAACACGACATCGGTGCCGAACGACCAGCCCAGCAACCATGGATCGGGGAATCCTCGGCGCACGACTTCCTCGATGGCCGCACTCAGATCGAGTCCTTCACCATTGGCAGCATCGAAGGCGCCAGTGCTGTCGCCGTCTCGGCTCCTGGTGCCGCGTGTGTTGAACCGGAGCACGGCCACGTCCGCGAGCGCCGGCAATCGCCAGGCGGCCTTGCGCAAGATGTGACTGTCCATCATGCCGCCGTGCGTCGGCAACGGGTGAACGCACACAAGGGTCGAGGTTGCGGGTCTATCCAACGGAGTAGCGAGTTCACCGATCAGCGTCTCGCCGTCACTGGTACGCAACCAGACCCGCTCGCGGGCAGCGGGAAGCACACTGTTCGCGACGATCTCCGCCATCTGCGTCTCGGTGTCCTTGACTAGTTTCTCGGCGCGTTGCGCGACCGTGTCGTGTTCGGTCCTCGACGCTGACGCGAATTCCAACATGCGGTGTGCCAATGGCGACGATCGGCCTCGCCGCCCCGGACGTCGGCCGGCCACGCCACCACATGGGGCGTCGCCGGTCGGATCTCCTGATCGCAACCGGGACACCGGTAGACCTTCGTCGAGGACGATCCGGTGATGCGGCGTACGACCCAGTCGCCGTCGGGGTGCTCCTCGACCTGGCTCACGCCGTACGCCGACGGGTCGCGTAGTTCCGGCGAACCTGTGGGCTTGCGGCGATGACGTCGGCTCACGATCAGTCGTAACTGCGGAACCCGCGACCGGTCTTCTTGCCGAGGTAGCCCGCGGTCACCAGGTGCTCGAGCAAGGTCGCCGGGGCGAAGCCCGGCTCGCGGAACTCGAGGTAGAGGGTGCGTTGGATCGCCAACGAGACGTCGAGTCCCACGACGTCCAACAACTCGAAGGGGCCCATGGGGTAGCCGCAACCGGTCTTCATCGCGACGTCGATGTCGTCGGCACTCGCGTAGTTGGCGTCCAGCATCTTGACCGCGTCGTTGAGGTACGGGAAGAGCAGACCGTTGACGATGAAGCCCGCGCGATCACCACAGTGAACGGCCGTCTTGCCCAGCCTTCCGACCACATCGGCGACCGTCGCGGATACGTCCGGCGATGTGCTCACGGTGTGCACCACCTCCACGAGTTTCATCGCCGGCGCCGGGTTGAAGAAGTGCATACCGATGACATCCTGGGGACGCTTCGTCACGGCCGCGAGGTCGATCACCGGCAAGCTTGAGGTGGTCGTCGCCAGGATCGCGCCCGGCTTGCAGATGTCGTCGAAGGTGTCGAACAACGCTGTCTTGACCGACAACTCCTCGACGACCGCCTCGATGACGAGATCACAATCGCCGAGGTCGTCAAGGCGAGGTGATCCGACGATGCGCGCGAGGGCCGAGTTCTTCGTCGCCTCGTCGAGCAACCCACGCAGTACGGCTTTTTCCAGGGATCGCTCGATCGCCGCGCGCACCTCGGCGACCTTCTCGTCCCCCCGAGTCGCGTAGACGACGTCGAAGCCGGCCTTGGCGAAGACCTCGATGATCCCGCGCGCCATCGTGCCGGACCCCGCGACACCGACACGCGAGACGGGACGCAAGGGGACGTCGTCTCCGTCGAGCGGCTTCGGGGTCAACTCGTCGTCCACCACCACCGGGGAGTTGGGCGCTTCGTACGTGTAGAACCCGCGGCCGCTCTTGCGTCCTCGAAGTCCTGCCGTCATCAACTGCTTGAGGATCGGCGACGGCGCGTGCAGCCGATCGCGCCCTTGCTTGTACATCGTGTCGAGGATCTCGTACGCGGTGTCCAGACCGATGAGGTCGAGAAGCGCAAGGGGTCCCATCGGCAAGCCGCAGCCGAATCGCATCGCAGCGTCGATGTCCTCGCGCGAGGCGTATCTCGACTCGTACATCCATACGGCGTGGTTCAGGTAGCCGAACAGCAATGCGTTGGCGATGAAGCCGGCCTTGTCGCTCACCACGACTGGCGTCTTGCCCAATCTGGCAGCAACCGCAGCCACGTCCTTGACGACTTCAGGTGAGGACACGACCGTGCGTACGACCTCGACGAACCGCAGGACCGGCGCGGGGTTGAAGAAGTGCATCCCGACGACCTGGGCCGGTCGCGACGTAGCGACCGAGATATCGGTGACGGACAACGACGAGGTGTTGGTTGCCAGGATCGCCTCGGGGGGACAGATCTTGTCCAGTCGCTCGAAGATGTCCCGCTTGAGCTCCAGGCTCTCTGGTACGGCCTCGACGACCAAGTCGCGATCGGCGAGATCCTCCATCGAGGTCGTGAAGGTGATACGCGCCAGGATCGCGGCCCGCTCGTCCTCGGTGAGCTTGCCGCGCTTGAGCGCGCGCGCCGTCGAGCCCTCCACGTGACTGCGTCCGCGTTCCAGGGCTGCCTCGGCCGTCTCGACACCCACCACGTCAAGACCGTTGCGGGCGAAGACCTCCGCGATGCCGGCACCCATGGTGCCCAGGCCGACGACGCCGACCTTGGTGATCTCCCGGGCCATGCGGCTCCTTCATTCGGGCGCGCCTCAGCGCTCACATCCTGACCAAGTGCGGCGATTCTCGCAGACCGGGCGGGCCCGCTCCCCCACCCCTGCCGTCGGTAGTCTCCGCGGGTGCGTCTGGTCATTGCGCGGTGCCGGGTCGACTACGTCGGGCGGCTCACCGCCCACCTCGCCGAGGCGACTCGACTCATCCTGGTCAAGGCCGACGGCTCGGTGTCGGTCCACGCCGACGATCGGGCGTACAAGCCGTTGAACTGGATGTCCCCACCGTGCGCCACCGTCATCGAGGTACGCGAGGACGGCACCGGGACGTGGACGGTGACCAACAAGGGCGGCGAGCAACTGGTCATCGAGATCCTCGAGGTCCATCACGACGCGTCACACGTATTGGGCCTGGACCCCGGTCTCGTCAAGGACGGCGTCGAGGCGCACCTGCAGCAACTGCTCGCTGCCAACGTGGAGACCCTCGGTGCGGGTTGGCGACTCGTACGCCGCGAATACCCGACCGCGATCGGGCCGGTCGACCTCATGTGCCGCGACGCCAGCGGGGTTGCGGTGGCTGTCGAGATCAAGCGACGCGGCGAGATCGACGGGGTCGAACAGCTCACCCGGTATCTCGAACTGCTCAATCGTGATCCACTGCTCGCACCCGTACGCGGGATCTTCGCCGCTCAGGAGATCAAGCCGCAGGCACGCACCCTGGCCGAGGACCGCGCGATCGAATGCGTCGTTCTGGACTACGACATGCTTCGCGGCCTCGACGATGTTGATTCCCGACTGTTCTAGATCGACTCGCGTGCCTCCGGCTGGGATACCCCTCTGGCACAGTGTCCGTCATGTCTGGGTCGGTCATGTCCGAGTCCGTGATGCCTGAGTCCGTCATGCCTGATGACATCGCGATCGAGGTGCATGACCTCCGTAAGCGGTACGGCGACCTCTGGGCAGTCGACGGTGTCGACCTTGATGTCAAGCGCGGAGAGGTCGTCGCCGTTCTCGGCCCCAACGGCGCCGGCAAGACGACAACCACGGAGATCCTGGAGGGCTATCGCCAGCGCGATGCCGGCACGGTGTCCGTCCTCGGGGTCGACCCCGCTCACGGCAATCGTGCGTGGCGCACCCGGTTGGGAATCGTCTTGCAGAGCGCGCGGGATCTCGGCGAACTGACGGTGGCCGAGTCCGTCTCCCATTTCGCGGCCTACCACCCAGCGCCGCGAGATTCGGACGAGGTCATCGACATCGTCGGTCTGTCCGAGAAGCGGGATGCCCGCGCCGGCCAGCTGTCCGGCGGGCAACGACGACGACTGGATGTCGCACTGGGCATCATCGGCCGTCCCGAGGTCCTCTTCCTCGACGAACCGACGACGGGATTCGATCCGGAGGCCCGTCGCGGCTTCTGGGGTCTGATCGAGTCTTTGAAGGCGGAGGGAACCTCGATCCTTCTCACGACGCACTATCTGGACGAGGCCGAGGCGCTCGCCGATCGAGTCTTCGTGATCGCCCGTGGCAAAGTCGTGGCACACGGTCCCCCAGAGACGCTGGCCGGACGCCGTAGCGCTCTTGCGGTCGTGTCCTGGTCCGAAGACGGCCACCACCACCGGGAGGAGACCGCGACACCGACCGCGTTGGTCACCGACATCTCTCGGCGCCTCGGCGGCGAGGTCCCCGAGTTGTCCGTCACCCGGCCCAGCCTGGAGGACACCTACCTCGAACTCATCGATTCCGACGAGGACGTGACCGCATGAGTACGGCACTCGCACCCGTCAGCGGGGCGCACCGGCCGGGGCTCGGCCGAATCGGGCTGCTCCGGACCCGCATCGAGCTCAAGCAGTTCTTCCGTGACCGCGAGGCGGCGATGTTCAGCTTCGCGCTTCCGGTGCTGCTTCTGGTGATCTTCGGTTCGGTGTTCTCCGGCGAGATCGCGCCCGGCGTGACATTCAGCCAGTACTTCGTCGCCGGGATGATCGCGTCCGGAACGGTCTACACCGGCTTCCAGAACCTGGCGATCAGCATTCCGCAGGAGCGCGACGAAGGGACCCTCAAGCGACTCCTTGGCACTCCGATGCCGAAGTCGGCCTACTTCCTCGGGAAGATCGGGCTCGTCGCGGTGACGTACGTCGCTCAGGTCACCCTGCTCCTGTTCGTCGGCGTCCTCTTCTTCAAAGTCTCGCTCCCCCAGACGGCATTTCAGTGGGAGACCTTCGTCTGGCTCAGCGTCGTGGGGTTGACATGCTGCACGCTGCTCGGCGTTGCGTTCTCGTCGCTGGCGAAGAACGGCAAGGGGGCGCCAGCGCTGGTGACACCGATCGTGCTGGTGCTGCAGTTCAGTTCTGGAGTCTTCTTCCAGTACGACCAATTGCCACCGTGGATGCAGCAACTCGCTGCACTCTTCCCGCTCAAGTGGCTGTGCCAGGGAATGCGAGCGGTCTTCCTGCCCGACAACTTCCAGGCCAAAGAAGTCGCCGGCATGTGGGAGTTGCCGAAGGTGGCGATGGTCCTACTGGTGTGGACCGTCCTCGCAGGCATCCTTGCGGGGACGACCTTCCGGTGGCTGCGTCGCGGCGAGCGCTGACTGCGCCCCTCAACTCCTATCGAGCGCCGCCCGGTTGCGTTGTCATGGGAACCGAATGGGTCGGTACCGCGTCCCAGGAGCATGACGCCGACAACGAACTCCAGCCGCTCGACCACGATCGTCCTGGCGATCATTGCGCTTCTCCTCTTCCTGGTGGCCTACCTGCTCGGAACGTCGCACAACGCCAGTGCCGGCGCTGCGCCGGCGGCGGTCTCACCACCGAACTCGACATCGATCACGCCAGCGGGCATCACGGTCAGTGGCACCGGCAAGGTCAGTGGGACACCCGACACCCTGCGCGTGGACATGGGCGTGTCGGTTCATGGCAGCAACGTGAAGGGGACGCTGGATTCGGCGAACTCCGCCGCGAGCGCCGTACAGAAGTCGTTGCGGGACAGCGGAGTTCTCGCGAAAGACCTTCAGACGACCGGACTGTCGGTACAGCCGGACTATTCCGCTTCCAAGGACGGCCGCCCAGATGGCTACCTCGTGACCGAGTCGGTGTCGGCGGTCGTCCATGACCTCGACAAAGCCGGCGACGCGATCAGTGCCGCTGCATCTGCCGGTGGCGATGCAGTGCGCATCAACTCCATCAGCCTTGATCTGGAGAACACCGGCGCCTTGATCGCCGATGCGCGCACCCGAGCGTTCGCCGACGCGAAGATCAAGGCCGAGCAATACGCGCGCGCCGCCGGCCGTTCGGTCGGGGCTGTCGCATCCATCGACGAAACCGTCGCCGGACCGACCCCCCAGGTCTACGACGGGCGGATGGCGGCGCAGAGTCTGTCGTCTGTCCCGATCCAGGCCGGTTCCCAGGACGTATCCGTCAGCGTGAGCGTCGTCTTCGCCCTCGACTAGACCTATGCCGTCGACTAGATCAACGGCAGCGAGTGCGCAACTCGAATCGTGTTCAGGACCTGCCCCATGATCGCGGTCGCGTCGTAGTCCTTGGGCGTGAAGACCGCAGCCACCCCCAACGCGCGCAGTGCATCGGCGTCGGCATCCGGGATGATTCCGCCGACAACCACCGGCACGTCGGTCAGTCCCGCGGCTCGTAGTCCGTCGATCACCATCGGTACGAGTTCACGGTGCGAGCCGGACAGGATCGACAGCCCGACGACATGAACGTCTTCCTCAATGGCTGCGGCGACAATCTGCGCGGGTGTCAGTCGGATTCCTTGGTAGATCACCTCGAACCCCGCGTCGCGCGCGCGTACGGCGATCTGCTCGGCCCCGTTGGAGTGACCATCCAGACCGGGCTTCCCGACCAGGAAGCGCAGTCGCCCCCCGAGCGCCTCACCGGTCTCCCGTACGGCGGCGCGCACCCGAGTCAGCGCCTCCGTCGGCTCGCCGATGCCGATCGCGGCACTCACACCCGTGGGGGCTCGGTACTCGCCGAACACGGATCTCAGCGCGTCGGTCCACTCCCCCGTCGTCACCCCCGCGCGGGCGCACTCCAACGAGGCCTCCATCAGGTTGGCGGTCGTGCGCGCGTCGGCCTCGAGTTGCTGCAACGCACGCGACACGCGGGCGTCGTCGCGGTCGGCCCGCCACTTCTCCAGCCTCTCGACTGCCTGCGCCTCAACGGCTGGATCAACAACGAGGATCGAACTGTCGATGTCCACGAGAAGCGGGCTCGGCTCGGTCTCCTGGTAGCGGTTGACCCCGACGACGACGTCCTCGCCGGATTCGATCCGGGCCCGCCGAGCCGCATGCGCCGACACCAGCGCCGATTTCATGTAGCCGCTCTCGATCGCGGCGACCGCTCCACCCATCGCCTCGATGCGAGCCATCTCCTCGCGCGCGGCGCTCACCAACGAGTCGACCTCGGCTTCGATCACCGTGGAACCACGGAAGATGTCGTCGTACTCGAGCAAGTCCGACTCGAAGGCGAGAACTTGCTGAAGCCGCAGCGACCACTGCTGATCCCAGGGACGCGGCAGACCCAGCGCCTCGTTCCACGCCGGCAGTTGTACGGCGCGGGCGCGGGCGTCCTTGGACATCGTGACCGCGAGCATCTCCAGCACGATGCGCCCGATGTTGTTCTCCGGTTGCGCTTCGGTCAGCCCGAGTGAGTTCACCTGAACGCCGTACCGGAATCGACGTTGTTTGGCATCGGTGACGCCGTACCGCTCGCTCACCAACTCGTCCCACAACTGAACGAACGCACGCAGCTTGCACATCTCCTCGATGAAGCGCACACCCGCGTTGACGAAGAAGGAGATGCGCTCGACCACATCGCCGAGCTTCTCCGGCGGCACCTGCCCCGAGTCGCGCACGGCGTCGAGGACTGCGATGGCCGTCGAGAGCGAATAGGCGATCTCCTGAACGGGAGTCGCACCGGCCTCCTGCAGGTGATAGCTGCAGATGTTGGTGGGATTCCACGAAGGGACATGGGCGACGGTGTAGGTCACCATGTCGGTGATCAGTCGAAGACTCGGTTCGGGCGGGAAGACGTACGTTCCTCGCGACAGGTACTCCTTGATGATGTCGTTCTGGGTGGTCCCTTGAAGCGACGCGGGATCGGTGCCGCGTTCCTCGGCCACCGCGATGTAGAGCGACAGCAGCCACATCGCCGTCGCGTTGATGGTCATCGAGGTGTTCATCTCGTCGATCGGGATGCCGTCCATCAATGCACGCATGTCACCGATGTGCGCGACCGGGACGCCCACCTTGCCGACTTCGCCCCGTGCCAACTCGTCATCGGCGTCGTAGCCGGTCTGGGTCGGCAGGTCGAAAGCGATGGACAACCCCGTCTGACCCTTGGCGAGGTTGCGGCCGAACAGCGCGTTGGATTCGACCGCCGAGGAGTGCCCGGCGTACGTCCGCATCAGCCAGGGTCGATCCCGGTGGCGTGCGGGTTGTGGTCCCGGCGGCGATGCGGTCATGTCAGTAAGGGTAGAAGCCCTGGCCGGACTTGCGGCCCAGGTCTCCGGCCGCGACCATCCGGCGCAGGAGTTCGGGTGGCGCGAACTTCTCGTCCTTGGTGTCCGTGTAGATGTTGGTCGTTGCGTTGAGCATGATGTCGACGCCGGTCATGTCGATCGTCTCCAACGGGCCCATGGGGTGCCCGAATCCCAATCGGCAGGCCGCATCCACGTCTTCTGGCGTCGCGACACCGCTCTCGACGAGGCGTACCGCTTCCATCGCCAGCGCGCTGATGAGCCGCGTGGTCACGAAGCCCGCCACGTCGCGGTTGACGACGACGCAGGTCTTGCCGACTGACTCGGCAAAGGCGCGCGCCGTGGTCAGCGTCTCTTCGCTCGTCTTGAATCCGCGCACGAGTTCGCACAACTTCATCAACGGGACCGGAGAGAAGAAGTGGGTGCCGACGACAGATTCGGGCCGCGACGTGGCTGCGGCGATCGACGTGACCGGGATTGCAGAGGTGTTGGTTGCCAACACGGTTCCCTCGGCACACGTGCGGTCGAGTTCACCGAAGACCTTGGTCTTGGCGTCGAGATTCTCGAAGATCGCCTCCACCACGATGTCGACGTGTGCGACCGCGTCGAGTTCGGTCGATGTGGTGATGCGGGCCAGGGCCGCTTGTGCTTCTTCTTCGGAGAGGCGGTCCTTGGCCACGAACTTGGTCAACGACGCACGGATGGCAGCGAACGCCAGGCTCAGCGCCTCGTCCGTCACGTCGCGGAGCACCACCTCGTGGCCTGCAACCGCTGCAACCTGGGCGATTCCCGCGCCCATGAGCCCGGCACCGATCACCGCAACATGCGTGGTCACATTCTCCTCCTGCACTTCGTCAATGGATTCTGATCGTGCGTGTGCTGGTCAGTCGACAACCCGACGGGAGACGTCGGCGCCCAATCTCACGAGGTCATCCACGAAGCCGGCGTAGCCGCGGTCGACGTGCTCGGCGCCGTACACGACCGTTGTGCCCTCAGCGACGAGTCCGGCGAGCACGAGCCCGGCACCCGCTCGGATGTCGGTTGCCTCGACCGGGGCACCCGAGAGCTGGCTGCGTCCGCGTACGAGCGCGTGATGTCCGTCGGTGCGTATGTCGGCGCCCAACCGGGTCAACTCGTGAACGAAACGGAAGCGTGACTCGAAGAGATTCTCGGTCACCATCGCCGAGCCGTGGGCGATCGCGTTCATGACGATGAACTGGGGCTGCAAGTCGGTGGGGAATCCCGGGTACGGCAGCGTGACGATGTCGACGGCCTTGGGCCGGGTATCCATAGCGACCCGTACGCCGTCGGGCAGCGCCTCGACCGTCGCTCCCGCGGTGGTGAGTTTGTCCAGGGCGATCTCGAGATGCAGCGGATTCGCGCCGAGCACCTGCACGTCCCCGGCGGTTATCGCCGCGGCCGCCGCCCAGGTGCCGGCGACGATTCGATCGGGCACCGTGCGGTGGTGCACGGGGCTCAACGCATCGACGCCCTTGATCTCCAAGGTCGACGTACCCACTCCCCCGATGGAAGCACCCATCGCCGACAACATCGAACAGATGTCGACGATCTC
>Ga0315278_10003177_pt1 | contig 14653 bp, 12 predicted proteins | sample YL17G06_0_MG_FD_203880 | JGI IMG/M metagenome (GOLD analysis project Ga0315278, IMG submission 203880) | Sediment microbial communities from Yellowstone Lake, YNP, Wyoming, USA - YL17G06_0 | ecosystem: Environmental > Aquatic > Freshwater > Lake > Sediment | place: USA: Wyoming | collected... | reverse complement strand
GACGGCGGCCCGAGCACAGTTTAAAACCATACTGGTGCCTCGCGGGCAACTAGACCAGGCTGACTGGGATCTCTCCCAACTGGCAACCAGATGGAACATCAAAGTCATTGAAGTGGCAACGCTGGAGGAGGCTTACCAGCTCATGACAACGTCCGGGCGCTAGCAGGCTGTTGAAAAAGTCCGCGAGCTGCGTTCTCGCATCGCTCAGAGGCTCAACGTACCGAAGCGTACGCCTCGCCTCTTCGCTCGTTGCGGCCTTGCTGGACGGCCTTTTTGAACAGCCTGTGGGCTTAGCGTCAGTGATTTACCTCGGCTGTGCATTGTTCCGGATCTACAACAGTTTTTCAATACCCTGCTAGCGGCTCAGTTCGTACCCGTCGGCACTAAGAGCTCCATCGCCTGCTGAATCTGGGCGCGCGAACCGAGTAAAACCACGATATCACCAGCCATCAACTGAGTCTTCTCGGACGGACTTGCTTGCGTTACCCCGGCGCGCGTCCAAGCAATCACCGAAACGCCCGTGCGCGATGGGAGAGCAATCTCTTCCAACGTCTTTTCCCGCACAGGAGAATCGTCATCGATGCGGCAGGTTTCGACTTCCGCATCGTTCAAAGTTCCGTCACGAAGATGATGCGAAAGTTCCATCGACTCGCTGCGACGAAGCAGCGCGTACCCTTCACGGCGAACCTGTTCAACTTTTTGCAATACGACGTCCTGCGGCAGGTTGTAGGTACGGAGCACCAAAGCAAAGATCTCGATGGAGGTTTCAAACTCCTCCGGCACCACATCATCCGCGCCAAGTTGGTGCAGCTCATCCAGCTCTCGCAAATAGCGAGTCCGCACGACAACATGGAGCTTGGGGTTGAGCCCCTTGGCCATCTGTACGGCGCGCCTGGTGATAAACGGATCCGACATGGCGACAACCAACACCTTCGCGTCCTCAACCTTCATGTGCCGCAGCACATTCGGATTCGTGGCATCGCCATAGTAGATGGGTACCCCATGTTTCGCTTCGCGGGCAACGATATCACCGTCGAGGTCCAAGGCGAGATACGGGATGTTCGTATCGCCGAGAACACGGGCGAGATTTCTCCCGTTCAATCCATACCCCGCAATAATCACGTGTCCCCTCATTCGAATCTGTTTTCCTTCGGTCTGTAGGACGTGGGCGGTCGTACGACCGGGCAGCCAATGCCGAAGCCGTTGCCACGCCTCCACGTGGCGGGCCAGGTGCGGCGACCACTTCATGAAAAATGGCGTCACGATCATGGAAAGCACTGAAACCGCAAGAAAGACCTGATACGGATCGCCCCGAAAGAAACCGGTCTCCTGCCCTTGCTGCGCCAGCAAAAAGCTAAACTCTCCGACCTGAGCCAAGGCGATGCCCACCATGACCGCCTCACGCGGAGGAATAGCCGCCGTCAAGGCCGCTCCAGCCCCGGCGACAAACTTCACCAACAAAATCGTCATCAGCAGTCCGGCCACCGGCAGCGGGTGATCGAAAAGCACCCGCCAGTCCAAGAGGATGCCGATCGATACGAAGAAGAGACTGTTGAAACTGTCACGGAACGGCAGCACTTCCGCCATGGCCTGATGGCTGTACTCCGATTCGGAAATAACCAACCCGGCAATGAACGCACCTAATGCCAACGAGAGGCCACCGAGCGAAGTGAGCCACGCAATGCCGAGACAGGAGACGATGATCGTCAACAGGAATAGTTCGCGGCTGCGGCTCCGGACGATATGTCCCAACACCTTCGGGATGAGATACCAGGCGGCGGCAATGACAAGCACCCCAACGAGAACGGATTTTCCCAAGGCAAGAAGAATTGCGAGCCCGCCTTCAGCCGATGAGCCGGCAAGAATCGGCGTCAACAGCATCATAGGGACGACGGCCAAATCCTGAAAAACGAGAATGCCGATCGTGGCTCGTCCATGAATCGAGTCGCTCTCCCCCCGTTCAGCCAAAGTCTTCAACACGATTGCCGTGCTGCTCAGGGAGAAAAGGAACCCCCAGAACACCCCCTGTTGCCAGGACAGTCCGAGAAGCATCGCCCCGAGCCACGCGATCAACAGCACGACGCCGACCTGGATCGGTGCGGCCAGAAACATGAGACGGCGCATGGAAGCCACCTGCACTATCGAGAACTCGATGCCGATGGTAAAGAGGAGCAGGACGATTCCGATCTCGGCCAGCACTTGGACCGTGCCGATGTCCGAGATGAGGTTCAACCCATTGGGACCGATGAGCGCGCCGGCAACCAAAAATCCGGCAATCGATGGAAGCCGAAACTGGTGGAATACGAAGACAACGGCAATCGACGCCGTGAAGATCACGAGCAGATTTGCAAGCACGCTGTAGTCAGTCATGACAGAAACCAGCTAGGCGTAAGGAATGGGAGCGGCTGGCGAGAGCAACTCATCGAACATTTCACGTTTCACGCCTCACGTTTCACGTACACAGAGCGGAGAATACCGCAGCGGCGAAGAGGGAACAAGGCAAAGCTAGTTGTTCGACAGCGGCCGATTCGTAACGGCCTCTTCATGAGACGTGTGAGCAGTCTGAAGGCTGAAGTGTTCGAGACTTCGAACCCAGAACTTCGAACTTTGCATTGTGCCCGTCGCGCTTGCCTCGCCCGTTTCGTTTGATTCAGGCAATGGTCTCGGAAAACGGCCAACTGAGCCATCTAACAGGCCATCCGTTGGTAGCCAGACCCCCCTCGGAAGACGAATAGACGGCGTTCTCCCTGGTGGAATAGCTTGTCAATACACTTGGTGAGTATAATTTAAAAAGGGGTGACGACGATGCAATCCCAGTCTGTTCCACCATCTCAAGGGAGGTGCTCTATGCAGCCCACCCGTGTGCTCATGCTTGCAGCAACGATCCTCACCCTATTCTCAACGTCGGCATTCTCCGATACGACAGTCAGCTTCGATCCGTTCATGATGCGGGAATGCACTCAAGCCGATGGGAGCATTCTCTATACCAACAAAGATGTGCCTGGCTGCAAACTGATGAAGCTGAAAGAACTGTCGATCGTGCCATCGCTGGACAATATGCCGACCTATCGCCCTACAGTGGCCGCAGCTCCTCACTATGATATTCCTCCTTACGCCGAGCGCAGGCAGACCGGTATGGCTGGTGCGGGACAAACTGTCCCAGATTGGGCCAAAGATTGGCATGCCAGCATCGCCTCGTCCGGGTCCGTTCAAGCTGAAGTCTGCTCCCTATATGGAGAATGGATCCACCTCGTTCAGAAAACACGCGGCGGGTTCTTTTACGGGACAGATCCCTCGTATGGTGGAGATCTCTCTGGAAGAAATCAGCGGGGCGCGAGTTATTCCTTCTACGACAATGCGCGATATCTCACGCTGTCGAAGCTGTTTGGGCCTGGATTTGTGCCGATCGGCTGTCAGTAACGAATCGCTTCAGGGCAAGAAACTGTGGGGGTGCCAGGCTATCTGAAAGGCTTGGCACCCTTCATTTTTTGTAGAACTCCCGATACCACTTCACGAATCGCGCGATACCTTCTTCGATGGGCGTCGCCGGGGCAAATCCGACATCTCGCGTAAGATCCTCGATGTCCGCATAGGTCGCCGGCACGTCGCCCGGTTGAATCGGCAACAGCTTCTTCACCGCTTTCTTTCCTAACGCGTTCTCCAGCACCTCGATAAAGCGCAGCAGTTCGACCGGCTGATGATTGCCGATATTATAGATCCGGGCCGGCGCCGAACTAGTCCCGGGATCCGGGTTGTCACCGGACCAGGCTTGGTTCGGCGTGGCGGGATGATCGAGGGTCCGGATCACTCCTTCGACAATGTCATCGACATAGGTAAAGTCCCGGCGCATCTTTCCCTGGTTATAGACCTCAATCGGCTTTCCCTCTAAAATTGCCTTCGTGAAAATGAAGAGGGCCATGTCGGGCCTCCCCCAGGGCCCATAAACCGTGAAAAACCGCAGCCCCGTGCAGGGAATCCGATAGAGATGCGCATAACAATGGGCCATGAGTTCATTGGCCTTCTTGCTGGCCGCATAGAGCGAGACCGGATGATCGACGTTGTCATGAATCGAAAACGGCATCTGGGTATTGCCGCCGTAGACGGAACTCGATGAGGCATAGACCAGATGCTCGACCTTCGCGTGCCTGCAGCCTTCCAATATGTTCAGAAACCCTTCAATGTTGCTGTCCGTATAGGCATGCGGATTCACGAGCGAATAGCGCACGCCGGCTTGCGCTGCCAGATGGACTACGCGCCGGATCGGTTGCTTCGCGAACAGCTTCTTCATCCCAACCCGATTGGCCAGATCGAGCTTCGTGAATGAAAATGACTTGAACGGTTTGAGCTTTGCCAGCCTCGCCTTCTTCAGTCGCACGTCGTAGTAGTCGTTGACGATATCGAGTCCGATCACCCGCTCTCCTCGCTCCAGCAACCTGGTTGCAGTATGAAAGCCGATAAATCCTGCAACACCGGTGACGAGGATCGGGTCTTGCTGACTTTTGCGCAGAGTCATAGTCGTCCTTTCAATTTATCGAGACGCAGCAGGGCGGCTTCCGGCTTTCATGAACGGAGGATCCCCGTGGTCAAGCCGGTAGAGCGACAGAGGCGTGAGGGCCTCTCCCGTCTTCATCGATTCCACGAGCCCGTCGGTTGTGCGACGAAACAGATCCAAAGCATGACCGTAATGATACCCGCATCCGCTCTTGGCGAGAAGATCTTTGAGAGTTTCAGGCAATTCCCAGTGGGCCGTCAGCAACGCGGTGCGGGCAGGATTCCGTCGGCTGAACATGAACGAAAGATGGTCCGGGTACCACTCTGCGCCGCCGGTGGCATAGGACACGAACAGCTTGGCCTGCGCCGCAGCGCAGACATCGGCAAGATACGCGTTCGTGAGATAGCCGTTTTCTCCCACGTCGAGCCATTTCCCGGGGTGAGACAAGGGCGCATGGGCCGCATGGCCACGAACTTCGAGCAGTTGTTGTTGTGAGGCAAACACCAGCGGGATCGGCCCATGTTTCTGGACAAGAGCCTGAATCACTCCGTCCTTGAGGGCAGACCTGCCGCTATTTGTCGGCCCGCTGTCCGCATGCACGAGCACGTTATAGCCGTGATCGGCGATAAGGTAGCAGTTGCGCGGCATCTCCAGATCACAGGGATCTTCGCCGAAGAACGGCACGGAGTATACGGCCCCCCCCTCGAAGACCCAGCTCTCCCCATGAGCCAATTCGATTACGTGACCGAATCCCAACTCTCGCAAGAGCGACAGATAATCGTAGGAGAGCATGCGCCGATTCCTTCGGCTCGGCACGATGATCGGCGTATCTTTGGGCAGGTGCAAGAGCGTGCGCGGATCCACATGATCGTCGTGATCATGGGTCAAGAAGACGGCAGCCGGTTTGGGCAGCAGCGATCCCCAGAGCGACGGAATGGAGGATTCTGCAAACCAGGGAAGCAGCCAGGGATCGAACAACAGCGCCTGATCTCGTTGCCGATACAGCAACGCGGCATGACCAAGATGGACCGTATCTTGATCTTGCAACGTCTCGAACCAGCGCGACCTGACGGAGGAGGTGTTCGAGCTGACCAGACACTCATGTTGCTGAAGGGACTCGATCAATCGCGTGATCGATCGTTCTCCCTCTCGCCCCGAGGTCGCCACCACCGTTTTGATTTCGTCGGTCAGATGCGTACCGTCCAAGAGCCCCAGAATCTTTCCCACCAACGGCCCCATCTGTCGCTGGTCGAACCCAATTGGAATGGCCTGCCGCTTCACAGAATGGAAGATCCGTAGCCCGCCGTTGGTGACGGTGGAAGACTTTGTAGGGTCGGTCGGAAACTCCCATTGAAACGTGCCGTCCGGCTTCCGTCCACAACGAATGTGCTGTTGCAGATAAGGGCGGGCGCTGATCACCTCCGCATAGGCATCTTCCAAGCGCCGCTGACGATCGGGATCATCGAGCGGAGCCCGCTTGGAAAAGACATCGCTGATGGCCGTATCGATCGCGCTGGAGAGAAGTCCGTGGGCTTCGTGAAGACTCGCGACGACTTCAGGCGCCACCCCTGCAATAAATGGAAAGGGCCCCAGAGGCTCCGCACTCTCCAATTGGACCCAGGCCCAGGGCGCCAGGCTCAGATATTGTTTTTCCGGAAGACTGTCCCAGATCTTCATAATCGTAAGGCGTGAGGGGATCGCCTTACCCCTTACGTGTGAATTCCAGCTTGCTGATCATAGGTTCGTACAGAGCTTGAATGACGATCCCGTCGGGATCGGAAAAATAAAAGGAATAGCTGCCGTCGCGATGCTGCTTCGGCGGTGTCACAACCCGCCCGCCAAGCTGCAGCAGCCGTGGTTCGACTTCCCGATACATCCGATCGACGGCTTCTGGACTCTCAAGGATCACGCCGATGTGATCCAGCGATTGCCCCTTCAAGGGTTGATACGATGCGATCTCGGACGCCGGAATCTGATGTAAGGCGAAATTATCCGGTCCAGAGCTGAAATACACATTATCTGGATCCGGCTCCCACACGACCTTCATCCCCAGCAGTTGTTCGTAGAATATGCGAGAACGCGCGAGATTCGTGACGCGCAGCGCCACATGGCGCAATCCTCGATGGAGTGGAGTACTCATAGTCATCCTCAATCCGATCCGTATAGTAGGGAGGCATCTCGGCTCCGTCAATTGAAAATTCCTAGCAGGATGCTGGAAATGTCCGCCCGTCTCTCTTGTTCATTTGGTTTGTCTTGCTTATTTGGTTGAACCAGATCAACGAAATAAACCAAATAGACCAGATGAACCAAATCAACCCACTCACCAGTATGGTACGATACCGATGCTCGCGATCTTGAAGAAACAGTCCACATTGGCTTTTTACTTTTTCCTTCAAAGACCTAATGTCTACCGTTGGCTTCAATGGCCTCACCGTCGCTGCCTTCGAGAGCCGTATGGCAGCGGAGATTACCCGGCTCATAGAGCGCCATGGGGGAATTCCTCTCGTCACCCCTGCCCTTCGCGAGATTCCGCTCGATGACAACTCTGCGGCGTTGAAATTTGGGGCTCAGCTCACGACCGAGCGGGTCGATATGTTCATCCTTCTGACCGGCGTCGGCACTACCGCGCTGTTCGACCTCCTCAAGACACGCTATCCCTGGTCGTCGATTCTGGAAGCCCTCAAACAGACGGTCCTCGTGGCCCGAGGGCCCAAACCGGTTGCAGCCCTCAGGGCCTTCGGTCTCCAACCAACACTAACGGTCCCCGAACCGAACACCTGGGTCGATCTAATCTCTGTGCTGGATGAGTACAGGCCAGTGAAGGGATTGCGCGTCGCCGTGCAGGAATATGGAAAGTCAAATCCTGATTTGCTGAAAGCCTTGAACCAACGTGGAGCCGAAGTCTTTCAGGTTCCCATCTATCGCTGGGCGCTCCCGGAAGATCTGGGGCCGCTCAGACAAATGCTCAATAACATTATCGATGGGAAGGTCTCTGTGCTCCTCGTCACCAACGCCGCCCAAGTAGATCATGTCATGCAAGTGCTTGAAAAAGGTGGGCAGGTAGAACTTTTTCGCACTGCACTCAAGAAGATGGTCGTTGCCTCAATCGGCCCCACCGCCAGCGAACGACTGCGCCAACACGAGTGGCCAATCGATCTTGAGCCGTCGCATCCAAAGATGGGCGTGCTCGTCAAAGAAGCCAGCGAGCAAGCCCATACTCTGCTGAACGTCAAACAATGAGTGTGGAGCGATATACGCTGGGCAATTTATCCTAGCCCCGCTACCATCAAACTCCTGCCGTGCTGCAATGGTTTTCCCAAAGTCTGCCAAGTCGGTTACGACAGGACAAGTACCCCGGCCCCTGAATAGCGCCCGGCTTTCAACTCTTGCAACGCACGGTTGGCATCGGCGAGGGGAAACGACTGGATGTGGGGTTTGATGGGAATCGCGGCCGCCTCGCGCAGGAGATCGAGCCCGTCCTGTCTTGTGTTGGCCGTGACGCTCCGAATGACCTTCTCTCCAAAGACCTCACGATCATAATCGAGTGAGGGAATCGGGGTCATGTGTATACCTGCGAGGGCGAGCGTGCCACCTCGTTCCAATGCACGCAGGGCCAGCGGGACCAACTCTCCAGCCGGTGCAAAGATGATCGAACCGTGGAGCTTCTCCGGCGGCCTGTCGGTCGCCCCGCCCACCCATGCAGCGCCCAATCCACGCGCGAGACGTTGATGCTCCGGTTTCAACGAACTGACATAGACCTGACAGCCCCAATGACGAGCAATCTGAATGGCAATGTGAGCGGATGCTCCAAACCCATAGAGGCCAAGCCGCTGGCCAGGCTGGATTCCACTCAGGCGCAATGCGCGATAACCGATGATCCCCGCACAGAGGAGAGGGGCCGCTTCTTCATCACTGAAGACCGGTGGAATCGGATAGGCAAATGCTGCCGGGACTATCGCATACTCCGCGTATCCGCCATCGACCTGATAGCCGGTAAACCTGGCGCTCTTGCAGAGGTTCTCGCGCCTGCTCGTACAAAATTCACAGTGGCCGCACGTATGCTGCAGCCAGGCGATCCCGACTCGCTCGCCGACCGTCCGCTCACTCACACCGATGCCAACCTGACTCACAATTCCGACGGCTTGGTGGCCGGGAATGAGCGGAAGCGTGGGGTTCGGCAACTCACCTTCGATGACATGTAGGTCCGTCCGGCAAACTCCACAGACAGAGACGCGAACCAAAATCTCCCCAGGGCCTGGCTCAGGAATTGGAAGCTCGCGAAGCTGTAGCGGGGCAGTTTCTACATCCGCAGTGCGCGCCAGGACCATCGCTTTCATCATTGATTGCTCTCAGAAAGATGAGCCGATGACTCGTGAGACGTGAAATGTTTAACAGAAAGAGGGCCAAGCAATCCTACGTTTCACCTTTTACGTTTTACGAGTCTTGTGAGTGTATGCTATGGCTTCGCCTTGATACATTCAATTTCGAGCCGTATCTGAATTTCATCGCCGACGACGAGCCCGCCGCTATCCAACGTCTTATTCCAGACCATCCCGAAATCTTTGCGGTTGAGTTTCCCCTCCGCGCTGAAACCGGCCCTGGTATTGCCCCAGGGATCCTTCGTTGCCCCGTTATACTGGCCCGTCAAGATGACTTCTTTGGTCGCCCCGTGCAGGGTGAGATCTCCCACCGCTATAAAACCCTCTGCAGCTTTCTTGTAGCTCTTCATCTTGAAAGTGATCGCCGGATAATGCTCCACGTCGAGAAAGTCGACATTCCGTATGTGGGCATCCCGTTTTTCATGGTTCGTATTCACCGACCCGGCCTTGATCGTCACCTCAATGGCCTTCACGGTGCTGGCTTCGGCATCCATGTCGACAAAGCCTGCATAATCCGTGAACCGTCCTGTCGTCTTGGACACGATCATATGCGCGACGCGAAACTCGATCGTTGAATGGTCTGGATCCAAATTCCATCGAGCCGGCTCTGCATGAACCACGAATGGGAACCAGGCCATGACTCCAAACAGGAAGAGCACAAGCCAACTTTGCCCTCTTTGCTTCAACATGGATCACTCCTCCTAAGTTTTCGGCCACAAACTCTGCTGCTACTTCTTCGAAGGCTGATCCAATGCGCCAGACTTGCCGATGGAGAGACGCCCGCCAGACTGGATCGCATGGGGCCGCTCCCGACCACCAGTTCGCAACCGGATATGCACGTCCACAACGTCTTCCCCCAACTCGCTGGGAATCGGCGGAAACGGTTGGGCGTTGACGACCGCATATATTCCGGCTTCGTCGATTTCGCGAGCGCCGGAACCTTTTTCAACTCTGATAAGCTGGGCGCGGCCGTTGGGAAACATCTTGAATCGCACCTTCACCGCTTCGCCGGTTGGCTCACGACGGATTCCGCGGATCAGTCGGGCCCAACTCTGGCTGATGAGATAACTCACATTCTGCCAGTACGCCTTCGCCTCACTCTGGGAGGCCGTCGGGACCAGGTCTTCCTCGGCTAAGGCGCCTGTCGAAACCGGCTCCACGGCTGGTTTTGCTTCATCCAGAATAATATCCTCGCTCAGTGGTTTCTCGGGACGGACGGGTGGCAATTCACGAGTCTCATTGGCCGGCTCCAAACGATCCATCGTCACATACACAACCCGCCGCATAAACCGTTCGGGTTTGCCCTGGCGAGATTGAGAAAAAAATGTCACTTGGACCCGCGCTGCCCTGAGTGGCACAGAAGTCCGACTCATCAGAAGCGGTTCGAGCGTGACCGTCCCCTTCAACGCCCTTGCCTCTGCATTCGGTTCAAGCGTAACCGTTTGGGTTTGAAACGCAATCGACTCACAGGTCGCCACCACCGATGTCATGCCTGCTGTCTCACCTCCAAGGACAATCGTCAGCGTGGCTGATTTGCCGGTTTGCGGATCCCTCATCGATTCTGCTTGGCTCAACTCGAACTCCACCCAGCGCTTCGGAGGAGCGGACGGGGAAGCCGTCTGTGCTAATGACGCAGCGAACACTGGTGCGATCACGCCAAAACAGAAAAGTGCCACACAGCACATTCCTGCCAACAGCGCGTTCCTCGTTACTCGCGCGAGATTCGCGAGACTTGCGCGAAAAGCGGGACGGGCAAGATGGGCGGGAACTTCGAGTCGCGCTTTTCCCGCCAGTCCCGCCCGTCTCGCCTGAGTCAGGGATCGGCGATTGCAGCAGAAGCGTTCATGAATCATGCGGGCTAAGTCTCGGTGGTACGGAGCCTTCATTGGTCGCATCCTACCGATCTCACGAACCCTGGCGCAACCCATCTTATTCATTTGGTTTGTCTTGTTTATTTGGTTGAATGAAACTGACCAGATGAACCAAACAAACCAGATCAACCAGATAGACCGGGCTAGGAGCTCGTGGTATACAATGAACCCATGCGGGCGCTCGTCAAGATATCGGCACAACCAGGATTGACCCCCACCGACAGGCCTGATCCAAAACCGGGCCGCACGGATGCCGTCATCCGCGTCACCGCCACCTCTCTCTGCGGAACGGATGCCCATATTTATAATTGGGATCCCTGGGCGCACAGCCGTATCCACCCGCCGCGTATCATTGGCCATGAAATGTGCGGCGAGGTCGTGGAGGTCGGTTCTGATGTCACGCTCGTCAAGGTGGGCGATTATGTCGCCGCCGAGTCGCACTTGACTTGTGGGGCCTGTTTCCAATGCCGCACCGGACAAGCGCATGTGTGTAAGAATTACCGCATACTCGGCGTCGATCGCGACGGGTCGTTCGCAGAATACATCGCGTTGCCTGAAACTGTGCTCTGGAAGACCTTGCCCTCCCTTCCACCCGAACTCGCCTGCCTTCAAGAACCGCTCGGCAACGCCGTCGATGCCGCCTTAGTCGAAGACCTCACGGGACAGACGGTCTTGATCACCGGTTGCGGTCCGACCGGACTCTTCGCAGCCGCCGTCGCGCGAACGGCCGGCGCCGCCATGATCATCGCGATGGATGTCAGTGCCTACCGACTGGACCTCGCCAAACAAGTCGGCGCCGATCATCTGCTCAACGCCAAGACCGAGACCGCGGACCAGATCGCCGCCGCCATTCGCGAGATCACCGCCGGCGAAGGCGTCGATGCCTCGCTCGAAATGTCGGGGAACCCTACGGCATTGCATCAAGCCTTCAGCGCCGTGAAGAACGGCGGCCGCGTGACACTCTTCGGCATTCCAACCGGATCCGTGTCTTTTGATCTGCCAAACGAAATTATTTTCAAGGGCATACGCGTGTATGGAGTGACAGGCCGCCGACTCTTCAAAACCTGGTATCGCTTGACCGGTCTCTTCCAGGCCGGACTCAATATCAAGCCGGTGATCACCCATACATTTCCCATGAAAGACTTCGCACAGGGGTTCGAGTTGATCAATTCAGGCCAATGTGGAAAAGTAGTTTTATTTCCGTGAGGGGTGAGGTGTAAGGTGATAGGAAGCTAGCGCTTCGTCCTTGCCGTCCTTTCACGCCTCACGTTTCACGCCTCACGAAAAAGATGGCCTACACCTCACTCAAAAAAACTGTTTCTGAGCGACTCGCTGAAATCCGCACGGCAGGCCTCTACAAATCTGAGCGGCAGATCCTTGGCCCTCAGGGAGCCACGATTCGTGTGGCCCAGGGTGAGGTTCTCAATCTCTGCGCCAACAACTACCTGGGGCTCGCCAACCACCCTGACATCAGACAGGCCGCAATCGCCGGACTGCAAGAGCATGGCTACGGCATGGCCTCCGTCCGGTTTATCTGCGGCACGCAGGATCTCCATACACAGCTCGAACAGGCGATCAGCACATTCCTCGGCGCCGAGGACACGATCCTCTATAGTTCCTGCTTCGACGCCAACGGCGGACTCTTTGAGGTGCTCCTCGGCGAGCAAGACGCTGTCATCAGTGACGCCCTGAACCACGCCAGCCTGATCGACGGCATCCGGCTCTGCAAGGCCACCAGGCTCCGCTACTCGCACTCCGACATGGCGGACCTGGAAGCCAAGCTGCGCGACGCGGCATCCTATCGCCTTCGCCTGATCGCCACAGACGGAGTCTTCTCCATGGATGGCGATCTCGCGAAGCTCGATCGGATCGTCAAGTTGGCGGATCGGTATGATGCAGCGGTGATCGTGGACGACAGTCACGCAACCGGTGTGCTCGGGCGCAACGGGCGCGGGACGCCGGACCATTTCGGCGTCGCCGACCGGATCGAGATCGTCACCAGCACACTGGGTAAAACATTGGGAGGTGCGACAGGAGGGTTTACGTCAGGACGAAAGGAAATCGTCGAGCTGTTACGGCAGAGGTCACGGCCCTATTTGTTTTCGAATTCTCTGCCCCCGGTCATCGCTGCGGCAGCCAGACGGGCCGTGGTTCTCGTGGCTCAAGGCGACCAATTGCGGGCCAGGCTGCGCGAGAACGCGGCATTCTTCCGCGCACAGCTCACCGATCTTGGATTCCGGCTCATTCCCGGCGAGCACCCGATTATCCCAATCATGCTGGGCGACGCCTCACTCGCCACCAGGATGGCAGAGCGGCTGTTGGGGGAAGGGATCTATGTCGTGGGGTTCAGTTACCCGGTTGTGCCGGAAGGCCAGGCGCGAATTCGCGTCCAGATGTCGGCAGCCCATACACTTGAACAGCTTGAGCGAGCCGCCGCCGCCTTTGCCACAGTCGGCCGGGAACTGGGCGTGATCCGATAGAAATGTCTATCTGGTCTATTCGGTCTGTCTGGTCTATCTCGTTGCTCGGTCCAGACCGGATAGACGAGACAGACCAGATAGACCGAATAGACATCTTTTGTTCTACTCCCGGACCGCCTGGGCGCGTTTCTGCAGATAGGCGTTGCGGACGGCGGTATAGAGATCCAGCGTCGCTTCCTCGACTCCCTGGTACTTTTCGAGATTCCGCGACCGTTCATTGACGACCTCTCCCACGCGGGACCCAGTCTGGATGATGCTCGTCGTCATACGGTTCTTGTGTTCGATCACGGAGGGTACATCGTCGACTTCAATGATCGGTACAACCATCCAGTTGATCGGATTGAGAAACACGTCGCCGACATATCCCACAAAATCCCGAACGGTGAAGGGCGGAAGTAGCGGGAGCACGAGATAGGGACCAGGCTTGACCCCGTAGAAACCCAGCGTTTGCCCAAAATCCTCTTCCGGCGTCACCAGATTAACTTTTGTCGCAAGATCGAAGAACCCAGCCAATCCTACCGTACTATTGATCAGGAACCGCCCTACTTCGATGCCGGCGCCTTTGAGCTTGCCCTGAAACACATTGTTCAAAAAGCGTGGCGCGAACCGGAGATTGGAGAAGACGTTGCTAATGCCGACCTGGACCATGTCGGGCATGATGAAATTATAGCCCTTTGCCACGGGCTTGAGCACATATCGATCGACCTTGAGGTTGAACTCGAAGATGTTGGAGTTCACTGGCTCCCAGGGATCATACTCCTCACCGTTTCCCTCTTCGGCCCCGGCAAAGGGGTCAAGCGGTTCGCCCGGTGGAGTCTCTAGCCGCGACACAGGAGCCTGAGGCTGATCCGCGGCTGGCCTTTCGTCGCTCAACCCCTGTGGCTTTGCCATGCCGGTTTTCCCTGCACAGCCAGTGGCAAGCATCGTCGCGACACTCAGCAGACAGAACGCCAGCAGACGAAAAGGAATCATCACCCCGGCCTCTCTACCCCATATGGTCCACGGAAATGTCTTCTCCGCCAGCCATCAGAGCCACTTCTCTGAATAGGCTCTCGGCACAGCCGACGCGCACTGTACCAAATGCTGAGGCAATCTCCAATCAATTCTTTTACTGTGAGTAGTCGATGAACTATGAGGGATTCTTGAGGGGAGTTCGAGCCGTCCTCTTCAAAGGCACGATCCTGTCACCGGGCCGCCAGAGCGCGTTCCTCGCGGCCGCGGGCGGAATAAGCAGAGGCCTGCACGTCGCGGGTGAGACACTCGCGGCCAAATGTAATCAGGTGGTGCCCGACCATCGCGATCTGAAACACCGACTCGACGTTACCCTGGCGCAGTTCCCGCCAGGTCATCTTCCAGAATTCTCTCCGGTAATCGCTACAGATCCCGACCCGCCAGGCGGTGCGCGAGAAGATCTCGACTGCGCGCCGGACG
>Ga0315278_10003176_pt1 | contig 14672 bp, 11 predicted proteins | sample YL17G06_0_MG_FD_203880 | JGI IMG/M metagenome (GOLD analysis project Ga0315278, IMG submission 203880) | Sediment microbial communities from Yellowstone Lake, YNP, Wyoming, USA - YL17G06_0 | ecosystem: Environmental > Aquatic > Freshwater > Lake > Sediment | place: USA: Wyoming | collected... | reverse complement strand
TATGCCGTTTATTCGCGGCATTGCCATCAGGTCTCTCCACTGTTCGCCGGGCCGAATCATTAATGTCTGTTCGGAGTTCGGATTGTTACCGATGTAAAGGTTGACCGGGCCTGACCAAGGCAGTGGGTAAAAGCAGCCTATCTCGATATATGACAGCAGGCCGACCATTAGGGGAATTGCTGCCGCTGGTCCAATGAACGACAACATTTTGAGAGCAGTTGAGGCGAAACTCGACGAATTGCGCCAGAGTTTCCATATAAGCCAGATGCCTGAGGCAGCCACAAAAGGGACGAAGGGCGACTGTGTAATAATGCTTAGTCCAGCACAGATTCCCGTTGCCAGCCAAAGCAGGATTTTGGCGTCCGGTTTCGCCGTTTCGATTAGTAGTATAACCAACAAGGCGGAAAAGAAGCAGGCCCAACCAGCAGCAAGTAATTCTGCTTCGAGAGATATGCAGGGGCCGTAGAGTGCGAATATAATGGCTGCTATGACGCCCGTTTGGCGACCGAATAGTTTTTTGCCGAGGACGTAAATAAGAACTGCGGTGACCGAACCCAGCAGGAAATTAAACAATTTTGCAGCGACTACGGACGGGCCTGTAAGATAGTAAAACCGTGATAGGAAAAACGGGTAGAAGAAACTTTGCCAGAAAAATTGTTCGCTCATTACGCCTTCGGTCAGCAGTTTGCGGGCGGCTTGATGATAGGCGGCAGAATCGATAATCGGGGTGAGGAATGCAGGGTTATTGCTCGCCTGGTAGAAATATATCAGCCGAACCAACAAGGCAAAAGCAAATATGACGGCCGCAATTAAAAGATCCCTGCTTAATCTTGTTTGCTTCGACTCTGTGGTCATATTATGCCAGCCTGTGAAGTTCATCGAGGATAATTATAACCGGCATCAGATGCGGTTACAAGTTATGGTGAGGCTCCAATGAACCCCGCCCCGCCAGAGGTCGGCGACCGCTAAACGGAGTTATGGTGATGATATTATCGGGTGTTGTGAAATCTATAAAAATCTGGGGGATTATGCAATAAAACGGTCTTATAAGCCGTCTTTATCCCGTGCAGGCGTGTTTTGCTTGAAATGAATAAGGCGTTATGATATAATAATTTAGATATTCGGCAGGGAGGTGGTATCTATCCGCAGATACATCGGAGAAGGGTATATGCTTTATAAAGCTACGGCGAGGATATCTCTATTGGCGGGATTTTGCGCTGCTGTGATATGCGTTATTGCAGCGGGGTGCAGCCGAGAACACTACAAGTCCGAGGCGGACGACGAGGTGTATAAAATCATCAACAATAAATGGCAAAAGGATTTCGGCAAAAAAGCAAATTATAAGGTGAGCGATGTGCCTGCTTCGCCGAACGACGTGGAGGCGGAGGCGGTAACATCGGGCATAATAAGTCTTTCGGATGCGGTTGCAAGGGCGACTGCGAGCAACCGCGATTACCAAAAACAGAAAGAATCGCTGTATTTGACGGCCCTTGATTTGACTCTGGCGAGGCATCAATTTGCCCGGCAATGGTTCGGGACAATAGATGCGAGCTACAACAAAGGCAACGATGTAATAAGCGGAGAAAATTTCGAGACGGCAAACTCCGATGCGCAAGTGGGTTTTAATCAGTTGCTGGCAGACGGCGGAGTAATCAGCGCCAATATAGCGATGGACTGGGCGAGATTTCTTACGGGCGACCCGCGAACGACGCTGGGGTCGGTTCTCACTGCAAGTTTTACGCAGCCTTTGCTGAGAGGGGCGGGCAGAGAAATTGCACAGGAAAATCTTACGCAGGCGGAGCGTGATGTTTTATATCAGATACGCAGCTTCAATCGTTTCCGGCAATCGTTTGCGGTGTCGATTATAAGCGATTATTATTTTGTTTTACAGCAGCGCGATGCGGTAACGAATGCCGAGAACAATTACAAAAGAGTAGCAGAATCTGCGGCGCGTATGGCGATGGAGGCGGAGGCTGGGCGCAGGAATCGATTCGAGGTAGACCAAGCGGAGCAAAACGTTTTGAACTCCAAGAACGATTATATTCGTGCGGTGGAAAGATACGAGCAGCAGCTCGACGAATTTAAGATAAGACTTTCTTTGCCGACGGATGCGAATGTGATACTTGACCAGAATGAATTGAGGGCATTGGAGGCGATGGGCGTAAGTGAGCCGAATTATATGGTTGAGGCGGCGATAGAAACGGCGATGGTGAGCCGATTAGATTTGGCGAACAGTTTTGACGGGGTAGACGATGCGGTGCGCAAGGTGAAGGTAGCAGCGAACGGCCTCGGGGCGGATTTGAACCTTGTGGGCAGCGCCGCCGTAAATTCTACTGAAAGAACGGAATTTGAGCGGCTGCAATTTCATAAAGGCGATTACAGTTTTGGCGTGGAGGCGGATTTGCCGTTAGACCGAAAGGCGGAACGGAATATATACCGGGAATCGCTTATTTTATTGCAGCAGCGGCAACGAGAATATGATAACAGCGTAGACGAGGTCAAGTTAGACGTTCGGCAGGCGTATAGGCAGCTGCAGGAATCTGCGGAGCGATATAAGATTCAGAAGAACAGCACGGAACTGGCGGCGAAGCGAGTTGAAAGCACATCGCTGTTATTGGAAGCGGGCCGATTAACGGCGCGAGATTTATTAGATGCACAGACAGCTCTTTTGCAGGCACAAAACGGACTGACAGCGGCACTGGTAGACCATACGATAGCGAAGATGAGTTTTTTCCGCGATGTAGGGATTCTGCAGGTCAGGCCTGACGGGATGTGGGAAGAGCAGGGGTTATGAACGAACAGAATAACAAGTTATCATTTATAAAAAGGTTTCGCTGGGTCATAGTTTTTTCGGCGGTGCCTGCCGGAGCGATTGTGCTTTTACTTTTGTGGGGAGCATCTCGCACTGCCGCCGTGACGGATGATACTTCTTCCGGAACATTCACGGTGCATCGCGGAGATTTGACAGTAAACGTTACGGAAAGCGGGGACATCAAGGCCCTTAATTCGAAAGACATACGCTGTGAGGTCGAGGGCAAGTCGACCATAATCAATATTGTGCCCGAGGGGACATATATTACACAGGAGGACGTCAATAAAGGCAAAATTCTTGTGGAACTGGACTCTTCGTCGATAACTGCGAAGGTAACACAGCAGGAGCTGGAATTTTCTGCGGCAGAGGCCGGCCTTACGGAGGCGGAAGAGTCGCTTGAGATACAGAAGCAACAAAATGCGAGCGATATTCAGGCTGGTGAGATGAAGGTCAGATTCGCATCGATGGATTTGCAGAAATATCTCGGCGAGACGATAGGCGAGAAACTCATATTGGGGACGGTAAATCCTGCGGATGCGAATGACGAAGAAATCGACCGGCTGATTGAAGATGCCAATCTTGGGGGCGAGGCACTTCAAAAGCTGCGGGAATTAGACAGCGATATTTACCTCAAGGAGCAGAACCTCGAACTTGCGAACAACAAATTCGAGTGGACGGAGAAGCTTTACGACAAGAAATATATATCGTTCAGCGAAAGAGAAGCGGACAGATTAGACAGGGAAAAGAAGAAGGTCGAAAAAGGACAGGCCAAAACGGCGAGAGACTTATTCGTAAGATACCAGTTTTCAAAGGACACGGAAAAGCTTTTGAGCGATTATCAGGAAGCGAAGCGAGAGCTGGAGCGAGTGAGGGCGAGCGCCCGTTCAAAGCTGGCGCAGGCACAGGCGAAACTTCAGAGCAGCCAGGCGACATATAAATTGAAGAAAGAACTTCTGGAAAAGGCGAAGAAACAACTTGATGCGTGCGTGATAAGAGCGCCGTCGCCCGGGCAGGTGGTGTATTCATCGAGTATGCTGGACCGGTGGCAGAGGCAGCAAAGACTTGTAGAGATTGGCGGAGAGGTCAGAGAGAGGCAAAGCATAATATCGATACCGGACCCGACGGTGATGAAGGCGGAGGTGAAGATTCATGAGAACTGGATAGATAAAATCCAGCTTGGTCAGGAGGCGCGGATAACGATAGCGGCGTTTCCAGACAAGGTTTTCAGCGGGAAGGTTCTGCGGAAATCGCCGATGGCCGACCAGACGGACTTTTGGAACGCCGACCTTAAGGTTTATACGACCGACGTGGGCATTGACGGGACATACGATTTTCTCAAGACGGGTATGACCGGAAAGGTCGAAATAGTTATCGAAGAACTCAGAGACGTGATAAATGTCCCCATTCAGGCGGTAATTAATATCGACGGCAAGAAATACTGTTATGCAGCAAATGGCAAGGGGAGTGAACGGCGTGAGGTGCAGACAGGAGTTTTTAATACGGATTTCGTTGAGATTAAGAAGGGATTGACGGAGGGAGAGAAGGTTCTGCTGAACCCGCCACGGCTGAGCGGGGGGACAGTAAAAAGCAGAACCAACGGCAATGGGAAACAATCGCCTCAGAACCAGACAGCCGAGGCGGAGAAGCCAGCGGCAAATCAGCCTCAATCGGGTGAAGAAGCAAGTGTAAATAAATCTGCGGATAATGGAAAACTGCCGCCGAGTCAATTATCCGAGGGCGAGAAGTCATCGCCGAATCAGCCTCAATCGGGCGGACCTGTAAGCAAGGACAGAACGAGGACGCCCGGAAGACAGATGCCGTGGCGTCAGGGCGGACGAAGATAAGCGAGGGGGCGATGGGAACAATTCCAGAATCTTCCGAATTTCAGACGGACACGCCGATACTTGCGATGGAAGGGCTTTGCAAAAGTTACCAGCTCGGCGAAGTAGAACTAAAAGTACTGCGAGATATTGACCTGAATATCAGCAAAGGCGAATATGCAGCGATTATGGGGCCGAGCGGGTGCGGGAAATCGACGCTGCTGAACCTGATAGGGTGCTTAGACAGGCTTAGCAGCGGCAGATACTTTTTCGACGGAAAAGATGTTTCTTTGCTTGACGACGACCAGTTATCGCTGATACGGGGCAGGCATATCGGGTTTGTATTTCAGTCATTTAATCTAATCGACCAGTTCAACGTGATAGAAAACATAGAGATGCCGATGTATTATCAAGGATTTTCCGAACATATAAGCGCTGAGCGTGCGGCGAAACTGGCAGAAATGGTGGGTCTTGGGGACAGACGGGAACATCGGCCATACCAGTTGAGCGGGGGTCAGCAGCAGCGAGTAGCGATAGCGAGGGCGCTAGCGAACGACCCGCTGGTGATTTTGGCGGATGAGCCGACGGGGAACCTGGATTCGGGGAGCGGGAAAGAGATTTTGAATATTCTGGATGATTTGCACCGGCAGGGCAAGACGATAATCGTAGTTACACACGATACGGAAATAGCGGCGCGGACGCAGCGGATAATACATATGCTCGATGGGCGTATCAAACAGGATTCTTACACGGAAGGATAATTTTGTGCTGATATTTAAGTTGAAACGAACGTTCAAATCGGGGATAAAAAGCCTGTGGGTCCACCGGCTGCGTTCGATGCTGACAGCGCTGGGGATAGTATTCGGCGTTTGTTCGGTTATAGCGATGCTGGCGGTTGGGGAAGGCGCCAGCAGGCAGGCACAGCAGGCGATAGCGAAACTTGGCAGCACAAACCTGATAATCGAGACGGTGGAACCGCCTGCGGAGCAGCCCGACAGCAGCAAGAGCAATACGATGCGCACTTACGGCCTTACCTACGTCGACGCAGAGTCAATTCATAACACAATACCTGACGTTAAGGTGGTTGTGCCGATTCGGCAAATGGACAGTGAAGCGAGGTCTCTTAACCGCAAGACGTCGGTAAAAATAGTTGGGACGGTGCCGTGGTATACTGAAATCACGGAGCTACGGATAAATCGTGGCAGATTTTTGAGCAGCATAGATTTGAATCAGCAGCAGAATGTATGCGTTATAGATACGACGGTTGCGGAAGAATTGTTTACGTTCGATGACCCTTTGGGCAGCGAAATCAAAATCAGCGGCAGTTTCTACCGAGTTGTGGGGATAACTGAAGCGACGGGGGCGACGGAGCAGCAGAGCGGTTCGGAAGGTGTGCCGACGACCGGCCGCGGCAAAGCGGCTGCGGGTAACGTTTATGTTCCTCTGACAACAGCCAAAGTGCGATTCAGCGAAATGACAGCGAGCTTCAGCGGAGGCAGTCCGAGTATGGCAAAGGTGGAACTGCAGAGAATCACTATCAAGGTCGGTGCGACTGAGCAGGTTATGCCGATGCGTGATAGTCTTGCTTCGCTGCTGGAACGTCTTCACAACAACAAAAAAGATTATCGAATAGTGGTGCCTTTAGAGCTTTTACGGGAGGCGGCCCGCACGAGGCGGATATTCAGTATCGTTCTTGGTTCAATTGCGGCGATTTCACTGCTTGTGGGCGGGATAGGGATTATGAATATTATGTTAGCGACGGTCAGTGAGCGGACGCGTGAAATTGGTATCCGGCGTGCGCTCGGTGCGAGAAAGCGGGATATTATAATTCAGTTTCTATCTGAGACGTTGATATTGACTTTGACCGGCGGTTTGCTGGGGATTGTTTTAGGTTCAATCATACCATTTCTGGTGGAGCGGTTCAGTCGTATGCCGACAGTTATAACGGGCAGTTCATTAGCGCTGTCCTTCGGCATCAGTGCGGCTGTGGGGATAATATTCGGGTTGTATCCTGCGTGGCATGCTGCCAATATGGACCCGATAGAGTCTTTGCGCCACGAATAAAACTGCATTTTTCGGTTGACAATATTTTGGTTCAGCAATATTCTCTTGCGAAATGTCAAAAAAACACTGCTGCTGTTACCTCAGAGATTTCGAAGGTTTTTTGTAATCACGTTAGGATAATTTAGAGGAAGCTATTATGTCAGCAAATCTTGAACTTTCGGAAAAACGACCAATTCATCATTTACGGTGGTGGATAGGCGGGCTGTTGTTTGCGTCTACTGTTATTAACTACATCGACCGTCAGACTTTGTCTGCGCTGGCGCCATTTCTTAAAGAAGATTATAACTGGACCAATGAAGACTATGCGCTGATAGTGATTGCGTTCCGAATTGCCTATGCCATAGGGCAAACCACATTGGGCAGATTTGTAGACCGCATCGGCACGAGAATCGGCCTAACTATTACGGTAACGTGGTATTCCATAGTTGCGGTGCTGACCTCTGTGGTATCGTTCTTTACTTCCTCGATAGGGGTGCTTCGCGGTTTTATTGTTTTCCGTTTCCTTTTGGGCCTCGGCGAGTCGCCGAACTGGCCTGCGGCGACAAAGGCGGTTTCGGAATGGTTTCCGAAAAAAGAGCGCGGCTGGGCGGTGGCACTATTTGACAGCGGTTCATCAATCGGCGCAGCGGTGGCACCCGTAATAGTCGTGGGACTGTATATGGGTATGGGGCGGCGGTGGTGGCCTGCATTTATAATCACCGGCACGCTGGGGTTTATCTGGCTGATTTTCTGGCGCATACTTTATCATCCTCCGGAAACGCATCCTCGTATAAGCGAAGCAGAGAAGCAGATGATTATTGCTGATAAAAAAGAATCGATGGAAGAAGTTAATGAGACTGCCGGCAGTCAAACCAAGCCTAAATTGATGGACCTGATGAGGCTTCCGCAGACGTGGGGAATTATTATTTCCCGTGCATTTACAGACCCGGTATGGTTTTTCATAGCAGACTGGTTTATGCTGTTTTTAGTGCAGGAAAAACACTTCGACCCGAAGAACACGCTGGTAGCGATATGGATACCGTTTATAGCGGCAGATTTGGGCAATTTTTCCGGCGGCGGCATTTCAAGCTGGCTTATTCACCGGGGCTGGTCGGTTGGAAATGCCCGCAAGGCGCTGGTTATCTTCGGTGCAGCGGGAATGACAATGCTTATACCGGCAATATACGCGACGAATCTGTTTGCAATTGCGGGACTATTTGCAATTGCAACATTTTGTTACGCAAACTTCTGCACGATGGCGCTGGTTCTTCCGTCGGATATGTTCAGGAGCAATTCGGTCGCCTCGGTAAGCGGCGTAAGCGGCACTGCCGCTGGCATTGTTACCATAGCGGCGACGTATCTTATCGGCGATATAACTACGAAATATTCGTTTAAGCCAATCTTAGTTGCGGGAAGTATAATCCCAATTATTGGCGCAATCCTTGTATTGTGGCTTATTCGTAATCCGAGGACCGAATACGAAAAGGGAATCCTGCGGCGGATATAAAAATATATGTCATTCACACCTAAAATAAAAGGGCTGCGGTGGTATATAGCGGCGTTGCTGATGCTGGTAACGACGATAAACTATCTTGACCGAACCAGTTTGTCGGTAGCCTCCATACCTCTTAGAAAAGAGCTTCATATTGAGGAGGAGCAACTTTCAAATATCATCAATTGTTTCCTTTTGTGCTATGCGATAATGCAGCCTTTGTCAGGCCGGATAATCGATTGGCTCAATACCCGGTGGGGTTTTTCGCTGGCAGTAACCTGGTGGTCGATTGCAAATATATTGCACGCCTTCGCAAGAACGCCCTTTACCTTCGGATTATTCAGGGGTCTTTTGGGCGTAGGCGAAGCAGGTAATTTTCCGGGTGTTGCGAAAACGGTATCGGAATGGTTTCCTCCGAAAGAGCGGGCGATGGCTACCGGCATAGCCAATACCGGTTCTGCGACAGGCGCCCTTATTGCTATGCCGCTGGTTTCCTGGATTATCCTGAAATTCGGGTGGCAGGAGGCATTTGTTTTTACCGGTGCGATTGGTTTTATCTGGGTAGCGGTATGGCTTCTTCTTTATCAGCCGCTCGAAAGAAATCGATTTGTAACCAGCGAAGAGCTCGACTATATCCGTAAAGGCCAGGCGGAACTTCCTGTGGAAGAATCACCGCAGGAAAAGGGGGTATGGAGACTGGTGTTGAGGCAGGCAAATTTCTGGGGGATAGCGATACCTCGACTCCTTGCTGAACCTGCGTGGGCATTTGTTGCATACTGGATGCCTCTGTATCTCTTTACCCAGCGGGGTATGGACCTAAAGCAGATAGGGATGTTCGCCTGGATTCCGTTTTTGGCGGCGGATTTGGGCTGCCTTTGTGCGGGATTTTTTTCTATGGCATATCAGAAGCTGGGTCTTGGGGTCCTCAACGCCCGCAAGGCGACATTTGCCACTGCCGCCCTTATTATGCCGCTGACATTGCTTATCTCAAAGGCGCCAACAGCACATTGGGCGATTGTGTGGATTTGCTGCGCAGCGTTCGGACATTCGTGCCTGTCGTCAACAGCGTTAACAATGCCTGCGGACCTGTTCCCCCGGAGGACGGTTGCCACAACCAGCGGTCTGACCGGCTCGGCGGCGCTCGTGGGCGGGATGGCATTTACTTACGTTGTGGGTCATCTGGTAAAAACGGTCGGCTACGACCCATTTTTCATGGTCATCGCATTTCTGGATATTATCGGTGCATTTCTTTTCTGGACGCTGTTGAGCAAACCAAAGACAACGGCGTAACAACGAAACAAGCATTTCTAACGAAGTAATTTTTTACTGTAACAAGGCATAATTAGCCGAAAATAAGGTATTACAGAGGTTCCGATGATAACTACGAAGCAGGATATTACGGTTGCTGATTATATCGCTATGGTGGTCATTATCCTGATGGCGATTGGGACGATATTTGTTTTCTCGGCAAGTGCAAATCTCGGGCAGGAACTTAAACTGTCGCGATTCTATGCCTTTCCGAGCCTGCGTCAGATACTTTTTTTCCCGCTGGCGGCGGCGATTATGTATGGACTATCGTATGTGGATTACCGCAAACTTAATCTTTCAGGCGAGTGGTCAAAATCGCCCGTGGTTTACCTGCTTGGAGTGAGTGTTGTGCTTGTTATGTTTGTCCTTATTCCTCATATCGGAGTCGAGGTCAATTATGCTCGGCGGTGGCTGCGAATACCGGCGGGCCCGGTATCAATAAGTTTTCAGCCTTCGGAACTGGCAAAATGGTCGCTGATATTTTTTGTGGCGGCGTTCTGTGATAAATTCAGCGATGAACTTTGTAAGTATAAGCAGAGATTTCTGCCGATATGCGGGGTGATAGGATTGGTGTGCGGGCTGATAGTCATAGAAGACTTCGGAACGGCGGCATATATTGCGCTGGTGAGTTTTCTGATGCTGATAATAGCAGGCGTTAAGTTGCGGCATATCCTGACGCTTTTGCCGGTGGGGTTAGCCGGTTTTGCGGCGGCACTGGTAAGCTCTCCGACGAGGGTGCAGAGAATAGTTGCGTTTTTTCATTCGGAGAAATTGGCCGGCTCGTCAGCATATCAGGCGAACCAGTCATTGATAGCGCTGGGGTCTGGAGGACTCTTTGGCAAGGGACTGGGGGAGGGGATATGCAAATACGGTCATCTTCCGGAGGACACGACTGATTTTATTTTTGCCATTATCGGCGAAGAATTGGGTTTTGCAGGGACGGCGGCGGTCATAGGACTATTCATCATATTTACGTGGGTGGGGATACTGGTGGTGGTGCGGTGCAAAGACCGATTCGGACAACTGCTGGCGGGCGGAATCGTTATGGCGGTAGCGATACAGGCGGCGATAAATATCGGGGTGGTAACGGTTGTTCTGCCGACGAAGGGGATACCGCTGCCATTTGTGAGCGCCGGCGGGACGAGTATGCTGCTGTCGTCTGCGGCGGTGGGGGTACTGCTTAATATTGCCAAACAATCGCCAAAGACATCGGCGACAGAGCAGGAAAATAACAATGGATGAAAAGACGTTTTTCTTTGCCGGCGGGGGGACAGGGGGACATATATATCCCGCACTTGCAGCAGCAGAGAAAATAATTGCAATAGAACCAAAGGCGAAGATACATTTTTTCTGCAGCAGCAGAAACGTGGATTTGCAGATTCTCAAACAAACAGGCTTTTCATATACGCAGCTTCCAGCGAAGGGTTTTTCGATTCGGCCGATTAAACTGATTGGTTTTTGCACATCGTTTTTTAAGAGTTACCGTATTGCCTGCGAGAAGATTAAAGGCGGTGGAAACTGTGTTGTGGTGGGGATAGGGGGTTTTGTGGCGGCGCCGGTGTGTTTTGCAGCACACAGATTAAGAAGGCCGACGGTGCTTTTAAATGTGGATATTGTGCCGGGACTTGCGAACAAGCTGATAGCACGCTGGGCGGATGAAATTTTTGTGCAGTTTGAGGACACGAATAAATACTTTGCCAGATACAAAGAAAAAATTACCGTTACAGGATGTCCCCTGAGGAGCGGTTTTGAGAATCCGCAGACTGAGAAGATTAAAAAACAGCTCGGACTCGATGAGAATAAAAAGATTCTGCTAATAACCGGCGCATCGAGCGGGTCGGAAAATATAAATAAAACAGTAATTGCGCTTTTGGAAAAACTAAATACTTTTGCAGATAGCTGGCAGATAGTCCATTTGACGGGACGGGCGAATTTTGAGAAAGTCAAAAGCGGGTATGCGTCTGCAAAAATCAGTTATAAGGTAGTGGATTATTGCGATGATATGCCGGACCTGTTAGCTGCGGCGGATTTGGTTATCGGCAGAAGCGGGGCGGTGAGCGTGGCGGAATATGCGGCGGCGGGAGTGCCGAGCATCTGTATGCCATATCCATATCATAAAGATATGCATCAATATTTGAATGCGGGCAAATTAGTCGAGGCAGGCGCTGCGGTTATCGTGGATGACGTCCCCGACGAGGCCGACAGGACGGAATGGCTATGGGAGGAGATGGAAGAACTGATGAAAGACGAGAGAAAACGGCTGGAAATGAAGATAAACTGCACGGCGGTTGCGAGAAAAGACGCTGCCCTGAAAATCGCAGAGAGATTATTGGAAATCAGCGGAACAGCGGATTCGCTATGAAAATAGTAACCAAAGGCGCAATCATCAGACTGGCTGTGCTGGTGATAATTCTGGCGATATTCTGCACGTGGGCGGGTTGCGTAATGATAAAAATGCCGGGGAAAAGTTATGGCGGCCAACTGCCGCCGCTGACAGAGGAACAAAAACGCCTGCGGGATGAGCTGGCCGGCAGCGTGAGAAAATTGGCAGGTGAAATCGGCGAAAGAAATGTCTGGCATTACAAAGAGCTGACGGCTGCGGCGGATTTCATTGAAATGTCCCTGACAGAATCGGGATATAAACCAGTCCGACAAAATTACACAGTTGAAGACAAAATCTGCCGTAATATCGAAGCTGAACTGAAGGGGACGAAATATCCTGAGCAAATAATAATTGCGGGCGCACATTATGACTCGGTTTACGGAAGTCCCGGCGCCAACGATAACGGGTCGGGCGTGGCGGCGGTGCTTGCACTGGCGAAATATTTTGCCGATAAAAAGGTCGCAAAGACGCTGCGGTTTGTGCTGTTTGTCAACGAGGAGCCGCCATTTTTTCAGGCAGGGCAGATGGGCAGTATGGTTTATGCGAAAGCCTGTCGAGAAAAAAAGGAAAATATAATTGCGATGCTTAGCTTAGAAACAATCGGCTATTACTCCAGTCAGCCGAACAGCCAAAAATACCCGTTTCCGTTTAGTCTGGTGTACCCGTCAACCGGGGATTTTATCGGCTTTGTCAGCAATCTATCATCGCGACAACTTCTGCACACAGTTGTCGGTTCGTTCCGCAGGAACTGCAAATTTCCATCACAAGGGGGAGCGGTTCCGGAGATAATTCCCGGAATAAGCTGGTCTGACCACTGGTCATTCTGGAGGCAGGGGTATGAGGCGATTATGGTTACGGACACAGCGCCGTTCCGGTATCCATATTATCATCAGCCGGACGATACGCCTGAAAAGATAGATTATGAAAGTTTTGCGAGGGTGGTGAGCGGGATACAAATTGTTATTGGTGAAATGGCGGAACTGAAAGAATAGTAATCATAAATTAGCGGCGGAGCGGGCGGCGAGGAAACCGGTAGAGAAGGCGGCCTGGAGGTTGTAACCGCCGGTGTCGCCGTCAATATCCAAGACTTCGCCTGCAAAATATAATCCTTTGACGAGACGAGAGGCCATTGAGCGAGGGTCGACTTCATTTGTGCTGACGCCGCCGGCGGTTACCATAGCCTCTGCAAGCGGACGAGAGGCTGTTATATAGAGGCGAAAATCCTTCAGGAGGCATTTTAATTTTCTGCGACCGTCTGCGGAAATCTGACTGCCGACTTTGTCGGGAGAGAGTTTGATTAAATCGGCGCAAGCTAAAGCCAGTTTGGCAGGAACAAAATTACTAATGATGGTTTTAAGTTGTTTTTTGCCGTGTTCGGCAAAAAGACCAACAAGATGGTTATCTAACTGGTGTTCATTAAGGTCGGGTGTAAGGTCGATTGATATAGTTACCTTATTGCTGAGGCGTAATTGGTCGACGATTTGTCCGCTGAGGGACAGTATGGCCGGGCCGGAGACGCCAAAGTGGGTGAAAAGGATTTCGCCCGTCTTCGCTTCGCTACACCGGGGCAAGCCGCATTTCTGTGTGATTTTCTTTTCATTTGCCAGAACGGTAATTTTTACATTATCGAGGCTTAAGCCTTGTAAACGCGGAGCGACATCACCGGCAGTTTCCAATGGGATAAGAGCGGGGCGGACGGGCACGATGGTATGGCCTACCGATTCGGCAAGTTTGTAGCCGTCGCCGGTCGAACCTGTGGAAGGATAAGATGCGCCGCCGGTAGCGATAATTACGGCGTCAGCGGGAAAAGTGAGTTTTGTATGGTTTTTTTGAGAGGCTTGGACGCCGGTTATTTGGCTGTTTTCGACGAACAGTTTTTCAGCGGGACAGAGCATCTGCAAATTTACGCCGCAATCGCTGACCCATTGTGTAAGGGCATTAACTACATCAGCGGCTTTGCCGGCGGCAGGGAAAATAAATCTATTTTGTTCGATGGTTGTGGTAACGCCGAGTTTTTCAAAGAAATTTGTCAGTTCGGATGAGAAAAACTGAGAAAAAGCCTGTCTCAGGAAGCGGCCATCAGGACTGAAGTGCCGGATAAATTCGGGCAGGGGGTCAGTATTGGTAAGATTGCATCGGCCATTGCCGGTGAGGCGGAGTTTATAGCCGGGGCGGTCCATTTTTGCCAAAAGCAGGACTTCTGCACCGGCTTGTGCGGCCTGACCGGCGGCCATCAGGCCTGCGGGGCCTTCGCCAATTACGATTAGACGGTTTTTTGCCATAAGAACGCGATATTATAACAAAATTAAAACTAAGCAACATACTCGATACTGGAGGCGGATAAATCCGCCTTCGCCAAGGCTACGGCGGACAAGATTGGGTTTGATGGTTCGACACTTCGACAAGCTCAGTGCGGGCTGCGCTGTGCTTGCTCACCATAAATAGTTCGACTTCGCTCACTACAGGTTGGGTTTGATGGTTCGACGCATCCCGATTTATCGGGACTTGCTCACCATAAATAGTTCGACTGCGCTCACTACAGGTGGATTCGACGCGCTGCGCTTGCTCACCATAAATTGGGTTTGATTGGGTTTGTTTTGGGTTTGTTTTAGCTGTGCCTGCAAGGTCGTTCCTTTTCATAATACTTTGTTAAATAAAACGTTACATTCATTTGATTATCCAGCAAATTGGGTTTGTTTTGCATAATTCGTGCGTTTTTGATTGAAATATTTTCAGCCACAGATTTCACAGATTCCGCCATAGGCGGACAAGTTTCACAGATTTTTTGTTAGCCACAGAGATAATTTTTTCGAC
>Ga0315278_10003172_pt1 | contig 14679 bp, 10 predicted proteins | sample YL17G06_0_MG_FD_203880 | JGI IMG/M metagenome (GOLD analysis project Ga0315278, IMG submission 203880) | Sediment microbial communities from Yellowstone Lake, YNP, Wyoming, USA - YL17G06_0 | ecosystem: Environmental > Aquatic > Freshwater > Lake > Sediment | place: USA: Wyoming | collected... | reverse complement strand
TGGACGATGCCTACTCGGAGCTGAAGCTGATGGAGGGCATCCTCAAGTCAGCAGGCCTCGAGGTTGTATGTTTTCCCGACGGTGAGCGGATCGAGGAGCGGATCGTCCAGGAGCAGCCCGACTTGCTGCTCCTCGACATCGTCATGCCCAACCGCAACGGGTACGAGATCCTGCGCAGCCTCAAGCGTGACGGCCGCACCAAGAGCACGCCCGTGGTGCTCGTCAGCTCGAAGAACCAGGAGAGCGACAGGGTCTGGGGTAAGCGACAGGGCGCCGACGAGTACCTGGGCAAGCCCTTCACGGCTGAGCAGCTCGTCACCGTCGTCCGGCAGTTCGTCAGGTGAGCGTCCGATCGGCTGCGCAGCCGTGACGACGCTGCCTGCGGAATCGAACCCAGCCCTCCACCAGGCGCGCGTGTGCGTGGTCACGCTCGCGGGTTATCGCTTCGCTGTCGAGGTGCGATCCGCGCGGGAGGTGGTCGTGTTCGACGACTACACGGTTGTTCCGCTGGCCCCGGCCCACCTGCTGGGCGTGGCCAATCTCCGGGGCAATATCATGCCGGTCGTGGACATCCGCCCGTTCCTGGGATTGACGCCCGCCTCAGCCGACCGCGAGGTCCGTGCCCTCGTCGTGGAACGTGACGGCGTCCAGGCGGGGCTCTTGATTGACGAGGTGCTGGGGCTCGAGCCTCTCGAAGGCCTGGTTCTCGCCGAAGAGGATGATGGCAGCGGCGCCTGCAATATAGTCGCGGGCCGACTCGAGCGGGAGGGTGGCGCGGTCACACTCCTCGATGTTGGAGCAGTGCTGGCCGCCATGGGTGGAGACATCGGGGTGCAAGGCGAGGCGCGTCTGAGATGAACCGGCGGCGCTTTCTGGAGGGCTTGGGATCCGGCATCGTTGCGGGGGGCGGCATACTCGGGCCCGGCGGCCGGTCATGGGGAGAGGCAGGGGCGCAGGCGGGCCCGGGGACACGTCCCGGCGCCAAGCCGGCCGCTTCACCGGTGGAGCCGCCAATGGCCAGTGCGCCGGGGGTCAGCGCGCGCGACGTCAAGATCGGTATGAGCGCGGCGTTCAAAGGCCCGGCCGCGGGCCTCGGCACCGAGCTGTGGCGCGGCGCCACCGCATACTTCGCGGAGATCAATGCCCGCGGCGGTGTCAATGGCCGCTCCATCGTGGTGACGACGCTCGACGACGGCGACCAGCCCGACCCGTGCCTGCGCAACACGATCCAGCTGGTGGAGCAGGATCAGGTGTTCTTCCTGTCCAACTATGTCGGCACGTCCACGCTGACGCGGGCCCTGCCCATCATCAAGCGTTACGGCGACGTCCTCCTGGTCGGCAACTTCACGGGCGCCCAGCCTCAACGCGAGCGGCCCTACGTCGACTATGTCTTCAATATCCGCGCTTCGTATCGCCAGGAGATGGCGGCCCTCGTCGAGCGCTTCTGGGAGCTCGGCGCGCGGAAGTTCGGCGTCTTCTATCAGATCGACGCCTACGGCCGCAGCGGCGCCGACGGTGTGGAGCGGGCGCTCGCGCAGCGGGGCGCCAGGATCGCGGGCGAAGCGACCTATGTTCGCGGGGCGAAGTTCGACGACGACATGGCTCCCGCGGTCGCGGTGCTCCGCCAGGCGGGCTGTGACGTCGTCCTGTGCACGGGCGCATACCAGGGCTGCGGCGCCTTCATCCGCGCCGCGCGCGACGGGGGCTGGACCGTGCCGATCTCCAATGTCTCCTTCGTCGGCTCCGATGCGATGCTGGCGCTCCTGCTCAAGCAGGGCAGGGCGGCCGGCCGTGACTACATGCGCGCCCTCGTCAACTCCCAGGTGATGCCGAGCTACGACGACCGGGGCCTGCCGGGGGTCGCCGAGTACCGCGCGCTCATGGACAAGCACAACCCGACCCTGCCGGAGTCGCTACGGGACAAGGGCTACACCCCCCAGCGCTACAGCTTCATCAGCCTCGAGGGCTTCGTCAACGCCAAGGTAGTCGTCGAGGCGCTGCGCCGGGCCGGCCCCAACCCAACGCGCGCGGCCCTGCGGCAATCCCTCGAGTCGCTCCGTGGTGTCGACCTCGGCATCGGCGCGCCGCTCACCTTCGGCCCCGAGCGCCACCAGGGCCTGGACAGCGTGTACTTCACCCGTGTGCAGGGCGAGCGCTGGGTGCCCATCACCGATTGGACCGCGGCGGTACGCGCCTGAGCCCACAGGAGATCCCCATGCCACGGCACAGCGAAGCGCAGCACGAGCATCAGGTGGAACGGGGGCCGGCGCGGCCGGGCCCGAGACTGGGCCTCCTCGGCAAGATCGTTCTCTTCCTCGTGGCGGCGCTGGTGCCTCTGGCCGCCGTGACGTGGTATGTCTCCGCGCGGTCCATCAGGACCAGCCTGACGGAGGAGTTCGTCTCCAAGGGCGAGGCCATCGCCTCGAGCCTGGCCTCCTCCGGCGTGGACCTCATCTCGACCCGCGACGCCTCGTCCGTGCAGTCGCTCGTGGACGAGTTCGCCCGCATCCGCGGCGTCGCCTACGTGATGGTGTACGACCCACAGAAGAAGCTCATCGCCCACACCTTCTCGCCCTCGGTGCCGACCGGCATCATCGACAAGAACAATGTACCCGGCAACGTCGCGCGGCAGCAGCGGGACATCGTGTACCAGGACCCGGCGCGGAAGAGCACGCGCGAGATCATCGACATCGGCGTGCCCATGGCGGCCGGCAAGCTCGGCACGGTCCGGGTCGGCATGGACCGGGCAATCATCGATCAGGCGGCTGCCGCCTCGGGGCGCCAGCTGCTCCTGGTCTTTGCCGGCGTCGCCGCCCTGGCCGTGGTGGGCGGCGCCTTGCTCGCGCGGCGGATCACGCGTCCCATCACCCGGCTCGTCGAAGCGGCGCAGCGTGTTGGCGAGGGCGACCTGAGCGAGACCGTCGCTGTTACCTCCCGCGACGAGATCGGAGAGCTGGCCCAGACCTTCAACGACACCATCGTGCGCCTGCGCGCCCAGGTCCATACCGAGTCGGAGCGCGACGATGAGCGGAAGCGGCGCGAGGAGCTGCAGGAGAACATCATCAAGTTCCTCGAGGTCGCCATGGAGGTCTCGCAGGGTGATCTGACGAAGCGTGGCGAGGTCACCTCCGACGTCCTTGGCAATGTTGTGGACGCCATCAACCTCATGATCGCCGAGATCGCCGCCATCATCGCCGACGTGCGCGTCGCGGCCATGCAGGTGTCTGCCAGCGCCAGCCAGATGACCGACTCATCGGGGCGCATGACTGAGGGGGCGCAGGCCCAGGCGCGTGAGGCGGCCCAGGTCGCGGCATCCGTCGAGGCGCTGACACGTTCTGTCCGTCAGGTGGCTGACAGCGCCCGCGCGTCGGCGCAGGCGGCCCGCGAGGCCCTCGACGCGTCGCAGAAGGGGGACCTCGCCGTCCGCGACAGTCTCCAGGGCATGCAGCGGATCCGCGGTGAAGTGCAGTCCATCTCCAAGAAGATCAAGAGCCTGGGTGACCGGTCGCTCGAGATCTCCGAAATCGTCAACACCATCGAGGATATCGCCTCGCAGACCAATCTCGTCGCCCTCAATGCCGCCATCGAGGCCGCCGGCGCCGGCGAGGCCGGTCTGCGATTCGCCGTGGTCGCCGATGAGGTGCGCAAGCTCGCCGAGCGCTCGGCCAAGGCGACCAAGGACATCGCGGTCCTGATCAAGAACGTCCAGTCTGATACACAGGACGCGGTGGTGGTCATGGAGCAGGGGACACACGAGGTCGAGGTCGGCTATCGCATGACCGTCCAGGCCGGCGAGAGCCTGAAGGCCATTGCAGAAGTCTCTCAACGATCGGCCGCGCTGGCCCAAGACATCTCCGAGGCGACGCAGCAGCAGGTGCGGGGCGCCGAGAGCGTCACCCAGGCCATGCGGTCCATCCAAACAGTGGCATCAGAGACCGAGCGTGGGGTGCTCGAAGCCCGCCAGACGGTGGAGGAGCTCGCCCGCCTCGCCGAGGAGCTCACGGCCAGCCTTGCCCGGTTCAAGCTGGCGGCCTAATGCCCACGGTGGCCCGGATCTTGCTCTAAGAAAGCCCGGATGCTGGAAGATAAGGACAGCGAATTCATTCTCAGCATCTTCCTGATGGAGGCCTGGGATACCGTGGCCTCCGTTGAGGAGGGAGCGCGCCGAATCGCCGGGGGCGATCCCCCTTCCGCGGGGATACTCGACCCGCTTGTGGTGGTTGCCCACAGGCTCAAGGGGGCGGCCGCGCTTCACGGGTACCCGGTGGTCTCCGCCGTAGCCCTCGTGATGGAAGATCTGCTCGAGGGGCTACCGGCCCAATCGCCCCCGGAGCGGGGTCGCAGGGTCGAGGTGCTTGGGGAAGTGGTCATGGCAGTCAAGCGTATGCTCGAGATGATCGGCGACGATGGGCGCGAGGACGTGGACACCGTGGCCCGCCTCCGCGACCGCTACCCGGAACTTTTCCCTCCTCCCGCGCCCCCGGAGCTCCCTCCCGATCCCGTCCATCACGTGCAGCGCACGCGCGCCGCGACCACCGAGCCTCCGGCCGCGGCGACATCGCCGCCCGTGGAGCCCGTGGTCGTCGTCGAGGTCAACGTCGAGCCCAAGGCGACGGCCGCTCGCTCGATGTTCACCCGCCCCGGCGCTGTCTCTCCGCCAGGCCCTCACGGAGTGCCCGAGGGCCCCGCCGCCCCGCTCGATGAAATGGTGGCGGACCGCCTCCTGCGTGAGCTCGAGCTTTTCTTCGCCGAGCACGCCGAGTCGGTGCCGTATTTCGCCCCCGAGGCCGCGGAGCACCTCGATGTGATGAGCCGCTCGCTCCTGGCTCTCGAGCAGTCGACAGGGGCGGCCCAGGAGGAGGAGGTCGCGACCCTCTTCCGCGCCGTCCACACACTCAAGGGCGCGGCCTACACCGTAGGCTGCGCCCCCGTAGGGGATGTCGCCCACCGCCTCGAGGACCTCCTGGACGGCGTGCGCGACCGCCGGCTCGAGCTTCAGCCGGCCGTGATCGAGGCGGTCTTCGGCGGTGTGGATACGCTCCGACTCCTGCTGGGCAGCACGGTGATGGCCTCGCCCAATGTGCGGGCCGCCGTCCAGCGCACGCTCGATGTTCTCGATGGCCTCCGGCCCGCTCCGGCGCCGCTCGAGGCCGACGCCCCACACGAGGAAGAAGAGGTGGTAGCCGAGCCGGCCATCGCTCCCGCCGCACCCGCGCCTCTCCACCATCGCTTCGTGCCGTCTTCTCCCGAGCTTCGCGGCAAGCGGGGGCACGCGTCCAGGGAGGCGCGGCCCAGCATCCGCGTCAACCTCGATCGCCTCGATTCGCTCATGAACCTCGTCGGCGAGCTGGTCATCGCGCGCAGCCGTCTCGACGAGCGCTTCGCGCAGATCGAGCGCGTCAACGAGCTCCTGGCCTTCAGCCGCGGGAGAATGGCGCAGACCGTGCGTGACTTCGAGGAGAAGCATAGGTACACGCAGCTGCCCCCGGCTGTTTCCGGCGGGGGCGCTGCCGCCGAGCCCGGCTCGGAGGTCTTCGGCGAGCTCGAGTTCGACCGCTACGACGACTTCAATATCTTCGCGCGAAGCATCGACGAGATCTCGGCCGACGTCTCCGAGATCCAGGCGCAGCTGACGGGCTTCATCCGGAGCATCGGGGAGGAGACGGCCCAGGTCCATCGCCTGACCGGCAGCCTGCGCACCGAGGTCACGCGGGCGCGCATGGTGCCGATCGGGCGGCTCTTCGCTCGCTTCACGCAGCCGGCTCGCGAGGCCGCGCGCGCCGCGGGCAAGAGCGTGGCCCTCCAGCTCTCCGGAGAGACCGTCGAGGTGGACAACGCCGTCATCGAGCAGATCGCGGATCCGCTCCTTCACCTCGTGCGCAATGCCATCGACCACGGCATCGAGACCGACGAGGAGCGGCGCGCGGCGGGCAAGCCCCCGCGCGCGACCATCTCGCTCGGCGCGCGCCACCAGGGCCGCTTTGTCCATATCGAGATCGCGGACGACGGGCGGGGCATGGATCCCGCCATCCTGCGGGAGCGCGCGGCGCGGCTCGGCTTCCTGTCGCCTGCCGCCGCCGCGGCGCTCGATCCGCGCGAGGCGCTCAACCTGATCTTCCTGCCGGGTTTCAGCACGGCCCCCGAGGTGACCACCACATCGGGACGCGGCGTAGGCATGGACGTGGTCCGCACCAATGTCGGCCGCCTCAACGGCGAGATCGATCTGCAGAGCGAGCCCGGCGCGGGGACCCGGATCACGATCAAGCTTCCGCTGACGGTCATCATCTCCGACGCATTGCTGGTCAAGGCCGGCGGCGAGACTTTCGCGGTGCCGATGCACGCTATCCGGAGCATCATCCAGGTGCGCCGGGAGGACATCGCCCAGGCAGGCGACCGTGAGCGCGTCCTGGTCGAGGGCGAGGAAGTCGACCTGATCCGGCTCGAGCGCGCGCTGGCGCTGCCCACCGGCCGCGCCGCCACGCGGCTGCCCGTGCTGGTCGTGCGCTCGGGCGTGCGCCCGCTCGCCGTGGCGGTGGAGGAGCTCGTCGGCAAGGAAGACGTCGTCATCAAGAGCCTGGGCGGGCTTCTCGAGCGCATTGGACCTTTTGCCGGCGCAACCATCACCGGCGCCGGCCGTGTCATCCTGCTCGTGGACCCGTCGCGCCTGGCGGAGGCGACGAAAGCCTTGCCGCGTTCGGAGCGGGCGCCGGCCGCTGCCTTGGGGCGCGGCTCGTCCCGCGGGCATGCCGGGGGGGAGGCGCGCCGGGTCCTGCTCGTGGACGACTCGATCAGCATCCGCAAGTTCGTTGGGCAGATGCTCGAGAGGGCGAACTTCGAGGTCGTCACGGCAAACGACGGCGCCGAGGCCCTGCGGCGGCTCGGCGACACCACCGTGGACGCGATCATCACCGACCTCGAGATGCCGCGCATCAGCGGCTACGAGCTGATCGAGGATTTGCGCGCGCGCGCCTCGACGCGCGCGGTCCCCGTCGTCGTACTGACCACGCGCTCGGGCGCCAAGCACGTGACCCTGGCCCGGCGCCTCGGCATCGCGCACTATGTCACCAAGCCTGTGGACGAGGAAGCTTTCGTGCGTCTCATCGGGTCGCTGACGGCGCGTGGGACGGGGCTCGAGGCCGCGGGGGCCGTCCAGTGAGCGACGCGCCGCCCACCGCCAGGGTTCTCATCGTGGACGCGGACCCGAACAAGCTGTCCGTGCTCAAGTCTGCGCTCACGACCGCGGCGTACCACGTCACCTCGGCGACGAGCGCCTCCTTCGCGCTCACGACGCTCGAGCGCGACAGGCCGGACCTGATCGTGAGCGGTAACCGTACCGAGGACATGGATGGCGTCGAGTTCTGCTCGATCATCCGGAGCGACCCGGCCACGCACGATATCCCGTTCCTCCTGCTCTCGGGCCCCAAGCGCCCCACGCCCTGGGCCGTCGCCCAGGCCGGCGTGGACATGCTGCTTGCCGGAGACTTCGTGCTCTCCGCCGTGCTCGACCGCATCGCGAAGCTCCTGCGCCACGTAGTGTTGCAGGCGGAGCCCGGCATGCCGCCGCCCCCGCTGCCGCCCCCGGTCTCATCCCCGGTTCCGTCCCAGCTCCCGCCGAGGGTCGAGACGCCGCGCCCCGAGGTCAGGGGGCGGACTTTCGAAGGCTCGTTTGGCGCGCTCGACCTGACCGAGGTGACCCAGGCGATAGCGCTGGGTGGCAAGACGGGGCGGCTCTCGCTCCAGCTGGCGGCCGGCGAAGGGTCCCTGCTCTTCGACTTTGGGCGCGTCGTCCACGCCGAATTCGCCGGCCGCACCGGGGAGAGCGCCTTCGCGGCCTTGGTGTCTTCCGCGCAGTTCGATCCCGAAGGCACCTTCCGATTCAAGCCGGTTGACGAGCTGCCGGCCGGCTCGGGCCCACGCACGATCCAGAAGAGCGTGGACCAGCTCCTGCTCAGTGTCGCTTCAGAGATCGACGAGGGGCGCGCGGCGGCTGGTGTGCCGTCCCCGCCACCGAGGGCTTAGGCTATGCCGCGCGTGCTTGTTGTGGACGACAGTCTTTCGGTGCGCACGATGGTCGAGCGCGCGCTGGAAGCCAAGGGGCTCGAGGTTGTCGCCGCGTCCTCAGGTGCCGAGGCCATGGAGCGCCTCGGCAGCGCCATGCCGGACCTCGTTGTCTGCGACGTGGTCATGCCCGACGTGGACGGCTACCGCATCTGCGAGTTCGTGCGCGCCCATTCGGCGCTGTCCGCGACGCCGGTGCTCCTCATCTCCGGCATCGTCAACAGCGCGGTGCTCGATCGGGCCTCGCAGGTCGGCTCGAGCGCCGTCCTGCGCAAGCCCTTCACCGCGGATGACCTCACGCGCAAGGTCGACGAGCTCCTGGCCGCTCACTCGGGGGTTGCCGCTGAGCCCGTCGGTCTCACGGCGGCCGCCAGCGATCAACTGGTGGCGCTGCCAGATCTGAAGGCGGCCCTGGGGCAGCTCGTGGCCATGCCCGGCGTCCTTCTTGCGGCGCTGGTGGATCGCGAGGGGTTCCTCATCGAAGCGTGCGGCGAGCTCGGGGTCGGGGCCGAGGTTGCCGGCGCGCTGGCGGCGTGCCTGGCCGAATCCTCGGAAGGCATTGGACGGGAGATGGGGCAGGGGGCGCTGTCGAGCATGATCCTCGATTATGAGGCAGGGATGGTGCTGCTCCACGCCGCCGGACCGTCGGCCATCCTGGCTGTCCTGCTTCGCGATCCGACGGCGCTCGGCAAGGTCCGTTACTACATCAAGAGGGCGCTGCCGGAGCTTATCCGGTTCATCTGATGGCTCCTCCCAAACGCACCTCCAACCTGATGAAACCCTGGGCGTGGCTCGCGGCCGTCGCGGCCGTCTGCCTCGCGCTCGCATCCTCTACCGCGCTCTATGCGATCAATTCCGGCGTGAGGCTCGGGCTGCCGTGGTGGACGGCCGTGGCGGCACCCGCCCTCGTATACGCGCTGGTGCTGCCGCTCTGCATCCCGCGCATTAGGCTTGGCGGCTGGCTGACCGGTTTTCTCACGCTTGCCGTCCTGCACGTGGCTCTCGGGCTCGCGACAGCGTGGCTCTATGCCCACGTCGGCTTCACCTCCTTCGAGGAGGCGCTGGCTCCGGCGTTCTGGGGATTTCCGCCGGCCCTCGTCCTCGAGATGGTCGGATCGCTGCTGATGACGCTGCCCTTCATGGGCGCGCTCGCCCCGCGTCCCGCTACGCCGCGCGTCCAGCCGGAGGCGCCGTCTCCGAAAGGCGCAACACCGGGGCGGGCGCAGCAGGATCTCTCGTCGCAATCCGGCAAGAGTCGCGGGACATGGGCGCGCGCATCAGAGCCGTCGGAGCCTCCAGCGGCTCCCGTCGCCGTGGCAGTTCTGGAGGCTGTGCCGCCTCCGGGAACCGCCGTCGCCCCAGTGTTGGAGGAGCCCACTATAGCGGCGCCCGAGCGGCACGCCCTGCATGCCGCCCCACTGGCTGGGGTCAATGGCTCGGCTCTGGAGACCGCGGACCCGAGCGCTGCGGAGACTCCGGACTTCCGGCAGGCGCTCTCGGAGCTCTTCGGCGCTCCAGTGGCGGAAAGAAAGGCGGACACGGGGGAAGCGCTGGAGCCCCTTGCCGAGCTTGTGGCCGACGAGGTGTCTCCAAGGCTCACCGCCGAGGCGCCCGCATGGGCAGCGCCGAACGATATAGCTCCCGTGACACCTCAGCCTGTCGAGCCCGTCTCGGCGGGGGCGGTGGTGCGGATTCCGTTCGACCGTGTGGTGGGTCAGCTCCCGCCGGGGGCGTTTCGTGTGCCGCTGGAACAAGTCGGAGCACGGCTGCGGGAGGCGGAAACCCTGCTCGTGGCGCAGGTGCTGATCCTGCCGCAGCTGGGTGAGGGTGTCGTACAGGTGGCGTGGGAGGCTGTGGTCGAGCAGTTTCCGGCGGCGGTGTTCGCGGTGGCGCCGGCGGAGGTGAAGGATCGCATCGTGAACGGTCGGCTGCTGCTGCCGCTGGATGAGATCGTGCGGCAGCTCCCGCCGGACGTGTTCGGGGCCTCGATGGCGCGCGGGCCGGTGGCGGTGCCGGGGATCGAGAGCTTCCCGGCGCTGTTCAAGCCGCTCGGATGGGAAGAGCCGTCGCAGGCACCGGATCCCGTCGTGTCTTTAAGGGAGGCGGCGAGAGAGGCCGTGCCGCTCTCTATCGAGGTGCCGTCGGCCAACGAGGTTGCGCAGGACTTGAAGTGGACACCACCTTCGCCTGACGCGCGGCCCCAAGCTCCAGCCGACGTGATCGCGCCGCTGCGTGTGGAGCCGGAGCACGCATTCCCTGCCGAAATCGACGAGCCGCCACGGAAGCTTGTTGAAATCGATCCGGTGTCCGAAGTCATCGATCTCGATGGCCTGCTCCAGACCGGTACGGCACCGGTGGTGGCCACGGCCGCTCCACAAGTCGAGCCGGCGGCAGGCGGCGAGGCGGCCAATATCGAGCCGACCCCGATGGGAGCGGTAGTCCGGATTCCGTTCGACCGTGTGGTGGGTCAGCTCCCGCCGGGGGCGTTCCGCGTCCCACTGGGGCAGGTGGGGGCGCAGCTTCGAGAGCCCGAAACCCTGCTGGTGGCGCAGGCATTGATCCTGCCGCAGCTGGGCGAGGGCGTCGTGCAGGTGGCGTGGGAGGCTGTGGTCGAGCAGTTTCCGGCGGCGATGTTCGCGGTGGCGCCGGCGTCGGTGCAGGAGCGAATCGAAGACGGGAGGCTCCAGCTCCCGCTGGATGAGATCGTGCGACAGTTGCCGCCGGACGTGTTCGGGGCCTCGATGGCGTCCGGGCCGGTCGCGGTGCCGGGAATCGAGAGCTTCCCGGTGCCGTTCAAGCCGCTCGGATCGGAGGAGCCGTCGCCGATTCCCGCCCAGGTCGTGCCCGTAACGGAGCCGGTGAGCGCGCCCGCCCCGGTAAAGCCCGCGAACGAGCTCACGGCGGCAGAGACAGCAGCGCCTGAGACAACAGTGCCTGAGACAACAGTGCCGCAGCCAGTGCCGGTCGCGCCGATCTACGAGGCGCAGGCATTCGAGGAGCCTGTTCCAGCCGACCCTCCGGTTATGCAGCCAGAGCGACGGGATCATGCCGAGAGCCTCGCCGCCCTCATGGCTCCGTTGGAGACCGTAGCCATCGATGATGTCCGTGTCGGAGACTTCGCGATCATCAGCGTGTCGACGGCCGGGGTTGCGGCGGGCACGGTGGCGGCGGCGGCAGGGCGACTGAGCCCGATCATCGCCCGCGGTGCGCCGCAGCCCATCGAGCAGGCGACCCTGCGCGGTGCCGGAGGCATGCTTGTGCTCACGCCAGTGGGATCCGGATGGAGCACCGGTACGACGCTCGCCGTGGGGATGCGATCGAGCGGGGCCCTCGCGCGGCTCGAGATGCTGGCCAGACGTGCCGCCGCCGGGCACGAGCCCGAGGGGCGGCCGGCTCCGGCCCATAGCGCCGCGCCTCCTGCCAGGCTCGACGTGACACAGACGCCGCCGGCGATTGCCGCGGCCGCCGAGGATCTCGCGGCGTTCGGTCCGCTCGCTGCTCAGTCCTACCGGGAGCCCAAGAGCGGCGCCCTCGTGCATTGCTTTGTCTCCCCGGGCGTGCCGGCCGCCGAGCTGGCGCCGTTCGCGTGGGAGCTCGCTCAGGCTATGGCGCAGAGCGCGCCGGCTGAAGCGCTCGGATCTTTCCACTCCGCCGTCCTCCGCTCGGGGAGCACGCGCGTCGAGATTCGCAGGCTGCCGTCTGCCGGCGGTCCCGCGCTCATCCTGGTCGTAGGCGGCGCCGACACAGGCCGGCCGGGGCTCGCGCACCTCCAGGTACAACGGACCGCGGTACGGCTCAGCGAGGCCTGAGGGACACCATGGCGATCATCAACTACGCGCAGAAGGTCATCAACTTCAAGGTGGTCTATTACGGCCCGGGCGTGGCCGGCAAGACCGCCAACCTCCAGCACATCCACAAGAGCCTGCCGGATGTGAGCAGGGGCAACATGATCTCGCTGGCAGCCGGCGACGACCGGACGCTCTTCTTCGACTTCCTGCCGGTCTCGGCAACGACCGTACGCGGCTTCACGGCGAAGTTCCAGCTCTACACGGTGCCGGGGCAGGTGTACTACAACATGACGCGCAAGCTCGTGTTGCGGGGCGTGGACGGGCTGGTCTTCGTCGCCGACTCGCAGTGGGACCGGCTGCGCGAGAATGTCGAGAGTTTCCGCAACCTGGAGGAAAACCTGCGCGAGTACAACTACAACCTGGACGAGATGCCGTACGTCATCCAGTACAATAAGCGCGATCTCGCCAACATCGCGCCGCTACCGTACATGGAGTTCATGCTGAACCGGCGGGCCCGGCAGGTCCCGTACTTCGAGGCCGTGGCTGTCAACGGCGACGGGGTCTTCGACACCCTCAACACCGTTTCTCGCATGGTCCTGGTGGGCGAGTTCGGTCAAGAAAAGGGAGAGCACCGTGAGACTGCATGACATGGTCATCCACGAAGGCGACGCGGAGAAGATCAACGCGGTCCTGACGACCTTTCTCGGTGAATCCGGCGCGACCGAGGCTCTGCTCATCGACCGGAGCGGGCAGCTCCTGGCGATGACGGGCGCCAACCGTGCGCTCGATACGGTGTCCATCTCGGCGCTGGCGGCCGGCGCGTTCAGCTCCACCGGAGCGCTGGCTCAGCTCTTGGGCGAGACGGAGTTCACCGTGCTCTTCCACCAAGGCAATAAGGAGAGCATGCACGTCTCCACGGTGGACGACCAGGCCATCCTGCTGGCGATATTCGGCGAGCGGACGACCGTCGGGATGGTCCGGCTCTTCGCCAAGGAAGCTGCGACCGCCGTCGGGCAGCTCCTGGCCGAGGCGCGCGCCAAGCCCAGGACCATCGGGGCGCTCTCGACGCCGCTGACGGCGGACGAGTCACGGACCAGCTTCGGCGAGCCGAGGAAGTCCTAGCCTGCAGGTATTGTGGAGCCCGGGGCCGGAATGGCCGCGGGTTGAAGCGGAGAGCGGCGCTACATGTCCTCGGGTCTGGCCGGCACTTGGGCCGGCGTGCCCCAGGCGCCCTCGAGCGAGGCCAACGCCTTGCGCAGCGCCCACTGCACCAAGCCCACATTGACCTCTCGATCACCCAGGACGACCACGAAGCCGACAGGACTCGATCCGAGGAAGACCGTGCCATTGTCCGCCGAGAAGTGGGCCGCCTGAAACGGGGTCCGCTTCAGCCGATCGGCGCCGACCTCGAGCTCGCGCCCGAGCGTGGCCGCCAGGGCCGCCAGCGGCTCGACGGCGACACCGCGGGGCAGGCTCGCGGCGATGACGAGACCGTCGGCGGCGACGACGAGACCGCCCCGCACGCGATCGATTTTCAGCATCTCGGCCAGGATGCGGCGGAACTCTCGCGCGCGCGCCGAGCGGACGGGCGGTGCGGGCTCGGGGCTCACGCGCGCACTCCCAGCTCACGCAGCGAATTGGTCCAGAGCTTGTCGGTCTCGAGCAGCCCGAAGCCGATCTTGACGTCGTGTGGGAAGCTGAGCGCCAGGATGAACCGGTCATTGCTCCTGAAGAACGAGGACTCGGTGGCGGCTTGCACGACACCGCGCCTCAACACGCCGAGGCCGGCCCGCTGCAGAGTCGCGGAGGCGATGCGGTAGACCTGCGTCACGTGCGCGGCCAGGTCCTCGGCGTCCTTGTCTCCGTGCTGTGAGAAGACGAGCGTGCCGTCGGACTGCGTGAGCACGAACTCGCGTCCACCCGCCGGCGGCTTGAGCTTCTCGACCTGGATCGGCGAGCCCGCGTAGGCCGGCTTCTGGCCAGGGGCGGCTGCGGCTGTCGTCCAGCCGGCCACCATCTCCTGAAGCGCCCGGGCTTCCGGGAAATCAGGGTAGTACTGGAGCGCCTTGTCCAGGAAGGGCCGGCACTCGGCGAGATTGCGCTCCTCGAGCGCGATCTTGGCGAGGCCAAGCAGCGCCCGAGGGTGGTACGGGTCGACCTGGAGTACGGCCTGAAACTCGCTCTTGGCGGGACCGATCTGCCGAAAGGCCAGATGGAGGTATGCCGAGAGGAGGTGCCCCACTCCATTATTGGGAGCCAACCGCAGCCCCTGGGCGACAAGCTCGGCCGCTTCCTCGAAGCGGCCTTCCTGGCGATAAAGATCGGCGCGGCGGAAGAGAGTAGCGGCGTTGGGGGGACGGGTGAGGCTGGTGATGGTGTCCCAGATGCGCGACAGGAGCCTCAGAAAGCCCAACGTGTTTGACTCCCCCCTGGCCCGTGAAGCCGCCGCAGACAGCCGCGACCGCTCACCGCGACACTTGACGGCCAGCATAACACAGAGCGACGAAGTGGCTCGCACGGCACGGAGCGAAGCCTCCATCCGGGGGGAGGGTGCCGCGTGGAAGGGGTATGGAGAATCCCTCCCCCACCATGTGGATAGGGGCCCGAGGTCCGTATCATGACCTGGAGCGGCCTTTGCGACGACGTGAGCCCGCTACTTTGTAGCGAGAACCCTGCAAGTTGACCTGGTGGCCCGGTCAATGGCCTCATTTCTGCTCTTGGCGGCCGGTAGCGCCGGCGGTTGATCGAATAGCGGCCTTCCGAAGTCCGCCTTGATCGCCCAGGAGACGTTTTGAGGGAAGATGCCCGGCTCTCTCAGCAGAAGAATGATGAT
>Ga0315278_10003170_pt1 | contig 14683 bp, 2 predicted proteins | sample YL17G06_0_MG_FD_203880 | JGI IMG/M metagenome (GOLD analysis project Ga0315278, IMG submission 203880) | Sediment microbial communities from Yellowstone Lake, YNP, Wyoming, USA - YL17G06_0 | ecosystem: Environmental > Aquatic > Freshwater > Lake > Sediment | place: USA: Wyoming | collected... | reverse complement strand
GAAACGCCGACTTATGTTTGAGGTTGACCGAACAAGCAATACTGGAAGATCCAATTTGCTTGGAACAATAGCTGAAAGCCAGATGACAAATGCTCAGAATGCGGCGAAGGATGTTTTTAATTACGGGCAATCAGCCGAAAAATTCAACCAGACGACAAGGGACGCCGACTGGACAAGGGCACTGAATTATTACGATCTAAATACGCCAGACGGATTGAAAACACTTCAAGACATGTATGTCCAGAAGTTTGGGGGAACACCACCAGACCTTTCGGAATTGATCAAAGAGAGAAAGTATCTTGATCTAAAACGTCAAAATGAAGTTGATTCATCCTCAAACGCTTCGATAACAAGTCGTATTGCTATGCTATATAGTGGAGGAAAGAACTCTTTTGATGATATCGTAAAAGACGATACTATTCGAAACGATGTAGCTACCGCAATAGGTGCCGACAAAACTCTTCCTGAAGGACAGGCTGCTATAACCGCTGAAATACAGAATAGAATCAATGCCTACCAAGCAGGAAACACTGATGTGTTCGCCGGTGATCTTGAAAAACTAATTGGTAGTGCTTTTGATACATTTGGAACTGAAAACATTCAGGGAGGGCACGACTTTGTTCTGAATGACAAAAAGACCAGAAGCGCAGCGGCAGGATTCCTTGGTATCGATCCACTGTCCCAAAATGTTAATGATCAGCAAAAAATCAACGATTATATAAATCAAGTGTGGCAAACTGGATACGCCAAGACAGAATCAAAGGCTATCTTCGAAAAGTGGAAATACAACTACTCTTCTTCTCTTGAAAATATGAAGGATACTCCCGGATGGGAAGGAATGGCAATAGCGACAATCGAGGCTTTGAACAATAGCGGACAAATTGATTCCGAGGGGAAGGTTCTTGTTGGCGCAGCGATTGATTGGCCGTGGAATAATCCCGATACATATTTCAAATTTACCGACTTCAACGGAAACAATATTACTTACGATTCCAATGGTGATAAACCGGCAGAATACGACGATCGGGTTGTCGAGGTTAATGGAAAACCATTTGAATATACCGACGCAGTAACTGGAGAAAAGTCGAAAATAACGTTTGGCGCAGCACAGGCAGCATGGGATGATGCCACCGCATCAGAAAGATTAACGTATTCTAAAGGGGGAAGTCCTGATATTCAGTCTTTTCTAAAAGGCAAATTTGGAACGACAAAGGTTGCCGAAGGAACAGTTTTCAATAACATGACCGACTATAATGCGGCATACGAATCTGGAGATTGGAAGACGTTTTTTGACGGTATTGGTGGAGATACGCAAGGAAATATAGCAGACAATTTCTCTGCCGGGACATATCCCGCCGGAAGTACACAAGGAGATGAAAAGACACCTGTTCCAGCAGGACAATTTGTTGTATACGACAAAGATGGGGTTGCGAAGATTGTAAAATCGAGTGGTCTTGACGCGAGAAATATCTATATGCAATTGAGTACGGTAATAAAAAGGTCTCCAATGAATCTATCTGAGTTTCAATCGGCATGGGGGGATGGATCAAAATTTATCATTGGTGACAATGGGAAAATAATGAATATGACTGACGAATTTAAGCCTTATGTTGATCCAAAAACATTCATGATTGATAGAACAAAAATTGATCCTTCAAAAGGAATTATTCCTGATAATGTTATTGATGTAACTATGGTTAAACCGCCTTCTGAGTTTATGTTATCAGCTCCACAAACACTTGGAAACGCTACAACAAAAACATACGTGGTAAAGACTGGTTGGGGAGCTGACGATACTTATGTTTTTCGAACAAGATATAATGATACTCTTTACGAGCCACAAGCTGACGGGGTAACAGTGTCATTTAATAGAAAATTTAAGTCTTGGGCTGAAGACAATAGGGGAGGAACATTCGTTTATAATGGTGATGCCTATACGATTCCACCTAAAGGAGATTTGTTTAAATATCCAATAGAAATAGATAATGCACGTTCTAATCCTACAAAAAGTTACGCACAGCCATTTGTTGTCTATGATTCAAATGGAAAACAAGTAGAACTTACTTTTGGAACATATCAAGAATCCAAAAAAGATAAATTTTAAGGGAGAAATTAAATATGGCAGCAGTAACAAAGTACGAACTAACTCCATCTGTTAGCCTTACAAGTATTAATGATTCTCTCAAAACACCATCAGCAAGCGTATCTGATAAGCCTGTGTCTGGCGGTAATGGCGAAACCATAGATATGGCAAACAACAAGTTGGCAACATACGATATTTCTTCGGACAGCGAAATTAATAGTAGTGGCGGTGATAAACAATCATTTGGAACAGACTTATGGAAACAGGTAAAAGATATCGGTGGAAATGTTCTTGTTTCAAATATCGCAAAAAACCCAGAAACAGCACTCAATGATTATACTGGAAAGCTGGCACAATGGAAGGCGGAAGATAAATTTTGGATGGTTCCCGGAAATGAGACAAAACCTTTTATCGATGAGTATCTTGCCAATATGCCCTCGAAGGTTGACGAGGGAATAAAGGGGAGTACGTTCGGGAAACTTGGAAGCTCACTTGATAAAAAAACACTTATTAATAATCCTAATACTGGCTTAATCGGTGGCGCTGTTTCAACCGTTTTGTCTGGTTGGTCAAGTCCCGAAATTACAATGGCTGGTGTTGGTGCTGGATCGGCAGCCTCAAAAAGTGGAAATAATACCGATGTTTCTGCTCAAGACTTCATCAATCCAGCCGGATACCTTGCAAAGATGTTTGGTGCCAGCGACGACCAAGTTAATTATATATGGGGCAAAAGCACAGACGGATTTGTTACTGGCCTAAAAACTGGTGGAATTGTTGGTGGCGTGGTCAATGCAGGAATAGGTCTCATTCAAGGAATATTTGGTTTTAACGATGCAATTGAATCCGATAGGGAATCTCGCAAGCAGGCTTTAGAGAAGTACGAGAGAGACTTAGCGCAGTGGACATACGATAGAAACACTCGCATTATTCAGCAACAAGAGGCATTGGTTAATGCTGATATCGCAAGACGAAAAGCTACTACTGACACCGCTTTAAAAGATATCGAAACAGCAAATTCAAAAAAGTTGGCTGCAACCACAGCAATGAGAAACAATCTTATATCGTCATTGACTTCTCCGGGAGCAATAAGTTCACAAAACAGACAATCACGTTTGGCGAGATGGAGTAAATAATATGCCTACAGCAGCAGTTCCCTCGACAACAATATCTTCTATGCCGACTTCGAAGTATCCTAATTTGGAAAAGACTTTTTCTTCTCAGGAACCGATAACGCAACCTATTCCAATGCCAGCCTATAAGTCGTTTGCCGAGAAGTCTGTACTTGGGAATGCGGCAAACCAACAGGTTGCTACTCAGGCTGCAATTGATATGCAGCGTAGGGACGCCCAAAAGAGAATGCGGTCGATGTATGAAAAGCTTTTGATATCTGGAACAAAAGGGGCCGATGACGTTTATAAGAGCGCTGTAGAAACATACAAGGACGATAAAGATACACATGGACAGGGAATCGATGCTTGGATACCTCCAAGAGAGCTATTCTATGATCAAGAAACCGGCCAATTCCTTCCACACCAGTATTACCAGGCAACATATACCGGTATTCAAAAATTCAGAGAAGATGTCGCGAAAGCAAATGCAATATTAGGAGAAACCCGCCAAAGGCAGATGATCGCTGGAGCGCCGCCTGACGCCCATCGGTCAGAAGTTGTGTCAAACACCTTTGCTGTTGCCCCAGAAACTCCTATCGCAAAAGACGTTCAGGCGGCGTTTGGGGCGTTTAAGAGCGTCAACGATGATCTTAATAGGGCAAACGCTCTAAAGAGACAACATATTTCAGCGACAAGCAAGCGAACGACAGACAACTTACCGGCGATACAGGAAAACACCAGAAAGCAGCAAAAGCTCGCCCAGGATCTCGGCAAGAATCTTACCTTGTATAATAATGCCATTAACAAGTTGAATGAAGGGCAGGCCATAGGAGACCTTCTTAAAGGACAGTTGATAGCTGAAGGGCTTACCGATGCAGATATAACGTTAGAGAACCTAACCGCCATAAAAGGCCAGACAAATGACGAATATGTTTTTGCTCTTAGGAGAGCCAAAGAAAGTGCTGCCGCAGAAAGAGTCGCCGCAGAAAACCCCAATGTTCCATATTCGGAGACATTTAGAGTAGCCCCAAAAATTGTTGATCAAAACATATCGAAACAGGCATCCTATATAGCTTCTAAAATAAAAAATGATGGTGTTGATATTTCGAGTTACGACGGCGTTAATGGTCTTATGACAAAAAGCCCATCATATCCATGGCTTGAAGGGTATGACCAAGATGCTATAGCTTCTGCTATAAAGTCTCTTGGTGGAGATGTCAATATTGTTAAGCCATTACCGGTTTCACCTCCACCAAAGCCGACTTTCGGACAAAAGGTATCCGGTGCTTTTAATAAAGTAGCAGAAACTATTTCAAAACCATCTTATGGATATCAGCAACCGCAACAATCTGCACCAATTGTTCAAAATAATGTCGCAAGAGAATCGGCAATAGCTAATTTAAGAGCAAGGGGGACACCCCAAGATAAGATAGATGCCTATATTGCAAGGAAATTTGGCAATTAGTATGAATACCCGACAGGAGAAACATGAATGGCAATCAATATACCGATCTCCGATGATGAGTTTGCGTTATTAGATTCTATTGCAAGCGGGGCACCCCCGCCTACAATACAGAAAACTTCCACGCCTATTTCGGCCTCAATAAATGACGATGAATTTGCATATCTTGATTCAATAGCAAACGCTACTCCAACACAACCATCTCCAGTCGCAGTAAATCAGCCATCTCCGCCACCGCAACAAGAAGTAGCTGTTCCGCCGGAGCAACCAGATCCGTGGAATGTATCTGCCGAATTTATGAGTGATGCCGCAATGAGAGCACAAGACGAGCTTTCGAAGAAGCAATCGCCGTCTTCGCAGCCACAACTCACCACAAATATAACGACCGCAGGACAAACAGCACTTCAGCAGGAAGCCGCAAGGCCAAAACTTCCAACTTACGATACAAGTGATTTTGATTTGATATCTGAAACTGGTAGTGGTCGCGGGATTGTTGTTCCTCAAGAAGTAAAAATCAATCAGCCGGTGTATTCCCCAGCTCAAAATATCAGCATTAAAAGACCAGTTGACGCCGGAAAGCCTTCCGAAACAGTCGTAGATACACCAACTTACGCCATTGAAAAGACTGCCGAACAGGTTATGTCTCATCCATCGGCGGATCGCGCAAAGCTTATTTCAGAAAATGTTCCTCAAGATCAACAAAAAGATGTCACACAGATGGTTTTGGCAAAGGAGACAAAAGATCCGCTTGAGGCTGCAACACAAACAGCACTCGCTTCAATTTATCGTGGTGAGAAAGAGGCCAGCAAGTTACGTAGTGGATACGAAGAGTATCATGCTACTGGCGGATTGAAAAAAGACTTAAAAAAATATGGCGTTACGATTGATGACTTCAAAGATGCTGACGGTAATTTTATACCACAAAATTCCGAATTGGCAAACGAAAGCATTGGATGGAAAAAGATTTCTTCAACACCAGACATTAAAAATAGTGTCAAAAATGATATTGATTTTAATCTTTCCAGGCTTCAAAAGGCAATCGACCAAAAGAAAATATCTGACTTTTCCGCAGCACAAGAAAAGATTTATTCAGAAGGTGCAAAGGCGTTTGATCCGATAATTTTAAAAATTCCTAAGATTGAGCGCAGAATAAATCAATTAAAAGAAGGTGGAAATAACGATTATTCAGATGCTCTTGAGCGCGGAGATCTTTCGTTTGTTATTCAGAAGGCTATGGGTGGATACAATTATTCCGGAGACAAAGATTCGTATTTGAAAATGCAAAAGTTAATGCGCGATTACGAGAACGTGGTTTCATTAGAAAATTCAACAAATAAAAACAATGGATTCAAGAATTTAATTTTACAAACCCTTGAAATGCTTCCCCCGATGGCTCAGACAGCAGCGATTTCAGCAATTCCTGTTATTGGGCCTACTATTGGGTTGTCGCAATGGGCGCTACAGGGAATAGGAGACGCTTCTGACCAGATGATTCGGGCCGGGGTATCTTTCGAAACTGCCCGTGAAATAGCTCCACTAACTGGTATAATTTATGCCGCCATTGAAAAGGTACAGTTGGGTCAAATTGCTAATTTGGGTGGAAAGTTCTCTAAAAAATCAATTGGAGATGGAATTGCAAAGGTTATTGGTAAAATTGCAATAGAGAAGGGCGTTGATTGGGCAAAGGAAATAAATGAAGAGGGCATGCAGCGACTTGTAACTGATATCGGTGTTGAAATAGGAAAGCAGACCGATGGAGTTTCAAGCAAGACAATGGGCGAACTGCTTCCGCAATTGTTGAAAAATTACGCTGAAGAGGTTGGTGGCGCAGCCGGATCAATGGGAATATTGAATGTGGTTGGTTTTGGTGCCGGATCAATAAAGCGTATCGCAAATAGAACGGATGTACCGTATCAAATATCAATTCCTCCATCACCAGCAAGTTCTTCTTTGTCTCCCCAAACTCCACCGATTTCCATAGGAGCTTCGGCTGCTTCATCGGAACCAACTGCACCGGTAGCTTCTGCTATTGATCCTTTGATTGCTCGTAGAGACGAGGTGGCGAACGCCTCAAAAAACATATCTACAGCAACTCCAAAAGAACGACTTGTCATAAACGACAACTATGCTCGTCTTTTTACTGATTACATGGATGCTAATCCAGACAAAACGCATGATGACTTTATGGCGTGGATGGATGAAGGTACCGCAGTTCAAAATTCAATAGAACAACCGGCCACCCAGGTAAAAGCACAGAAATCGCCAGCAAAGATCCTTACTCCTGAAGAGATATCTCAGTTGCCGCCAGATCAGCTTGCTGCCGAATACGCAAAGCTTCACGCGGCACACCAAGAAGAAAAGAAAATGGCGTCAGTAGATCCTTTGACCGGATTATACAATCGGAGGGGTCTGGAATACGCTGCAAATGAAATGGGAAAAAGCGTTGATAAATCAGATGTGATAATTATTGACGTTGACAAATTCAAAGCAGTCAACGACACCCATGGACACGGAGTTGGCGATGAGGTTCTTGAGTCTCTTGGTAATTTTTTAAACGATAATTCAAATGGAGAATATGTTGCGGGCCGGTGGGGTGGTGAAGAATTTGCCATTGTCCCGACAACCGATAAACCTATAGCAGAAGTGTTAAATAGGATAGATGGATTACGGGATCAGTTTAAACAAGAAGAGTTCGCTGATGGAAAATTGACTGGGGTATCATTTTCGGCTGGACACGGAATAGGCACTCAAGCCGCAGACGAACAGCTATACAAGGCCAAAGAGAATGGCCGTTCACAAACATGGTCAGGAGGAAAAAGGAATGGAACAGAAGCAGTACAAGATGAATTACAGCGATCCGGAGCCGGTGACGCCGGAATACGCCTCCCAAGTGAGGGAGAAGCGGTTATTGCGCCAGAAATCAAAAAAGAAGCAGAAGAAGACGACAAAGCCATTATTGCTTCGACCGGGAACAAGCCCATCCGTGCTTCCGGACGATCCGCGTTTAAGACGGACGGTATTAATGATGAAGAGTTAAGCGATCTTAACTTTGAAGCATACAAATACGATTTGAATCTTGCATTCCGTGACGCTTTCGGTCTTGGTGATGTTACAAGCAAAAAATATCAAAGCGCAATGGCGGAACTTTCAAGCGGAAGAATGCCCATTGAACAAAGGAAATACTTTGAGGGGTTGACTGAGTATTTCGCTACCGACGAAGGAAAGAGTGTTTGGACAGAGATGAATCGTATGTCAGAAGCCCTTATTCCGGGAGATTACGATTCTTTCAGACAATTGGTCGTCGATGCAGTCACCAGCCGCGACGAAATTGCAGAGATGTATAAACAGGCGTCACATAATGCCAATAAGAAAATTGAAGAAGGCATTGTCCAGGGCGAGGAAGTCGCAAAGCAAGAATATGTCCCCGATCAGGCAGAGATTGATAAATGGGCGCAATGGCTTGTCGATAAAACTGATGGAAAAATTTCCGAAAAACCTGCTAAAATTGCAGCAAAAAAGGTTCTTAAGGCGATTGCTCTTGGTGAGTACGGAGATATCCTTCATCTTACCAACAAAAACAGTCGTAAATTGTTCACTGAAATTACCGGAGTTAAATTGCCGGGAACATTAAAGGGAACGAAGGAGCTGTTTACCGGAAAACCGTTTGAAAAGAAAAAACAAGAAGTTAAAGTTGATACGAAATTAGACGAATCGTTGACAAAGATACCTGCCCCGGCAAAAAAAGAACTTACCCCAAGAGAGAAAGCTCGTGCTGAACTCAAGAGAATGCAAGAAGAAGAGGCGGCGGTTGGAGTTCCCGGCCCAAACTCAACCGTAACTAAACGAGAATCCCTCTATGATCTTTCCGAAAAGCAAAAAGAGATGACTCCGAGGGAAAAAGCTCGTGCGGAATTAAAGAGAATGCAGGAAGAGGAAGCTCAGTCGTCAAAAGACAAAAGCAATCTCACTAAAAGCAGAGATGCGCTTCTTCCTCTTCCAAAGATGAATTATTTGTCGCGCCTTCAGTTAGTGGCCGATTCTCCCGAAACGCTTAGGCCGATTGACATTGATCGCCTCAAGGATGATCTTGGAAAAGATTGGCCAGAAATGTCTTCTTGGCTTTTAAAACAGGACATACCAGATAGGGTACGACATGGTATTCTGGAAGGAAATATAACTCTCAGAAAGCCGTTTAGCAAAGAAACAGAAAAGGAATCACAAAAAGATTTCATTGATAAACACATAATAGTAGCCAAACCTTCTCATGGCAAAACCGAAAAAGAGTCTACTCCTGAACAGAATGAAGCTATTAAGCGTGCTATGGAGAAATTTAAAAAACTTGGCGATAGAATGCAGGAAGAACCAGCGGAATATTCATTAAAAGAGCCAGGTGCTTCATACGAAAAGGCTTCCCAAGAAGATGAAGACCTTGCGTTCGACGCCGTTGCCGATATGATCGAAGGCGGAATGACAAGTTTTGATTCTATCGCTAAAATGATAGCTGAAATGATTCCGAGTTCAGCCGCTAAAGCAAGTTTCCAAAAAGTTGTCGAGATGTCTTACGACGCCTATTACAAGGTTAATGGCGGAATAGATCCCCGCAATGGCGTTTTATTGTCAAATTTTGTCGCAAAACAAGAGAAAAAGGTAGAAAAACCAGAAGTTAAGAAGGTTGGAATATCAGCCATAATTCATCCTCATTTGAATGTTTTGGATTTAAAAGGAATAACTTTTGGTAAATATCCAGGACAACAAGTTACTGAAGCTCTTAAAAATGGATTGTTGAAATACGGTATTCCGAGACGGTGGAATCCAGTTAGTTCGACTTGGGACTTTGACGTAAAGGATGAACCGGATGTCGAAAAGGTTCTTTCTAAGATGGCAAAAGAAGGGCTTATTGACGATTATTCCGTTGACAATGAACTCGCTATAATGGTTGACAAAATAATTGAAGTTCCCAAAGAAGATGAATTTGTTCGTCCGAATAGAGTGGATGACGAAAACGTTGTCCCCGGGACCGGCGCTTTAATCGAGACTATTAAGCAGCAGCTTCGCAACGGTGAAAAATTCGGGAATCCTCAATTGACAAAGATGGCTGATAAATCGTTTGGTGGAACGCGTGGAGATGGCGCTTATGATCCAAGGGATATGTACGACGCGCTTGAAGTTGCTATCAACGAACACATACTTGAATCAGGCTTGGTCGATTTTAGCAATCCCGAAGATACCGTCAAGAGGCTTAATGACCTTAATGATATAATTCCGAGACAGGTTGACCGAACAGAAGAGCAAGTTGAGTTTCAGCAGTTCTCTACACCTCCGGCGGAGGCGTTTATAGCCGTTTGGTCGTCCGGGGTATCAAAAGGCATGACCGTTATAGAACCAAGCGCCGGGACAGGGAGTATTGCGACAATGGCGCATATTGCCGGTGCGAAAGTCATAGCGAATGAGATATCTCCAAGAAGACTTGGACTATTGAAGATGCAGGGGTTCGAAACGTATAGTGTTGATGCTGAAAAGCTGGACAACAATCTTCCCGCTTCGGTAATGGCCGATGTCGTCATAATGAATCCACCTTTCTCTGCTACTGGTGGAAGAACAGCTAATCACAACACCGAAGTTGGAGCAAGCCACGTTAAGCACGCTCTTCTTCGTGTGAAGGATGGGGGGAGGCTTGTTGCTATTGTAGGGCGTGGAATGGCTCACGAAAGACCATTATTCAGTTCTTGGTGGGATAAAATGGAACAGAAAAACGATGTCCGCGCCAACATAGGAATTGACGGAAAAGCTTATGCTAAGTATGGTACCGGATTCGACAATCAAATATTGATTATTGATAAAACCGGTCCGACGCCGGGAAATAATAGAAATGAAAGAATGGCGAATATAGTTCGATCTGACGGGTTGACGCCTGAAGGAACGATCGAATTGTTGAGAGATATTGCAGAGGAGGATATAGGTGAACGCATTAGCGGAAAAACTGGATCGGGTAGCACAGGAAAAGCTGGATCAGGTATTCGGTCTAACAAAAAGAAACTTCGCAGCCAAACAGACAACGTCGTTGATTCCCCTGATGGATCTCCTCTTGGAAAACGAGAAACAACCGGACTTTCAGGAAGTTCAAGTGGAGTGGGATCTTCTGGTGGAAGATCCAAGAATACACGAGGCGGTGTTGGAAACCCTGGTGGAGCAGTTTCCGGAACAAGCGAAAGCGGAAGTTCTGAATCAACTGACCGACCAGTCATCGATGCGCGTATGGGCGATGCAGTTAGTGATGGCCTTAGTCCAGTGGGGGCAAGCAACGGAACGAGCGGAATACCCGGAAGTGGCGGAGTAAAGGACGTAGAACAAGAAGGCGATTCACAATATTCTCCTTACGTTGTCAAAAAAGCTACAATTGAAGGAACTATAAAACACCCTGGAAATATCGTTCAATCTACGGCGCTTGCAGCGACAGAGGCTCCCGATGTCGTTTATATCCCAAGTATTCCGAAGGAAGTTATAGAAGAGGGTAGACTTTCTGATGTTCAGATGGAAACCATCGTATATGCCGGGCAAAGGCATAATCAAAGATTGTTGAGTGGCGAACGCGCGGAGTTCCTCTGCGGCGACTCGATGGGTCTTGGCAAAGGCAGGACTGCCGTAGGTGTAATTTATGATAACTTTATGCAAGGAAGAAAGCGTGCCGTTTGGATCAGTGTTAATTTTGATTTAAAGCCATCAGCGGAACGAGATGTCACAGACGTAGGTATTCCAATGGAGGTAATTTCTCAGGCAGATACAAAAACATGGGATAAGCTACCAGATAAAGATGGAATACTTTTTACTTCCTATGGTCTTATGTCTGGAAGTGAGAAAAACAAAGATGGAATTTCTACTCAGGCAAGATTGAAACAGATACAAGATTGGCTTGGAGACGACTTTGACGGCGTTATTGTTTTCGACGAATCTCATTTTATGAAAAACGCCGTTGGTGCTGGCATAGGTGGAGAGGCAAGTTATAAGACAGGTTCAGAGCGCGGGAATGTCGGCCTTATGCTCAAAAAAGCGTATAAGAACGCACGCATATTCAATATGTCGGCTACGTCTGCTACGGTTGCGCGAAACATGGCTTATTTAAGTAGGCTTGGAATGTGGGGTGCCGGTGCTCCATTTACTGATTTCATGGATTTCCTAACAGCTATGACGCGCGGTGGTCTTGGCGCAATGGAGGCGTTGACGAGAGACTTGAAGGCTATTGGATCGTATATCAGCCGATCAATAAGCTATGCCGGAGTTAAATTTGAGACAATACAGCATAACGTTACCGAAGGAGAGCGCAAGGTATACGACGATGCGGCAGATTTGTGGTCAAAGCTATTGATAGCCTTTGAGAGTGCCGCCGAAAACTCAGGTGAAAAAAAGAAAAAGGGATCTGGTCATTATACGGCATTCTATTCTACTCAACAGAGATTCTTTTTGCAATTAATGACTTCGCTTCAGTACGATGAAGTTGTTAATGACGCCAAAAAACAGATTGCGGCAGGGCGCTCGGTTGTTATCAGCATGTTCAGCACGAACGAGGGTTTGACCAAGAAAAGCGTTGCCGCAGCAAAGGCAAGCGGAATTGAAGATATTGACGACATGGACTTTAGTTCAAAAGACATGATTGCCAGCATGGTAAAAACAAGTTTCCCGATATATCAATACGTAATACAAAAGAACATTGTTACCGGAAAAGACGAAACTGTTATGGAGCTTGACGCGCAAGGAGAACCGGTAATAAACAGAGAAAACTATCAAGAGCAACAGCGCCTTCTTGAGATTATTTCAAACCTAAACCTTCCTCCGAATCCATTCGATAGAATTGTGAACGCTTTCGGTGCCGACAATGTCGCTGAGATATCTGGTAGGAAAATGAGGTTGGAAGGCGTCGGGAAAAACCAAAAGTATGTTCGAAGAGTAAATGAAAACGGAACATCAAAGGATGTCAACGAGTACGAGACGAAGCAGTTCCAGAGCGGAAAGAAGCGCGTAGCAATTATATCGGCAGCGGCATCTACGGGAATATCGCTCCATTCCGATAAAAAGGCAGAAAATAAGCAGCAGCGCGTATTTTACGCAATGCAATTGTCATGGTCGGCTGACACTCAGATGCAGGTTTTTGGTAGGGTTCATAGATCAAACCAAGAAGTCCCGCCAATTATTAAGTTGGTCAAAACAGACATAAAAGGACAAGAGAGACTTGTCAATGCAATATCTCGTAGGCTCGCCAGCCTTGGTGCTATGACAAGCGGTAATAGAGAGTCTCTTGGTGGCGGAATGTTCTCAATAGAAGATCTTACCGACGAATACGGAGAATACGCATTACAAAGTGTCATTACTGGACTTTCAAGAAAATTACTTGCTGAAATGGGTTTGTTAAACAAAAAGGGAGAAGCGAAAGAAGATGTAACTGTAGATAAATTTCTGAATAGAATACTCGTTCTTCCAATTGATCGACAAAACGAAGTGTTTGAAAAGTTTTACGCAAAATACCAAGAAAATATTGCAAACGCTAAAGCAAAAGGCAATTTTGATTCTGGTGTTCAAAAGATACGTGCGAAGAATCTTAGGATAGACAAGCCCGCCGAATTGATTTATGTAGATCCAATTTCGAAGGCAAAGACTCACTTGGTATACCTGGCTGGTGAAGTTCCGAGCAATAAATTGTCGTTTGAAGTTTCTCACATTCAAGACTTCACTGATTATTGGATTGGATATTACCAGAACGCTAAAAGCAAAAGAATATACTCTGTCATTACAACGAAGATTTCAACAAATGGAATAGAGAAAGAAGTATATCAGCTAACGAATCCAAAGGGAATAAGACATACTCTGACGACCGAAGAGTTTAACCAAAGCCTCATGGAAGTAAATCGCGGAGACGCTGAGGTTCTTTGGGAAAAAGAGCTTAGTGAAATTCCAGAATACACAACGGAAAAACATACTATTCTTACCGGTATTATTTATCCAATTTACGATAAGATTTATCCTAAAGAACTTGACAACGATTCAGCTTTTGCTTCCCATGAAAAGCAAACGGTTGTTCAAGCTACTACTGGAGACAACGAAACGTATCTTGGTATAAGTCTTAAACAGAAACAAATTGCCGGGATAAAATTAAGGCTTGGTATTGGTAATTCTTTCGCACAATTGTCGGCTGCGGAACTGTTTAATCTTGTGAAGCATGACCATGGCATAATTGAGCTTGACAATGGATGGCAAATCGCACCGGTTAACGTTCATAATCAACCGCGTATTGAGCTTAGAAATATGTGGAGCCCGAATCTTGACGAGCTTAAAAGATATGGAGTATTCTCCGAATACGTTAATAGCTGGAACAAAAAGTGGTTTATCCCATTTGAAGACGAAGCTGGAATTAATTCTATTAAAGAAATGATTCTTGTTCATAAAGCAGTAAAAGACCTTACCGCGACCGACTCGCCGTCGTCACCTTCAAATAAGGCAAAGGATAATGTCAACAAGTTTATTGATGATAGCCTTCCTCAAATTGGCGCAACGATTAAGATGATCAGCCCGTATCAAGGGTTGGTTAACGACGATCTAATTACCGAAGAGCCAAGGGCTACATACATATCTGACAATCATCAGATATATACCGAAAGTTTTAAAAAGTGGTTCGGGGATTGGGAGAGTGATCCAAAAAACGCAAGCGAGGTGGTTGGTGCAAATGGCAAGCCGATGGTGGTGTATCATGGAGGAAGTACTGGGCCATACGACTTTAGCGGAGGTTCGTCGCGCGGTGATATGGGGGTTGCATATTTTAACGACAGAAAAGACGTTGGTTTGAAATATGCAATTTTAGGGGGAGTAAGGGACGAATTAACCGGAACAAGCTCTGTGCTTGGGTACAAAAACAAGTTACGAGAATCCGGTATTAAAAGAAGCCCGCAATTAACGCGAGTGTATCTTGACATTAAAAACCCTGCTCACATAAGTGATGTTGGCGCAAAAGATGTAATTGATACATACGGGAAAAAAGAGGTT
>Ga0315278_10003169_pt1 | contig 14685 bp, 7 predicted proteins | sample YL17G06_0_MG_FD_203880 | JGI IMG/M metagenome (GOLD analysis project Ga0315278, IMG submission 203880) | Sediment microbial communities from Yellowstone Lake, YNP, Wyoming, USA - YL17G06_0 | ecosystem: Environmental > Aquatic > Freshwater > Lake > Sediment | place: USA: Wyoming | collected... | reverse complement strand
CGGCGCGGCGCGGATGGGTAGCGAGCGCGTATTCGAGCAGGTTGGATGCGCCATCGAGATCGGCGTCGTCGAGCGGTCCCGCCTGCGGCGCGGCCACGGAGAAGAAGCGCGTGCGCCACTCGGCGTAGGTTAGGCTGCTCGTGTCGAGCGCGAGATCCCAGGGTTCGCTATTGGCCACGGGTGTCGAGAGGTTCTCGAATTCCGTGCTGTCGAGGTTGCAGCGTGCGATGCGGCGGACGCTGAGGCCTTGCGGAGGATTACCGCGTCCCCCGGTGTCGGCCCAGTACACCTTACCGGCTTCGACGTCGAGGGCGATGCCGTGGGGCGCGTTTAGGCCGCCGATGACGATCTCGTTCGCTCCTCCCGCCAGTGCGCGTTTGAAGAGCGTGCCGGATTGGCGGTCGCACCAATAGGCCGTGCGGGTGGTGGAATCGACGGCAAGGTCGCGCGTGCGCGTGGCGGTGGTAATGATGAAGTCCGGATCGATATCGCCGGCGAAGGTGGCGCGGCGGAAGCTGCTGGGGCCGCTGCCGCTGCTCAGGACGCCCCAGTAGAGGTACCCAGCTCCGGGATCGAGAAACAGGAAGTAGGGTGCGGTCGTGATGCCGGGTGCCGTCGTGACGGCGGGTTCAACGGCCGAGCCGTCGAGGTTGGCGCGGAGGATGAACCCGTTCCCGGTGCTGCCGGAGTTGGCCTCGGCCCAGTAGAGTTTTCCGGCCGCTTCGTCGATCTCCAGATCTGCGTCGAGGACATTGGGATTGATGGGGGCGACATCCTGCTCTCCAGTTCCGTTCGGCAGGATCGAGAAGATCCTTTTCGCGGGGCCATTATCGAGCACGAAGACCCGGCCGGACGACCGGTGCCAGGCGATGCCGCGGAGGTCGGGAGTCCCGGCCACGGTGATGACGGGTGTTTGCCCGGTGCCGTCGGGCGCGACGGAGATGACCGAGCCCGCGGCGCCCGCGGGTTGGTCGGTGTAATAAACGCGCGCCGCGTGACTGACGGGAGCCGACAGCGTGAGTCCCGCAAGCACGATGGGAACGAGGCAGTACTTCATGGCGAGTATCCTTCTCCGGATGACTGGGAACGGGTGCAGGTTAGATGTCCGCGCGTGTTCACATGCACGCCCGCAACCCTACGTCGGAGTCCTCGGACCTCAAGCCCGAAGCACGCCCAACCGGGTTCCTCTCCGTGGCAATCTCCGCGCCGGTGTTCGGGTTCGGATCGTAGCGGGGGAAGTTGGAGGAAGCGAGCGTCTATTGCAGACCTTCCTCGAGGGCGATCAGGAATTTCAGCAGGTGTTTGTCGTAGTCGGTTCCCGCCCGACGCCTGGTCTGCGAAATCACCAACTCGTTATCGAGATCCACCCGCAGAATGGCCGCGGTGGCCGAACCATGGCCGATCGTGTTCCGACTCAGAATCGTGGCATCCGAAGGCACGCCGTTCTTGCCGGCGTCGGGATGCGGCTGCCGCATCCAGGTGATCCCGATACCCCATTCCTTGTCGAGACCTGGGTAATACCGAGTCAACGGCTGCGGCAGAAGTTGCTCGAACGTCTTGGGGGAGAAGAACGCCAGTTCGCCGTACGCCCCGCGGTTGAGCAGCAGTTGGCCGAGCTTCGCGAAATCCACCGCGGTGCTGAAGCAACTGAATCCCAAGTCCTCCTCCAGCGTGGTGTGGGACATGCCCAACGGATCGAAGAGGTTCTCCCGCATCAGGCGGAAGATGCTCTTGCCGCTGACGATCTCCATGACCTTTCCCGCGAGGTCATAGCCCATGCCGTTGTAGTTATGGACCTGGCCCGGCCGTAGATACTCGCTGGCGTTGGCGATGACGTTCTCCAGCCAGGGATTATGCATCCCGCCCCACTCTTCGTGTCCATCGAGCGCGGTGGCGTGGGTGAAGCAATGGCGCAGCGTGAGGACGTGGTCCCCGGTGCTCGGGAAGTCCGGAAAGTACTTGCCCACCGGATCATCGATTCCAATGAGACCCTGATCCGCGAACTGGGCGAACAAAACCCCGGTGACCAGCTTGGTCAGGGAAGCCATCTCGCTGGGTTTCTCCCGGGTCATCTCGCCCCAGGCCCACGTTCCGAATGACTCATCGAGGACGAGCACGCCACGGCGCGCCACCACCAGGTTGAATGGCTCATGGCTTCGCTCAAACCACACCCGGCAGACCTCACGGAGATTCGCCACCGTGCCGGGTTTGAAACCAGCGTCTGTTTCCGTGCCCTCGCGAAGGACCGGCGCAGGTTTGCCACCGGTTCGTCGGGGCTGCCGGAGAGATGGATACTTGTCCTGCACCGTCAGAATCTTCCGCTTCAACGCCAGATGATATTCGTGGTCGCGAATCATCGGGGTGTCGGTTAGCACCGGTTGGGCGCCGGTGCTTTTCAGTTCGTCCAGATAGGACATCAGCACGGCGCCTTCGCGTTGCTGCAGGATGGAAAGCAAGACCGTTCGGCCGGCGAACCCGGCAATGGCCTCCCGGTGCTCCTCCCAGGCCGGCCAGGTGAGGCCATCCAGCGGCAGGAAATCCAGGTAGGCCTTCGGCTTCTCGCTCCAGCCATCCCACTCCTTGGGGCGACAATAGAGCGTGGCGGCGCGCCGGATGGTCTTGCCACCGGGCGTCATCCCCTCTGCGTAGAAGGCATACCGACCAGGCCGCTCGGCCGAAGTCACCTCGCGCCCATCGCGGTCGAACCACCGGACTTTCAGCGGGAACAAGCCCATGACCTTCTCGACCACTTCGGGACGATCCCACTCGATGCGGGGAAACTTGCCCGGGGCGAAGGTGTAATCCCAGGCATTGCCGAGTCTGGGAACGAGCTGGCAGTTGAGGAATTCTCGCAGCTCTGTCTGCTCGGAGAGCAATCTGGGCGCTGGCTCGGACGATGGGGCGCCGGTGGCCTCGTGCCACACGCCCGTGACGACCGGCTTGATGACGGCCGCGAACTCGGCGTAGGCAGCCGGACGAAGGTGCAGCTTGGCGTTTTGATAGACGATGACCTTCGGAGCGTCGGGAGTGACGACCTGCTCGAAGCGCGCCAATTGGTCCGCCGTGGTTGAGCCGCCGAACGCGCGATTAGGCACGGGCAGCGGGGCCAGCATCTCCGCCACGTTGGTCCACTGCCGGAAGATGCTGCTGCCGACGAACAAGATGCCCCCTGAAGTGGGCGGCTTTGCGCGATCCGCCTCGGCGAACGCGCGGAATTCCTGCGCATAGGGCAATTCCGGTGTCGCCGCTCCAGCGTCGGGCGGCGCCGGGGCCGCGGCGTGTGAAAGAAGTGCCGCAAACAGCGCGAAGAGGGCGAAGACGTGCGCTTTCATGTCAATCGACTTGCTTTGGCCATACCGCGCTCCTCCGGCGGCTACCGGCGTGGTTGCAGGAGCGCGCAGGCGATCCGGTCGCCGGAGTTCTCCTCGTCGGGTTCCGGGCATTGCTCCTATTCGATGCCGAGGCGCTTCTGCATCTGTTCCAACGGCACGCCCTTGGTTTCGGGCACCAGGGTCTGCACCCAGATGAGTTGCAGGACCATCATGCCGCAGAAGAAGAGGAAGACGTAACCAGGCGCAAAGGCCGTAACCATCTTCGGAAAGAAGGTGGTTAGCAGCGCGGCGAAGATCCAGTGCGTGAAGCTGCCCAGCGCCTGGCCCTCGGCGCGATGCCGGTTGGGAAAGATCTCCGAGATGAACACCCAGATCACCGCTCCCTGTCCCACGGCGTGCGAGGCGATGAAGGCGAAGATACATACTGGGACGATGGCGTAGTGTTGGCTGAAGAACGCCCAGGCCGTCAGCCCCAGGGACGTGATGTAGCCGACCGAGCCGAGGTAGAGCAAGGTGCGCCGCCCGAGCCGGTCAATCAGCCCCAGGCCGACAAAGGTGAAGATGAGATTGGTCACCCCGATGCCGACGGATTGAAGCAGCGCGGCTTTGGCGCCCAGCCCGGTCAGTTCGAAAATGCGCGGCGCGAAGTAGAGGACCGCGTTGATGCCTGAGAGTTGGTTGAAGAAGGCGATGAAGAAGGCCAGCAGAATCGGAATGCGGAGCTGGCGGGTCCAGAAATGAGAGGAGCTGACGCGCTCGGAGGACCCAGCGAGAATCTCGTCTGCCTCGGCTTCGATCTGCGCCTGGGTGGCGTCCGGTTCGATGAGCTGGAGCACCTGCAATCCCGCTTCACGGTCGCCTTTACGCCCGATCAGCCACCGCGGGCTTTCGGGAATCCCGAAGCACATGACCGTGTAGAGAATGGACGGGAACGCCGCGACGCCCAGCATCCAACGCCAGGCGTTTTCGCCGATCCCCGCCAACAGCGCGTTCGAGGCAAAGGCGACGACGATGCCGAAAACAATGTTGAACTGGAACATGCCGGCCAGCCGCCCACGGTAGGCCGGCGGCGAAATCTCGGAAATGTAGAGCGGCGCGGCCACCGTTGAAACGCCGATGCCCAGTCCGCCGATGAACCGGGCGGCGATGAAGGAGTGAATGTTCCAGGCATACCCACATCCCACCGCCGAAAGGACATACAGGACGCCCACCCACAGAAGCGTGGCCTTGCGCCCGAAGCGGTCGGTGGGCCAGCCGCCCAGCAGCGACCCCAGCACCGTGCCGTAGAGCGCCGAGGCCATGGCGATTCCATGAATCCCCGGACTCAGTTGCCAAAGCGACTGAATCTTCTGCTCCGCGCCGGAGATGACGACCGTGTCGAAGCCGAAGAGGAACCCCGCCAGCGCCGACGTGATGGACCAGAAAAGGATGCGACCTTTCATGTAGTTCTTTGAGTTGAGTTGATGGGAGGGTTGGGTTGCCGGGAGGCGTTATCTCTAGCGTAAGTTCCAAGCCGATGTCAGCTCATGCACTTCCAGTCGGTGGATCTTCGCGCCGCCGCCCCTGGCCCGGATCCCGAGAGCGAGATCGTCGGCTTTCGGCTGGAACGGCACGGGCACGTAGGCCAATCCGTCGCTGGCGAAGACTTCCAGTCCCGTGCGGTCGCAGTAGATCGCGAGGCTTTGCTTGCCGCGGCGCAGCGGGGCCGGGGCGCGATGATCGTTCACGGCCAGTTCCTGCTTCTTCGCATCGTAGAGGATCGTTGCGCCACGCACAGTAAAAGCCACCTCACTCGCCTCGCCAGGTTCGAACTCGGCGCGAAGCTCCACCAGCTCGGCCTTCACGTCGGCGAGGGGATTGTCGCTGTCCGGCTGCAAGACGATCGGCGAGACGCGGTGCGACCTGGCGCGCAGAGACGCGAGTTCCCGTACGGGGGTCCACGTCAGGCGGGGGCCTTCCGGAGTGTCGGTGAGTCTCAACTCCAGGGGGAGGGTCATAGACTGGTTGAACGGCATCCCGCGCGTTTCGGTTTGGAACCAGCCGATTTGGATGCGCCGTCCGTCACTCGCCGGGATGTCGCTGAACGTTTGCGCCGCATAAAAACCGCGTCCACGATGTCCAGGCAACTTCGCCGTTTCAGGGGCGAAGGTCGTGCCGTCGAAGGCGCCAACCATGTATTCACTGCTCGCGGCGGTGAGGACCCACTTGTTCTTCAAGACGTCGCCATCAACGGGCAGTTCGAAGAAGTCCGGACACTCGTAGAAACCGTCCGTGTGGCTCAGCGGCGTCCAGTCCTTCAGGTTCGGCGACCCGAGGAAGCAGATGGTGTGGACCTTGTTGGTCTCGACATAGAGCGTCATGACCCACTTCTTTGTGGGCTGATGCCAGATGACCTTCGGGTCGCGGTTGCCTGGGGTGAACTGCTTCACGACCGGGTTGGCGGCGAACTTGGCGTAGGTCCGCCCGTCGGTGCTGGAGGCGAGGCACTGTACCGTCGGGTCCCCCGCGGCCGTGTAGAGGAGCACTTGGGCCGGTTGGCCCGTCTTGCCCAGGCCGCTCGTGTTGTTCCAGTCCACTACGGCGCTGCCGCTGAACATCGGCCCCAGTTGGTCCGGCGCGAGCGCATCCGGCAGTTCCTGCCACTGAACCAGGTCGCGGCTGACGGCGTGGCCCCAATGCATGTTCCCCCAGCCCCAGCCGTATGGGTTGTGCTGGTAGAAAAGGTGATACTCGCCGTGGAAGAGCACCAGGCCGTTCGGGTCGTTGTTCCAACCGCGACGCGACGAGAAATGGAACTGCCCGCGCAATGGCTCACGGTAGAGATCCTCCGCGCCCTTGATGAAATCGCCCGGCTCGATGGAGCGGAGTGCCGCGGAGTCCTCAGACAGCCGATCCACCTGGAGCGTGACCGTCTTACCTCGCCAGGCACTGACGTCCATCGGGGCCCACCAGTCGGGTTCCGCGTCGGCCAGTTCAATGTCGTTCTTCACCTCAAGCCGGCCATCGACGAGTGTCGTGACAACGCGTTTGGGCGCGCCCTCTTTGATCGGGAGGTTGAGGTAGCGCTTGTCGATCCTGAACTCCCGCTGCGCGTTCGCCACCAACCCCGGCGGCTTGCGGTCGGTCTGGACGAGGTGATCCACGTTGATGTGTCCCCACCCGCCTTCGGCCTTGTCCACGATCTGGATCACGGCAGTTCTGTTCCTGAACTCGCTCACGTCCCATGACCCTGGAGCCAGCGCCTCGCTACCACCCGCTTCGTCGTTCGGGCCGGTGGCACTGCGGACGATCTTGCCGTCCATGAGCAGGTTCATGCAGGTCTTCTCGGGGTTCTTGCCGCCCCCAATGAGGAAGCTGATGAACTTGCGCTCGATCGTGAACGCCGGCGACGTGAGCGCGCCGGTGGTGCCGTCCCCGTGGTAGAAGGAGTTGACGAGCCCCTGGCCCTTGAAACCCTCCACCTGCATCTGGCCTGGCAACGTGCCGTGCGCCGGGCCGGGACCGAAGGCTTCCCCGGTGGTTTTCCACTCACCGTAGTCCCTGCCTTCGAAGTCGGCGATGAGGATGTCCTCCGCCGCGCGCAGATCGTCCGCGGCCAGAGCCCCGAGGCAGAGGAGGGTGGTCTTCAGCAATGTTCTCACGGGCGGAGATGGTTGGTTTTATTGCCTGAGCAGCCACGCGACAAACAGGGGCAGCCATTGATCCGTCCCATCGGTCTTCCTCCCCAACCCGAACCCATGGCCGCCCTTCGCGAACAGGTGCATTTCGACGGCGACTTTATTTGCGAAGAGCCTTTGAGCGTAGAGAGCGGATTCCTCGACCTTGCACACCTCATCGTCGTAGGCATGCACAAGGAAGGCCGGAGGGGTTGCCTTGTCAACCAGGTCGAGCAATCTGTTCCTGGCCAGTTCTTCAGGGGTCAGTTTCCGGAAATACAGGCTCTCCTCCAACCACTTGATGTTCTCCTCGGAATGGTTGGTCACGCCGTAGATGAGGCCGGAAAAAGTCGGGTTCTCTTCCGCATCCTCACTTTTCCAAAGACTGGTCACCGTCGCCAGGTGGCTGCCGGCCGAAAATCCGAGCACTCCGACCTTGTGCCTGTCGGTTCCGTACTTTGCGGCGTGTTGCCTCAGGAGCTTCAAGGCCCTTCTCGCGTCCGCCAAGGGGACCCTTTCCGGTTGATCCGAGGATTTCGGGTTGGGCAGCCGATACTTCAACACCGCCGCGGTGATGCCCCGTTTCGCCAACGCCTTCGCGACGTCATGCCCTTCATGGTGGATGGCCACCACGGAGTAGTTTCCACCTGGGATGATGACGACGGCGACTCTGGTATTCTTCCCCTTGGCGGGATGGATGGTTAGGGTCGGCTCGGTGACATCGGCGGCACACAGGGTTCCCCACGCCTTATCCTCGCGCTCGAGGAGCGAGTTCTCCTTGTAGTAGGGCTTGCTTTGGCCCTCCCATAGTTTCAGGACCTCTTGAGCCTCTGCGCCGTTGAGGTAACACAAAACGAGAACCAGGAACCGAACTGCGATGGTCTCTTTCATCGGTTGTTCCGTTCTCTGGTTCGAAGACCGAGAGACGGTGGCCCCTTCGTCGCTCTGAGACGCCCGCTGTGCAACCGGGTCCCTTCCAGGAAACAAACTCTCCGTGATATGATAGGCATCGGCGCGGTGTCCGTCCCTGGCGTGCGGCCCGGAGCCTGATGCGCCGCGAAGGGCGGGAAGAGGCTGGAGCGATCGAGGCAGCGTGACAACCATCTGAGGGGAGCGCCCCAGCAACGAGAGTCGCACCTGCAGATGTTCTCATCGGTCTTGAAAGGGCTGCGCGGCATGCAACGGAGGTTACGCGCTCTTTCCATCAGTGCTGCCGCGCGGCGTCGTTCGCGTCTTCGCCTGATTGCTGTTCCCGTTTACGGGACCGAAAGCCGGTAGAACCTGCTCGGCTCGGTAAGATTGAGCGGAATGGTATCTGCGAAGGAGCCCACGGCATCAAATCGGTTGGTCTGTGCCGGCGTCCAGGAGGCCAACGGTAGCGAGATGTTGGTGCTCGCGAGCGCATAGTACAGCGCGTTCACGAGGCCGTTCGTCCCGCTGAGGGAAACGTTGGATCCAGACACGGTCACCGTCACAATCCGCGGCTGTGGCTGTGGCAACAGATAATCCGGCGCGCTCATCGTGGATAGCTTGTCGCTGGTCAAGACGGTCGCGGTGCCGTCGGCTGGGTCAGCGGCCCCGGCAAATGTGAAGGTTACCGATGCGTTCTGACCGCCGTTACCTTCAAAATGGGCGAGCTCAATATAGTACGGAACGCCGGCGGTGAGCGTAATGGTGTTGCCGCCTGGCCACACGCCGCCGGGGAAGCTGCCGTTGTACACGAACTGATCCGACCGTTTCTGGCTCAGGATGCTGTTCCCGCCGGAACTGACCCAGCTACGGGCAGCGGACCAGCCGGTCTCCTCGGCAATCTGGCACTTCCTAGCAGCGGTGGCGTCTGTGCTCAAGAGCAATAGCGAAGCATCATCCGAGCACACAAAGAACACATAGTTCGTCGTAACCGGCGGTATGAACCAGCCAAAGAACCGCTCGCCGGAATCATCGGGTAGATCTGCCGGACCCTCAAAGGAGCTTACCCAACGAACACGATCCGGTGCCTGGGCCGCCAGGTAACCGGGATCCAGCAGGTCATTGAGCGTTGCACCGTTGTATTGATCCAGTTGAAGCCAGCCCGGCGCCGGGCTGACCATGTGACCCGCGGTTACAAATGCCACCTGACTGGTGACGGACCCCAGCCCGCTCGTCAGCACGACAAAATAGCCCCTCCCGCTCGTGGCGTCGGTCACCGGCGCGGTCGTATAGGACAGGCCGGTCGCGCCCGCAATGAGATTCGTCGCAGCGCCGACGACCTGGTACCACTGGACACTGGGAGTGGGCGTGCCCAGCACCCCGACCGACAGAGTCGCCGTCGTATTGGTGATGACTCTTTGGCTGGCCGGCTGGCTGGTTATCAAGGGCGCGACCTGATCCACGCTCGCCTTCACCAACTGAAGGCCGCATACGCCAACACCCCAAGTCGTCCATGTCGGATCATCATAATTCACCGCCACCATGATCGCGCTGCTCATGGGTGTGATTCCGGTCAGGTGAACATAGTTGCCCGGATCGCGAGTCCCGTTCGGATCCTGATTGACCGAGGCAATGAAATAGCTGGTGTGATTGACGGTGCTGGACAACGGTCCCGTGTAGTTTGTGACACCGGTTCCGGCATCCACAGCCGCGCCTTTGCCCAGATCGTCCGCCAGATACACATAAAGGTTGTAAGTCTGGCTGTTATCCAGGTTGGTCAGGACCAACTCCATTGTTCCCTGTCCGAGCTCATTAGGGGTGGACGCACTCGGAGGGAACCAACCTGTGATGTAAGTATTCAACAGTTTGGTGATCGGTGCGCTGTCCGGCGGCGGTTGGCTCAGATACCGGGCATCGTTGGCGCCGCGAACGATCAAATGGACGGCGCTGCCGATACCCTTCCGGTCGTTCAAGGTGAAACTCTGTTCGGTCCAACCGGCCCCGTTCCCAGGCAGGGCGATCGTGAGGGGGTTCCAATTCGTCGCCGGGAAAGCGCCGGTCAGCTCGGTCGCGCCGAGCGGTTGGCTGGTCACCACCCCGCCGAGATCGTCGCTGTTTACCCCTCCGAGTATGCCGAGTTGCGCGCTGAGCACCGCACCCGCATCCGCCGTGGGCGCCACGACCGTGAGCGTGGCGGGTGAGCTGGCAGCGGTACTCACTGTGTTGGAAGCTACGGCCAAGTACTTCGTTCCAGTCATGCCCAGGGTTGCGGGAGGGGTTGTATAGGAAAGACTCGTTGCCCCGGTGACCGCATTCGCATTTCCGCCGACGACCTCATACCACTGAACACTTGGAGTGGGCGTGCCCAGGACCTCGACCGAAAAAGTGGCCGCCACATTCGGGTAAACCGTTCGACTAACCGGCTGTCGGACTATCGAAGGCGCGACCAGGTCCACGCTCGCCTTCACCAACTGCAGGCCGCACACGCCAACACCCCAGGTCGTCCACGTCGGATCATCATAATTCACCGTTACCGTGATCGCGCCGTTCACGGGTGTGATCCCGGTTAGGTGAACATAGTTGCCCGGATCGCGAGTCCCGTTCGGATCCTGATTGACCGAGGCCACGAAATGGCTGGCTTGATTGACGGTGCTGGACAACGCTCCCGTGTAGTTCGTGACGCCGGTTCCGGCATCCACAGCCGCACCTAAGCCAAGATCGTCCGCCAGATACACATAGAGATTGTAGCTCTGGCTGTTAACCAAGTCGGTCAATACCAACTCCATCGTTCCCTGGCCGAGCTCATTAGGGGTGGACGCATTCGGAGGGTACCAACCGGTGATGTAGGTGTTAAACATTTTAGTGATCGGCGCGCTGTCCGGCGGTGGATTCCTGAGCCACCGCGCATCGTTGGCGCCGCGAACGATCAAATGCACGCCGCTGCCTACGCCAGTCTGGTCCTTCAAGGCGAAACTCTGTTCGGTCCAACCAGCCCCATTCCCCGGCAGGGCAACCGCCAGGGGATTCCAATTCGTCGCCGGGAACGCGCCCGTCAGCTCCGTGGCCCCGAGCGGTTGGTTGGTCACCACCCCGCCGAGATCGTCGCTGGTCACCCCTCCGAGTATGCCAAGTTGCGCGCTGATCACGTCACCCGTAGCCGCCACGACCTTGAGGGTCGTGGCCGCCAGCACGGCGATCATGAATGTACTGAAGAGCAGACTGCTGATTCGGCGTGTCGTGATCTGGCGTGTTTTCATAGAGCATGAAGTGCGAGTGCCGTCATTCTGGTGGTCCTGACAGGAGCGTGGCTCTTTTCCACAGCTTGCTCCAGCATTTTCTACGCTGTGCAGGAGATAAACTCAGCCGCTGACCGATGCGGTGCGAGAGTCTGTTGCCCGCGCATGTCATTCGCCCAGGGCATACAGATGACCGGCCGTCCGCAAGTAGATCCTGTTCTCCACCACCGCCGGAGTGGCGAAGATCCTCTCTTTGAAATCATTCCTCGCCAGGACCTTGAGCTCGTCCCCGACCTGGATGACCGTGACGACGCCAGGAACCGAGGCGACGACAAGTTTGTTGCCCGCGACGAGGGGGGAAGCGATGTATTGCCCTGGCGCCCCGATTCGTTCGCGGAAGAGTTCTGCGCCGGTCGAGGCGTTCAGGCAGGTCAAGAGGCCACCGTCCCGCATGAGGTAGAGTCTTCCCCGACAATAGAGCAGCGAGGACGTCTCCGGAATGCCGCGTCGGATTTCCCACGCCACATGCGCTTTACGGGCATCCCTGGTCGCCCCGGGACGAATCGCCAGCAAAGTGGGGTGGCTGATGGCGGCGAAGCCCGACATCGTTCCCATCCATTCCCCTTCGCTGATGACCCCGTTCTTGTCGTGGTCGAAGATCTTCAGGAGAACGTCCATGTCCTTCACCGGCAATCCATACCCGGGATTGTCCTTGGGCAACTCCGGCCGCTGGATGAACGCGAAGCCGGCGGCCATTTCATCGCGCTGGATTTGATTGTCGCGATTCCGGTCGAACTCCTCGACCGTGATCTTCCAGGTGGCCGCCGCATCCAGGTTGTCGTCACCGCGTCCGCCCAGCGCTGCGGCGCCGGCGAACAGGAGCCCGTCGCCGGTTACGGGGATACCGACGGTTTCGTCCGGAAAGCCACCGGCCCACCAGATTCCCTCGCCGGTGGACGGATCGTAGGAGGTCAACCGCTTGGAGCCCAACACCACAAGCTCTTCCACCTCGTCATGACGGAAGATCGTGGGCGTTGACCAGCCGGCCTTGAACAACGATCTCGGCTGTTCCCAGACCGTCTTCCCAGTGTCTCGATGGACCGCCAGCAGACGGGAGGAACCGTTGTCGCCGTCCAAGACCAGGATCACGGTGTCCCGGTAAAGGATGGGCGAGGTCGCCATTCCATACTTGCTGGGCGGCGTGTCGAGTCTACGCTGCCAGACTTGGTTTCCCGCGTGGTCGTAACAAAGCAGCCCGTACGTCCCGAAATAGACATACACATGCTGCTCGTCCGCGGCTGGCGTGGAGGATGCGGGATTGTTCAGCGGATGAAACCCCACCTGGGCTTCGGCCTGAACAACTTGTCGCCACAGGATTCTGCCCTCTGCACGACCGATGGCCAACGTAATGAGTTCCTTTGTGTGGGCTGGCTCACTGGCGGTGAGGAAGATGTGGTCGCCCCAGATGACGGGAGACGAGTGGCCCGCAGGAACTGCGGTTTTCCACAAGACGTTCGTTTCTGGGCCGAAATGGACGGGAATGCGATCTGACGGGGCCACTCCCTGGCCATTGGGGCCGCGAAATTGGTTCCAGCGGATCTTTCCCTGTTCGCCGCGGGCCGCCAAGGTGAACAGGAGGATAATGGCCGCGCAGATGACCCCTTGCGGCATCGGCGCGAGACACCGACAGGCATTTGCTTTCCTGACACCCTGCACTTCAGTCACTCCCACCGCTCTGTTCAGATTCGACCGATGCATGACAGATATCCTGCCGGTGGCTCGTTCGGCCTTCAATGCCCAACCCCCCCCTTCGCCCGGATGCAGTAGAGCCGCGCCGCGGTGCGGATGAGCAGCCGGTCGCCGGCCAGCGCGGGCGTGGCCATGCACATGTCGTCGTCCGCCAGCTTGTTGATGTGGAGCAACTCGAACTCATCGCCGGCGCGCAGCACATAGCAGCCCCCGTCTTCGTTGAGGCAATAAACCTTCCCGCCAGCTGCCCACGGCGACGAGGTGAAGGCCAAACCGTCCGGCAACCGCTCGCGGTCATAGAGCACCCTGCCCGTCTTCGCGTCGTAACAGCTCACCAAGCCACGATCATAGAGCACATAGAGCCGTCCCTCGTAATAGAGCGGCGAGGGGTTGTAAGGCCCGCCGACCGGATTCGACCAGGCGATGAATTCGCTGTTGGTTTCGCCTGGCTTGAGCGTGATGTCGCCGCTGGCGCCGGGGCGGATCGCGTAGAGCGGACGGAGCTTGTCGCCCACGTAACCGGAGCTGACGAAGAGCAAACCGCCGCCCGCGAGCGGTGTCGGGATGGCGATGCCCGACATGCCGCGGAACGACCAGAGCAGTTTGCCGTCGAGGTCGTAACTGCGGACGGCGCGGCTGCCGGGCGTGATGAGTTCGGTGCGCTGGCCGTTTTGCCAGATGAACGGGGTGGCCCAGTTGCTCTTCTCGTCACGGTCCGCGCGCCAGAGTTGCTTTCCGGTCTTCGCGTCGAGGGCGAGTAGTTCAGCCTGGTCATCGTTGTCGTTCACGAGGAACAACCGTCCGTCGTGCAGGACCGGTGACGCCGCGGTGCCCCAGCCGTAGCGCGTCTGGTGCGGCTCGAGTCGCTTTGACCACACCTCCCGGCCATCGCGCGTGAAGGCGAACACCCCGACGTTGCCGAACAACGCATAAACCCGCTCGCCGTCCGTCACGGGCGTCTCCGCGCCGTAGCTGCTCTTGAGGTGGATGGCAGTTTGGGGCGCGCCTCGATGAACCGTTTTCTCCCACTCCGGCCTGCCCGTCGCGAGGTCGAGGCAGAGCACTTTCCAGTGATGCTCGGCCTTGGGCGGCTCCGGACGATTGCCGCCGAGATACAGCCCCTTTTTCGGGGGCTCGGATTCGCCCAAGTTCACGACGGCAGTAACGAACACGCGGCCGCCCCAGACGATCGGTGACGACCAGCTCCGTCCTGGCAAGTCGATCTTCCACGCCACGTTCTCCGTGGCCGACCACTGCTCCGGCAGGTTGGCGTTCGCGCTGACGCCAGCGGCATCCGGTCCGCGGAACTGCGGCCAGTTCGCGTCCCCGGTGGTGGCGGCATGCGATCCGCTCGGCGCAGTGAGGACAATGAGTAATGCGAGGAGGGTGTGAGTTTTCATATCTTCAGCAAACGACGCGAGGCCTCGGGCGCCGAGTTGTGCCAGGGCGGCGCGGCGGGAGGTGAGGGAGTTGGTGCTTTCATGGCGGATCCGTTTGTTTGGGTCTCGCATCGATGCAAACCACGTCCCCGGCGGCATTGCGCGCGAGCAGACGTCCATCCGCGAGAACGGGCGCTGACCAGCACCGCCCTCCCAGAATCTGTGCTTGGCCCAGCGGCTGGTAAGCCTCACCGGTGGCCGCGGCGACAAGGAGCGTTCCTCTTTCCGTCAGCGCAATCAGTTTTCCGTCCGCCAGCATCAGCGAACCCAGGCCGAGATCCGGGACCGACCACCGGACCTCGCCCGTTTGCCAGTCGAGACAACTCATCTGCTTGTCGTCGAACCCGTAGAGGAACCCTTTCCA
>Ga0315278_10003168_pt1 | contig 14687 bp, 12 predicted proteins | sample YL17G06_0_MG_FD_203880 | JGI IMG/M metagenome (GOLD analysis project Ga0315278, IMG submission 203880) | Sediment microbial communities from Yellowstone Lake, YNP, Wyoming, USA - YL17G06_0 | ecosystem: Environmental > Aquatic > Freshwater > Lake > Sediment | place: USA: Wyoming | collected... | reverse complement strand
TGAAGCCAGTTGCATAATTGCCTGGCAGCAGGAACTGGTCACCCCAGAACATCACAAGTCCGGCATCTTTCGGGTTCAGGCCTCCGCCGCCGCCGCCACCATAGACCCACAATTGCGCAGGCATGAATGTGTTCTCAGGATAAGGTTCGCCATGTTGGAGATTTTGTTGCCACGAGAACATATACATCGGCCATTCATGCGGAAACATCGGGCGAATTTTACCACCCGGAGCTATAGCTTTCTGCCACTCTGTTTGCGAGTCGATTAAAAATTGGCTCTTAACATTAGCACAAGGCGGCCCAGCTATAACCGTCCTTACTGCAATCCCTACGAGAAGCAGCATAGATAGAAAACAAATTCCACAAACAAATTTTTTCATGATTTTTGCCTCCTTAAATTATTTCCAGTTTTTTATTGAACCGCATTTCAACATTCATCATATTCCAGCTATCGTATATAGTAAGCCGTTATTACGGCGTTGTACCTTCAAGCCAATGCTGGGCAACTATGGCAAAATCATACAAATTCACAACACAATCGGCATTAAGGTCGCCTGGAATTTCTCCGCCTGGGCAATACCTGAAATAGCCCGTAGCGCCTTTAGGTGCTGCCTCCGGCGGACCATAATATTCCGGCTGGAAGCTGACTCGTACCCAGCCTTCGGCAGGATTCAAAATTGAGCAGCCGATAGCATCAGCAAGTTTCCCGTCGGCGGAAGTCGTCAGCGGAAGATCGGCTATCATACGAGAATCGGATTCGACATAAAGCCGGCCGGATACATTAGGTGCAAATCCACAGCCTAAAATATTGACATTCCCGTTCGGATCTGGGACAGCCGGGCTATTATTGAGTACAAATGAAAGTGACGGGCAATGGCACGGTTGCGAAAGACCAACTTTAAACGGCAAAGTCTGATCCATTAGGACAACTACGGTTGGGTCTGGGGCATATCTGTAGTCTTGGTGCATCGAATTGATTGATACTGTAATGGGCAAGGCGCTGACAAAAATAAGCGGAATAAGCTCTATCGGAATTTCCACTTGTAAAGTCTTATTGTGTGGTTCACCATGATGCGGCATACCGCGGAATTCCGACTCGGTATTGACGCGGACGACTATATTAGTATTAGTTGGCCGACCATCAGCGTCATACCATATAGCCGGTCCCGTCGGAGTCCAGTTGTGAAGCTGGATATGAGCATGTCCAATCGGTGGGCCAAATTCAATTTGGTAAGTAATATCAAAGAAAGAATCTACATTCCAAGTTCCGACCGGCAGCCGCCCGAATTGTATTAACATTTTAACGACGCTGTTAGGGTCAAAAGGTTCATCGGCAAATACCGTCACTCCACCTATATCCGCATACTGAATAGTTGGGTCATTCGGGTCAGTTATCATTTCGAGAGGATCATTAACCTGAACGTCATGGAAATTATCAAGAACGGCGCCAAAACCATCGACGCTGTAATTTATGCCATCGGGAACAGCTACACCACCTCCCGAAATAAACCACGGCAGTATCCAACCTGACACACCTCTTACCTTTGCGCCTTCCCTGATTTCATTGACCTCGACGTTATTAAGGTCGGTGCCACTGCCTGTATAGCCGTACATAAGGCTGTTCACATCATTGGGGCCGTATTTGTCATAATCCAATGTCAGTACATGGCCAAGCTCGTGAGCTATTGTTTTGCCAAGCTCATTAGCGTCTGCATCAGGCTCGACAATTATCACCGGATTTGTATGAATTGAAACACCAACCGCATTGGCATCATCAGCATCGCAATTATTGGCAACGTCAATTTTTATCCCCTTGCCGGCGCCGACAGTTTTATCTAAAACTCCCTGTCCTTCTTCACGCGCATTGTCGCGTTCACCACGGTCCAGGCCGCCGCTGCCATTTTTGTCTGCTTTTGCGTTCGGGTCGGTAGCAGTTTTTTTAAGGCGTATTTTTGCCTTCTTAAGGGCATCATTCGCTTTTTTTATGGCGTCATCAACGTTATTGGCATCAGCGCCATCGACGACATTTACGACCACCTCGATGTCAATCCACTCCTCAGCCGCTGCCGCTTCGGCGGCAAATAACCTGGATGTGCCAAGGCAGAACATTAGACTAAAAAACAAAAGAATTGATTTGAATCTGGCATGAACGTACATCTTACTACCTCCTCACAAGACCATAATTAATACGCTGTGATTACACGCTTAATTCACCTCTTGCGGTAACATCCGCATATAAACTTTCTCATTTTTTGCCGAATACGCCTTGTTAACTATAAACCAACACAAGCTACCACAGTCGGACTGCGTTTGTCAATAACTTTTTCAAGATTTAGGCGGCAATTTGTTAAATACCGCTTCTAATCAGAGATATCATACCTTGTGCTGTCAAAGACGCGTTTCTCGTAAATGAGAAAATAGTAAGTATATGGTGTTGGAAGAGCAGTTTGTATGTATTGTCCGAGATAAAGGACGGAATTGTGGTAACAACAATTTCTGCATTATTCCAATCTTCGCGGGTTTGCTTATAGATTACGGTAGTAAAATCATTTTTAAGGTATTTTATAAGATTTCGATTTGCCTGGTCTTCAAGCTCTAATCTGTCAACGATAAACAGGACACGTTTGGCGTTTGAGGTTCCAAGAAAAAGCTTCATTACAGCGGCGGCAATAATGAGGCCGTGGTCTAAACTATGAAGCCGTTGCCGATTGCATGAATTTCAACGACAGGCGGGACGACCTCCGGTAAGCCCTTGTGATTCAAGGAGTAAAAAATTTTTTAAAAATTTTTGGATTTTAAGGGTTTTCGTCTCGTTGGTAACACGGTTCAGATGCTTTGTAGGGAAAGGCCGGAATTTTGCGGATAAAAGGGTTTTAAGTTGCCCGCAAAATGTTATAATGCTAACCTTTATCCGCCGTAGGCGTGGTTCGTCCATGATTGTCTAAATAAACAGATAGAGATACTATGGCAACCGATTTCGCAAAGATTAGCGATGGCGAATTGCTGGACCGCTCCGCGGCAGGCGAGGAGGACGCGTTTAAGGAAATCGTTAGCCGGTACAAAAACGGCCTATACGCCTTTTTGCGGAATTTCCTCAATCGCACCGACCTTATCGATGACGTCTTCCAGGAGACCTTTTTGCAGTTATTCACCAGCAAGGATAGTTTTGACCGGGACAGGCCTCTTCGACCCTGGTTATACACGATTGCCGCGAATAAGGCCAAAGACGCCCTGAGAAAAATGCAAAGAACCGCCACTGTGTCCATCGGCACTATGAGCGATTCCGACGAAATGTCGTTTGACGATATGCTCAATGTCCTGACATCCGAGGAGGAAAGACCTTACGACGACCTCGAAAAGGGCGAAATTGCCGCCAACGTAAGACGGGTTATAGCGGATATACCGGATAATCTGCGAGAAATTTTGGTTATGGCGTATTTTAACCATTTTTCATACAAACAAATGAGCGACGTCCTGCGTATCCCTATTGGCACGGTAAAAAGCCGGTTGCATACGGCAGTAGGCCGTTTTGCCAAGGATTGGAAAGCGGTCGTTAGGAGCAAAAAGACGCAATGATATTGTTAAATAGTCAGCAAAAAGAGCTTCTCTTCGATTACTGTTTAGGAATCACATCGGAAGCAGAATCAGCCAAGGCTCAGGAGTTAGTATTCTCAAACGAACAGGCAGCGAAATTCGTCACTTCGATAAAAGCATCGTTATCACCCCTTGAAAGCATCACGCCTGAAAAGTGTCCTGATGAACTGGCGGAGGGAACGCTCTGGCGTATCAAACAAACGCTGCGGACCAGCCAGGTGGGACTTAATGAGCTTCTTAAGGCGGAGCAGAGACGCAAAACGGGTGTCTGGCATAATATTTTTGTCCGATTAGCCACAGCGGCGGTCTTTGTTATCGTGGGTAGTGGCCTTATTACAGGCGGGCGTCTGGTCTCAAGCTATGCCCGCCAGATGTCCTGGCAGACCAAATGCGGCGCTCAAATGGCGGGGTTATTTAGCGGCTTAAGCAATTACAAAAACGACAACAACGGCCAGATGCCCACCCTCGCATCAGCGCCCGGAGCCCCGTGGTGGAAAGTCGGAGACCAGGGATCAGAAAACGTCTCAAATACGCGCAGGATGTGGGTCTTGGTAAAGAATGGTTATTTACAACCGTCTGACTTTATATGTTCCTCTTATAAACCTTCCTGTAGTTTCAGTTGCAAACCCAAAGATTACAATGATTTCCCGAATAGAAACCTTATTACCTACAGTTTCCGCATCGGCTGCCCGAAGGTGGGGCTGGAGAAAATGAGCAGGCAGGTAATCATAGCGGATATGAGCCCCATATTTGCCAATGTTTCGGCATCCGAGAAGGCATTGATTATCAATATCAGCGATGCGCTTTTGAAGCAAAACAGTCCGAATCACGGAGGCAGAGGTCAAAACGTCCTGTTCTGCGACGGCTCGGTTGTGTTCGTAAAGGGCCGCACAGTTGACGTATCATTGGACGATATTTTCACGATTCAAAACACGCAAACCTATCAGGGCGTAGAGCTGCCTGCTTCTGAGGCGGACGCCTTCCTCGCCCCGTAACTGACACTTATCTCGAAGCGGTATAAAAGACGGATTTTCCCCTGTGGATAAATAACTGCGCCCGACAGGAGTCGAACCTGTAACCTCCGGGTTCGAAGCCCGGCACTCTGTCCAGTTGAGCTACGGGCGCCAGATTTTCTCGTGCCCGACAATATAACAATTCATCTGATAAACTTCAAACCTTTAACTTCGCGACTACTGGCAAAACGGCGGAATTTATGCTATAAGCACAGGCGATATTTTGCCGGCCGCAACAGCGGGGCGGCGACAATTTGTTTTGCCGGAGAATTTGTAATGAAGGCGGCTGTGCTGACGGGCATCAGGCAAATGAGAATCGTCGATTTGCCGAAGCCCTCCATAAAAAACGACGGTGACGTCCTCCTGAAGGTCGCCGTTGTCGGCGTCTGCGGCAGCGACGTTCATTATTATCTGGCGGGCAGAATCGGCTCCAAAATTGTGCAATACCCTTATTTAGTCGGGCACGAATGTTCCGCGACCGTGGAGGCGGTCGGCAAAAAGGTAAAACACGTCAGGCCCGGTGATGCCGTCGCTGTTGAACCCGCTGTCTCCTGCCACGAATGTCCCCAGTGCAAAATGGGCAGAGAGAACACCTGCTATAAATTAAAATTCCTCGGCACCCCGGGCGAGGGTAACGGCTGCCTGTGCGAATATATCGTTATGCCCGAGGATTGCTGCCTGCCGACGAACGGCCGACTATCGCTCGAACAGGCCGCCCTCTGCGAGCCGTTTACAATCGGCGTCTATACCATTCAGCAATCGCATTTGGCCAAAGGCGACAAGATAGCCATTCTCGGCTCAGGCCCCATCGGCCTAAGCTGTTTAACCGCCGCGAAAATACAGGGCGCCGCCGGCGTTTATATGACCGACAAACTTGACTATCGCGTTGAGTTCGCGAAAAAGGCCGGCGCAACCTGGGCAGGCAATCCGGACAAAGGGGACGTTGTGAAAGGTATTCTTCAGCGGGAACCATTAGGCGTCGATATTGCCTGCGAGTGCGCAGGTAAGCAGGACGCAATCGACCAGGCCGTTGAAGTTCTGCGGCCCGGCGGAGTCTTTATGCTCGTCGGCATTCCCGAATTCGACCGCGTCAGTTTCCCCATTGACTATATCAGAAGAAAGGAAATCACCATTATCAACGTCCGCAGACAAAATCGCTGCGCTTCGCGGGCGATTGAGCTTGTGGCATCCGGCAGGGCGGTGATTGACTCGTTTGTTACCCACCGTTTCAAATTCGAACAGGCAAAAGAGGCGTTTGACCTCGTCGCCGATTACCGCGACGGCGTCGTCAAGGCAATGGTTACTTTGTAAGATAAATGCTATGAACAGGACGTGCATAGTCAGTATCGGTAACGAGCTTCTCAACGGCCACACGACCGATACGAACTGCTCGTATATCTGCGGCCGGCTGCTTTCAATCGGCATACCGGTCGTCAACGCTTACACAGTCGGCGACGACATAAAACAAATCGTCCGTTCGCTCAAACGCGCAGCCGAAGACGCGGATATCGTTATCGTAACGGGCGGACTGGGGCCTACAGATGACGACCTCACTCGACAGGCCTTCGCGGAATTATTAGGAGTCAAATTGCAGGTCAAGCCGGCTCTGTTGAAGGACATCCGAAAATTTTTCGCCGACAGGGGATTGCCGATGCCGGAAAAAAATACCATTCAGGCCTGTATCCCCAAAGGCGCATCGGCAATCGAAAACCCTTTCGGCACCGCGCCGGGCATTTTTGCTGAAATGAAGCGGAAACTGTTTTTCGCAATGCCCGGTGTGCCTGTCGAGATGAAAGAGATGCTTGAAAAATCGGTCCTGCCTCGTTTGACGCAGAAGGGGGCCGGCGGCTTTACTATTGTCAAAAAAGTCCGGTGTTTTGGCACTGGCGAATCGGCCCTTGCGGAAAAACTCGGCGACCTTATGACTCGCGGCAGAAACCCGTTAATAAATGTAACCGTCAATGGGGGCGTAATAACGCTTCACGTCGTGGCTTCTGCCAAGACAAAAAAACAAGCCGAGCAAATGGCCAAAAAAGACGTTAGCCATCTTCGCTCGCTTCTCGGCGACCTCATCTTCGGTGTTGATGACCAGACACTGCCGGAAGTGGTAGGGCAGTGGTTGACTCTGCACCATAAGACAATCACCGTTGCAGAATCCTGCACGGGAGGGCTGCTGACAAAACTTATTACCGATGTCCCCGGCGCAAGCGAATACTTTACCCACGGCTGGATAACTTACAGCAACCAGTCCAAGGCAGAGCTGCTTGGTGTGCCAAAGCAACTTATTGAGAAACACGGCGCGGTCAGCGAGCAGGTCGCTTCCGCTATGGCGATTGCCGCCAGAAAAAAAGCTAAGTCGGATTTCGCTATTGCTATAACAGGTATCGCAGGCCCCGCGGGCGGCAGCAAACAAAAACCCGTTGGCCTGGTTTATATCAGTGTCTGCAACGGCGATAATTGCCAGACGAAAAAATGCCTGTTTTCTTATACGAGGGAGTTGATTCGCACCCGCGCCGCCCTCACCGCTCTAAATATGCTTCGCTTGTGGTCTTTGCGTGCTCAGCGGTTAAGACCTTAATCGGGGCGACAGGATTCGAACCTGCGACCCCTTGCACCCCATGCAAGTGCGCTAGCCAAACTGCGCCACGCCCCGTTGCAGCTATTCTAACATCATCTCTTTGATTCAACAAGTTTTTTCCACTCATTGCGACGGCGATACAAACCGTAAAAAATCCCGAAAAAATGTTTGACAAAACCGGCTGACTATGAAAAAATGTTAGGCATAACTAACATTCCTGTCGTATAAATAGCAAAGGACAGTGTTTAACTATATGGTTTACAGAAAAAACAACGGTTTGAGCGCTTCTCAGGAAGATTATCTTGAGGCCATCCTGAACGTGGCTGACGCTTCCGGTGTAGCACGCAGCACCGATATTGCTGTATCCCTTGGCGTGGCAAAACCATCAGTTACCGGGGCATTGAAGCTGCTGGCCAAAAGGGGTCTTGTTAATTACAAGCCATACGATTGCGTGACGTTCACGCAGAAGGGGGGTTCGCAGGCGGGACGGGTCGCCCAAAGGCACGAAATCATAAAGTCGTTTTTTGTGGATGTTCTCGGTGTTGATGCGGCCATTGCGCAGAAAGCCGCCTGCAAGGCGGAACATCTTTTAGGCCCGGTTATAATATCGCGGATGCGAGATTTTACTAATTTAACCAAAAAGAACGCCCGACGCGGAAGAATTTCTGCAAGGATTGCAAAGGTCAAAGGGACAAAAAGGTAAAATATGGAAACTGCAATCACAAGACCATTGTCGCAGGTGGAAGAAGGCCAAACAGTCTGCATTGTCGGTGTTGACGGAGGCAGGGAACTGAGAAGCCGGCTGACCACGATGGGACTGCTCCCGAAGACCCGGATAAAAGTGGTGCGCAATGGGAAATCCGGCCCGTTCGTCATAAGCGTGAAAAACTCGAAGATGGCCCTCGGCAGGGGGGTAGTGGACAAGATTATGGTAGCATGATTCGCCCGAATATTTTTTTGCTTTTTAAGTTAGGTATGCCTAACAATATTGACTCGACTCAATATGACAGACAGTAAGCTTAAAAAAATAACCGTTGCGTTAGCAGGCAACCCAAACAGCGGCAAGACCAGCGTATTCAATATGCTGACCGGCGCTAGCCATCACGTTGCCAATTACCCGGGCACCACCGTTGAAGTCGAGGAAGGACATTGCAGGCACAACGACCTTCGCATCACCGTCGTTGACTTGCCGGGCGCATACGGTCTGACCACGTTTTCCGCCGAAGAGCTTGTCGCTCGCAAATTTATAATCGATGAAAAACCTGATGTCATTGTTAACGTCATCGATACCTCGAACCTGGAGCGGAACTTATATCTCACCACCCAGCTCATCGAGCTTGGTGTGCCCATTGTCCTGGCGTTCAATATGAGCGATGTGGCCGAGCAGCGGGGCATCGTCTTTGATACCGACCGGCTTTCCGAACTTCTCGAAGCCCCTATTGTTCGCACCGTTGCCAGCAAGGCCAAAGGGCGGATTGCTTTGTTCGATGCGATTGTCGCTGTCGCAAACGCTTCCCGAAAGCTCAGAACCCATCGTATCACATACGGCGATGAAATCGAAAACGCGTTGAATCAAATCGAGCCGCTTGTCCGTTCGGAACAACCGGCACTTGCCGCAAGATATGGTCCGAAATGGATTGCTCTCAAATTGCTTGAACAGGACAGCGACATAATTGCAAAAGCCGGGGTTGGCCGGCTTATCGAAGTTGTTAATGACGCCGTTGCCAAGCTAAAAACTATTTTCGGCGACGACCCCGAGGTTATTATCGCTGAAAGGCGATACGGCTTTATTTCCGGCGCCTGCCAGGAAAGCGTAAAAACGACCATTGAGCTTACTCATACCACAAGCGACCTTGCCGACGCAGTCCTTACCCACCGCGTATTCGGCCTGCCCATTTTTCTGCTGATGATGTACCTGGTCTTTTATTTAACGTTTTCAATTGCCGCTTACCCGATGGCCTGGTTAGAGCAATTTTTCGGCTGGCTCTCGTCATCGCTGGCTTCAATCTGGCCGGCGCACGCGGGTACCTGGTTGCGCTCACTTATAATTGACGGCGTAATCCCAGGCGTGGGCGGCGTCCTCGTCTTTCTCCCCAACATCCTCATTCTCTTTCTCGCAATTGCCATCCTCGAGGACTCCGGCTATATGGCCCGCGCCGCCTTTATTATGGACCGGCTGATGCACAAAATCGGTCTCCACGGCAAAAGCTTCATCCCGATGCTTATCGGTTTCGGCTGCTCGATACCTGCCATTATGGCGACCCGTATCCTCGAAAACAAACGAAACCGCTTCACAACAATAATGGTCCTGCCCCTTATGAGTTGCGGCGCACGCCTGACAATCTATGGGCTTCTCATTCCCGCTTTTTTCCCCCAGAACTGGCGCGGGCCGGTCCTGTGGCTGATTTATCTTACGGGAATTGTCCTGGCCGTTATCGCCGCAAAGGTCTTGCGCCTGACGGTTTTCCGTGGCGATACCTCCGATTTTGTTATGGAATTGCCCCCTTACCGAGTCCCGACGGGAAAATCAATTCTCATTCACACCTGGATAAGGGGCTGGATGTATCTCAAAAAAGCGGGAACAATAATCCTCGCCTTTTCCATTATCCTCTGGGCCGCTATGAATTATCCCCGCCTTGCCCCTCAATCCCTCGCCGGCCTTTCCGCCAGCGAGATTCGCCAGGCACAACTTGCTAACTCCATCATTGGCCGCCTCGGTCACGCGATTGAGCCGGTCATAAGACCCCTCGGCTTTGACTGGAAAATCGGAACCGCTCTCATCGGCGCAACCGCCGCAAAGGAATTATTCGTCTCGCAATTGGGCATCATATACGCCGTCTCTTCCCACGACGATTCCTCCGCTACGACGCTCCGTCAGCATTTACAGGCCGATTACTCATCGCTTGTCGGCTTTTGCATAATGCTCTTTTGCCTGATTAGCTCTCCCTGCCTCGCCACTGTTGCCATTACCCGCTCGGAGACCAGTTCCTGGTTCTGGGCTGCCTTCCAGTTTGTTTCCCTCACCGTGCTGGCCTATATCATCACCTTCGCTGTTTATCAAATTGGCTCACTCGTTATAGCTTTATAACGGCTTCAATATTGATAGTAGAAGGGGTCGATTTGCAGCCAGTCCTGTGCAAGTATCGCGAAGTCGGCAAAGTCGATAACGCCGTTGGGCGACAAAAGCAAATCAAGCGGCGAAACATCCGACAGCCAGTCCGCGGTCAAAGTTGATAAATCGTTGTAGTCCACAATGTAATCGGCCTGCGGCAGGTCGCCTGCCATAATCGGGTGCAGTTCAAATGCGAAACCGTAATTGGCTGTCTCATTAGTCGCCGAGTTATTCGCAATCTCAATCGTGTAATCACCGGGCGTTAGTATAAGCAAATCGCATTTTATCAGGTTATCGTTGGAATCGTAGCCGAACAATTCCCTGTTGAAAATCGCGTTCGGCTCGTATGGGGAAATAACATTCATATCCAGGTTCGCAAGATATCCTGTCAGTTCATTCGGCTCGATAATCCCATTCTTTGGCCTTTTGTCTGTCCATTCTATCCTTCGCGGCCAGGTGGTCGTTGCTGTAAGTCGGCACCTTGCCGGAATATGAATCGTGTAAACATTTGTTGCACCTTGCTCAATACTTCCAAGTCCCCAGCCCCTGTCCTGCGTAATTGTTGTCCCCGGCTCAACCTCATTTGTATCCAGCATCTGATAAGCTCGAAGACAATCAAGCCGACCATAACCCCTGTCCGCCTGCCAGGTATTGTTTGAGTCCGCCGGATTTGTGCTAATGCCGGCTTTATTTTTTACGTTAGGCATTGCGCTGTTAACGATAACAGCTTTAATAACATTACTGTCGTTGTCGTTCGGCCCCGGTGTATTGTCAGCAAGACCCTGTAACAGAGCTGCTGCCCCTGTGGCCTGAGGCGCCGACCAGCTCGTTTCTCCGCCTGTCGAACCAACCGTTGTCCACGCCGTATCACTCGCTGATGTGGGCACCGTCTGCTGTTCGGCCGGCGCGGTTATATCCGGCTTGCGCCTGCCGTCGGTTGTCGGCCCCGAACCGCTTGCAAGACCCGCTCTTCGGTAATCGTAAGAATTAGTCGGGTCTGTAAGCCGAAGCCCGCCCGTGGTTATGCCGTTATACGCGTCGCCGAATACCGAGACATAAGTATATTCGTTGCCCGCGGCGTTTATAAAAATCACGCCATACTGATACGCGTAATAATCATACAGCATCGTCCAGAAGTTGTTTCCATCAGGATTAATATTGGGGTCTACCAGCTCAAACCCGGTAACAATTACCCGGCAATTGTGATCATTAATCAGCGCGTTGAGTGCATTAATAATCCAGGTGCTTGAAATGCCTCCGCCGCTGTTGGCAACCCGTGCGCAGTAAATATCCGCGCCGGGGGCAACTCCGATATCGTTCGGATTTGCTGCTCCGCCTCTGCTCGAAATTATACCGGCTAATTGCGTGTCATGAGCGATAATCCCGATGCCGCTTCCGGAAAAATCATAATTAAAGGCGTGCGTATTGTTATTGGCGTCTTTGAACGCCTCGTGTGTGATTCGCACGTTTCCTGCTAATATAAGCCCGACATTAATCCCTTCTCCTGTAACGCCGAGTTGATGCAAAGCCGCTGAATTAGACCCGCCTGAACCGGTTGATTCCTCCAGACCGTATACCTTCTGCGTCAGCACAAAATAAAATGCTGAAACGATAACACCCCATAACGCCAACATTCGGGCGTATTTGCTCACACTGTCCTCCATGGCCAATCAGCATAAAACGATGTCTTATATTATGGCTGAAAACCGGCTTAAAATCAAGGAAAATCGCCTCTCTCCGTGTTTAAAACAGGAAGGATTTAATATTTTATTGCCTGAACCACTCGACGAAACGCTTCAACCCCTCACTTATATCGGTATTCGGGTTATACCCCAAATCCCTGCGGGCTTTTGTAACATCTGCGTATGTCCGTTCAACGTCTCCCGGCTGCAAAGGCAGTCGCTCTACAACCGCCTTTTTGCCCAATGCCTTTTCAATCTCGCCAATGAGTGCGTTGACCGTTATTGGTCTCGATTCGCCGAGATTGTAAATGTTGTATCCCGAACATTTGTTGATGCTCGCCACCGTGCCGTCGATTATGTCGTCAACGTATGTAAAATCCCGCATCATACTCCCGTCGCCGTAAACGGGTATCGGCTTGCCATCCTCTATAAGCTTAGCGAACTTGTGAATCGCTAAATCGGGTCTTTGCCTCGGCCCATATACCGTGAAATACCGCAGGCAGGTCATCGCTATGCCGTTGAGGTGATGGTAGGTATGACAAATCAGCTCGCCCGCTTTTTTTGTCGCTGCGTATGGCGAAATTGGAAAATCAACGTTGTCGTCTTCCGAGAAGGGCACTTTTTTGTTGTTGCCGTAAACGCTCGAGCTTGAAGCGAACACAAACTTTTTTATGCCGTTCTTTTTGGCCGCTTCGAGCAGTGTTACCGTCCCGTTTACATTCACGTCCGCGTAAATCGCCGGCTGCGCAATCGATGGTCTCACGCCCGCTCTTGCCGCGAGGTGAACTATTACATCCGCGCCTTCGCCCGCCACCTTATTCATAGCGGCCGAATCGCGAATGTCCGCCTCAACTAATTTGAATTGCTTGTTCCGCAGACAATCCTTGATGTTGTCTCGCTTGACCTGTGGGTCGTAAAAATTATCGAAGTTATCCACCCCAACGACCGTCCATCCGTCTTTCAAAAGCCGTTCGCACAAATGCGACCCGATAAATCCCGCCGCTCCCGTTACTATCGCTTTCATAAGTATAACCTACGCCGCGTAAACGATAATCAGTCCGACTCCTAACACAATTCCCGCAACGACCCTCGAAATAAATTTCGGCTGCTCCAGGTACCACCTGATAATGCCTTTGGCCTTCTGAAGCCCCAGCATAAAAATCAGCAGCCCCGACAACAGGAATATCAAACCGAACAGCACGATGACCCATTTTATGCCGCAATTCCTGGCGCCCATTATAAATACTATCGCCAGTGCGAACCTCACCATCGCAGCCAGGTATAATCGACTGCCTTTGGAAAAAAATCGCGTAGTTGCCCTCATAATCTCCGGCCAGATGAGGAAAACCAGCCCGATGCAAACGATTACAGTTCCAATGATTTTAATGACCGTTTCCATTAAATGCTTCTTTCTTGCATCACTTTACGCTTGGCCTGCCGACGCTATGATATTCTATTCCCGCTCTTTTCGCGATGTCGAGGTCGTACAGGTTTCTGCCATCGAAAACAATCGGCTTCTTGAGCTTTTTGACGATTACCTCAAAATCGGGATTACGAAATTCCTGCCATTCCGTCAGAATCACCAGCGCATCTGCGCCATCCAGCACATCATATCCGTTTTCGAATATCTCAACTTTGCCGCCCAGCGCCGTCTTTGCCGTTAACCCCGCCTCAGGGTCATAAGCCCGAATTTTAAAGCCCTGTTCCAGTAGTTTATTCACGCAGTTTATGGCGGGCGATTCCCGCACATCGTCGGTTTTCGCTTTGAAGGCGAGTCCCCATACCGCCAGTGTCAGACCATTGTCCTTGCCTTTGAAATAGTCGCATATTCTGCCCGCGAATCTCTCTTGTGATGCTTCGTTGGCCTGTTGGGCCGCCTTGGCCATCTTCATTTCCATTTTTTGCTGCTCGCCCGTGTGTATCAGCGCGCGGATGTCCTTCGGAAAACAACTCCCGCCGTAACCGACTCCGGGGAATAAAAACGCTCTGCCTATTCGCGAGTCGCTGCCGATTCCCTGTCGCACCGATTCCACGTCCGCGTCCATTTTCTCGCAAAGTCCGGCTATCTCGTTCATAAACGATATCCGCGTCGCAAGCATCACGTTGGCCGCGTATTTTGTCATCTCCGCCGACGCAGGGTCCATAAATATAATCCGGTTGCCTTTTCGCATAAAGGGGCCGTAAAGCTGCTTCATCGTCTCCCGAACTGACTCTTTTCCCGTGCCGATTATTATCCGGTCCGGGCTCATAAAATCCTCAACCGCAGAACCTTCCTTCAAAAATTCCGGGTTGCTCACGTAATCGAATGGCTTACTGGTCTTGGCCTTCATCACTTCGGCTACCTTTTTGTGTGTCCCCACTGGTACCGTGCTTTTTGAGACAACAATTCTGTAGTCGGGCATAATTTGGGCAATCTCGCCCGCCACCGCCAATACCGCCGATATATCCGCCGACCCGTCCGCCTGCGAGGGTGTCCCCACCGCAAGAAATATTATCAGCGAATTATCCACCCCGTGTTTCAAGTCCGTTGTGAATTCGAGTCGTTTGACCTTCTCGTTGCGCTGAACTATCTCGCTTAGCCCCGGCTCGTAAATCGGTATTGTGCCCTTTTTAAGTCCTTCGATTTTTTTCGCGTCGTTGTCAACGCATACGACTTTGTTGCCCGCCTCCGCTAGGCATCCCGCCGTAACAAGCCCCACGTACCCGATT
>Ga0315278_10003166_pt1 | contig 14694 bp, 14 predicted proteins | sample YL17G06_0_MG_FD_203880 | JGI IMG/M metagenome (GOLD analysis project Ga0315278, IMG submission 203880) | Sediment microbial communities from Yellowstone Lake, YNP, Wyoming, USA - YL17G06_0 | ecosystem: Environmental > Aquatic > Freshwater > Lake > Sediment | place: USA: Wyoming | collected... | reverse complement strand
CAGCGGCCTTGAAGATCTCGACCTCTCCTTCGGGGCTATCCATATCGATCACGTTCATCAAAGAGGCGAGCTTCCTGGTCCTGGTTCGAGCTTTATCCGTGTCTCCGATGAGCCTCGCCAGGCTGCATATTGCATCCTCATCGATCTTTGAATCCTCGAAAATCTTATTGCTCGTCGATATTGGCATCACCTTCTGAAGTAAGCATGTGATAAACGTTCTTCAAAGGCCCGAAGGTTCTTATTTCTTCCTGGCTTCGTAGTACCTCTGATACTCCATCAAAAAGGCTTTCTTATACATCTCCTCGGCTCCCTCAGCGATGAAATTGAGCTTCTTAAGGTCTTCGACCAGCTCGTTGCCTGTGGACTCCTCTGGTTTCTTTCCCTTTTTGAAGTATTCTTGGAAAGTCTCGTCCAAACCCATTATTCCTGTGCTGCGTCCTCCGACATTGATCTGCCGCAAGCCGACGATGCGCGTGCCGCAGCAGCCACAACTGCTGCTATCCTTTCCGAAGATTTTATCTTTCAACATGGCAATCACCAGGAACATATCAATGTTAGTTGATATATAAGGATTACGAGAGGACCGACTTGTTCGATCAAATGATGAATTTGGTAATTAATAGATTCATTAAGCCAAATAATTGTATGTTCAAGTCGATATTGAGACAGTATTTGAAGATAGATTTTGTCAAGGAGAGCAAAAGATACATATCAATAAATTCAGATGTGATTTCGTAATCTATTTGATATTGAGTTTATTTCTAACATAAATTTTTAGAACGGCAATCGGAGCATAAGCTTATCTTAGTGCATCTTCTCGATTCACAGTCGATCGTAACTGCACCTTGTGGTTCGCTATCACTAACGAGATTCAGATAGCCTGAACTGTCTTTTTGCACCTTCCCAAAAAGATATTTAAATTAAGGACCCAGATATATTCATAATAACTGCAAATCGTTTAATGATGTTAAGGAGGATTAGGAGATGGACAAATTTCTGGGCATAGTGCAGAACGGCCGGTTCACAATTTTAATGCCCCGCCCTCAATGCTGTACAGTCAGACTGACCCGCATCGCCAGGCCAGCATCTATAGCAGAGGAGCTGGTGGCCACTCACGAGATAAATTTGGCAGAGTACGAAGGCAAAGCCATAATGGTTAGCGGAGTTCTACCTGAGCGCAGGGGATGGCTCTACGAGGCCAATGTGATCGACCAGGCGGGACCCATTCTGACCGAAGTGGTCAAGGAAACCTTCGGTCAGAAATGATAAGGCAAATAATAAAGGAAGACTCTGGTTTTCACACCAGCTCTTACTTTATTTCCCCAACTCCAGCGTCTGGGAAGGTCTTGTTGATCTCACCGGCCGACGCCGCAATATTGACCTATATTTGCCTGCGGCAACATTTGCATTCCAAATTTTGGCGAATTCATCCTTCAAGCTGTGGCATTCCCTGTTAGGCCTGCGAAACGGCCTCGTTGTACTGCCAGTTCTCATATGAATACAGCATGGCATCATAACCCATGAGCGTTAGGGCAAACCACGCAACAGAACCCTTAGTGGGCTGCCCCGTATAAACCACTATAGGACGGTCCCTGCTCAGAGTGGCAAAGATCCGCTTCAGCTTATTCTCATCCATTATCCTACCGTTGCTGATCATGCTCTCATAGGGAATATTTATCGCACCAGGTATGGAACCGTTTCCAAACTCCTGCATGGATCTTGCATCAACGATCTGAGGTGCTTGGCTTTTGACATAATCATACATGGCCATGAAATCGGGCGTGAACTCTCCGGCGTAATTCTTAGGTGGCATTATCGCCACCTCGGCGGATGTGGGCTTTCCGGCTGCAGCCCAATCCTTTACAGTGCCGTCCAGCACTTTGACCTTCTCGTGGCCCAGAGACTTCATCATCCAGTATACAAGCGTTGCCGGAGCAGGACCGCCGCCGCAGGGCATGCATTCTCCATAGACGATGATACAATCTTCATTGGATATTCCTGCAGCGCCCAATATCAGGCTGATCTCCTCTATGGACCTCAAGTTTCCATTATTCAAGAATCTGGTATAGGGAACCGCTATTGAGCCCGGAATGTGCTGCGTAGCATTCTGGCTAATATCCAGCAAGATGCATGAGCTATTAACCCCTTCAAGCGAAACGAGCATCTTCTTGGACTCGTTGCTTCTCACTATGGTGGCATTTTCTTCGGCAGATTTGATCACGATTTGAGCAGGCTTCTCCGAAACACTTTTCTCGGAATTGCCGGCGTTGTTTTGTGTATTTGAGTTCTCAGCTTCGAAGCCGGCAAGAGGCTTGTTCCAAATCCCCACTCGGTTCTTCTGAGCAGTGCTTAAGCCCGGCATGGTCTGGGACGCTGTGCCTGAGTTGATATTCCCGATTTCATCGAGCTTTGCTGCTCCTGACCAGCCCGAATCTCCTTTACATGCGTCGCAATAAGCTTCCCCTGCCTTGACACCATTTGCTATCGCCAGGAGCACCACCAATGCTGCGACGCCCACAACTGTTAACCATAATCTGGATGATTTCATGTTCTCCCCTTTTAAATTCCACTTACATTGATGAGGATTAGCCCCTCTCCTGGAGCTGACCTTGATATCCTTCAGCTTCCAATTCCGAGCGAAAGGCATGTGGTCATGCCGTTCGATTATATACACCCTAACAGCATCCCTGCTTTTCCGACTTTATGGTCCCCTCTTCTTCGAGCTGCCTCTTCACTTTGGACCATATCTTCTCCTTTTTGTAAACCTCACGCAGCTCCTTGATGTCCGGGAAACTAATGGCCTCGCCCATGCACAAATTGGCACAGGTGGTGCAGCCCACCACGCATTGCAAGGGCCTCGCCACTACCGGTCCTTCCTCGTTCCAATCGTAGACCTTCCTTCCGCAGTTCATGCACATCCCGCACTTTACGCATTTCTCGTAATTTATGGTGGGATGCCAGTCGATCTTCTCTCTCGGATATCCGACTAACCATGCCATTATTCATCACCTCAAGTCTTCACAATTCGTCATCATCTATTGCACGCACATCCTATGATAGGCTCTATGCGCTGCCCCTCAGGGAGCTTTATCACCAAAGGCTGATTGTAATCCATATACTGCGTGGTGGTGTTCAGATCTATCTTCATCAAGAAATCTTTGATCTGATCATCCGGCAGCTCCATCATCTCTGGAGTCATCGAAAATGCCATCCTCACATTTTCCATCCTGGGCAGGCCATCATCCTTGGAAACCCACAGGGTCCAGTTCACGGTGCTGCTCTTGTAAAGCTTGGTGAGGTTCATGTAGGCCAAAGGCAATACGGAGCCGAGCTGCTCAAAGAGCACGCTCTCATAGGCCTTCCTATCCGGTATAACCTCGATCCGGCTGCAATCCTGTCCCTCTATCATCTCCGACCCGGAAAGCACCAGTTGGGATGAATTAAGCAGCATGTCCTGTTTTTCAGCAACATTTTGAAGTGCCCAGAAATACTTCGCATCCTGCAACACAGCCTGGGACCAGTTGTCATCAAGCTTGACTTTAGCCATGTCTCGAATGACGTAGACCTCTTGTTGCATCGACGGCAGGGCCTCTGAGCCGGAGCTTGCGCTTTTGCTGGTCGATATGCTCATGTTCTGAGCAGTCAGGTTCACTGCGCCTTCGTCCAGGGATTTGATCCGCAGCGTGGAGACCTCGGTCGAGTTTTCCATGGACTTGATCTCCTGGACAGTCTCCGTGACGAATCTATAGCTATCGAGGTTTTTTCCGGAATTAGCCATCGATGTTTTCAGATCTTTTGTATCTAGCTCCTTATCTACGCAGCCAGATAATGCCACAACGATCAACACTAGAGTAAGTAGAAGTTTCTTCATTTAGTTCCCTTTTTATTTATATTATATTAAATTTTATGAGTTTTCTTGCTTTGGGATTTTGATTTCACTGCCTGCATCTTTTCACCTTGATTCAGTCCCAGAATATCGGCATGAACTTCCTCGGTCTTTTCCGCTATCCTGCTCCAGCTGAACTCCTGTTCGATTCTGTTCTGCCCCGTTTCAGCCAGCTTCTTCATCTCCTCTGGACTCTTAAGCAGCTGGTTTATGCACCAGGCTATTGACTCCGGCTGGATAAAGGCTAAGAGGCCGTCTTCAAAATTTCTTATGATGCTTACCGCTTCTGTGGCCACCACGGGCTTGCCTGCATCCCATGCTTCCAGGACGATCATGCCAAAAGGCTCATTTCTGCTGGGGACACACACCAGATCACAGGCATTCATCAGCTCCTGCTTCTCTGCACTGGGGATATAGCCTAGGAAGTGGCAGACATCAGCTACGCCCAGCTCCCTGGCTCTGCGCTCGCAGTAGGAGCTCATATCTCCCTCTCCCATGAAGATGAACCGGACATTCTGGCGCTCCCTCAGTACGTAGGGCACGGCCTCAATGAGAAGGTCGGGGCCTTTTTGATAGCACATGCGGCCGCAAAATAAGACCACAGAGGCCAGGGAATTTATGCTATACCGCTTTTTCACCCGCACTGGGTCTAGGGATTTTCGAACCTTTCCGCTTACTATCCCATTGGGAACAATGCGGATCTTGCTCTCCGGAATGGAATAAACTGATTTCAGCTCATCCTGCATGCGCCTGGTAGTCACTATCAGCCTTGAAGATTCATAGCCACCTAGCCACTCCCGGTGAGAGATCTCGGCGTTTCCAGGATTATTTCCATTTCTGCCCCACTCCGTGCTGTGCACAGTCAGAACATAGGGAATGGCCTGATCCATTTTAATGAGGTTCAGGGCCAAAACGGGATGCCAGTCGTGGCCGTGCACAATATCAAACTTGCCGAAGACGTTCTGGGTTTTGAGAAAGCGCTCGTACATGGCCACGCTCATCCGGTCCATCTCTTCTATGAGGCTTCCTGATTTATCGAAGTCCACCCTTTGGTAATGAACTTCGTTGATCCTGTCATAGGCATCAAAATCGCCGCGCCTGGTGAAGACATGAACCTCATGGCCTCTTTTGGCCAGTGCCTCGGAGAGTTCGGATACGTGGGGCGCTATACCACCCACTTTTATGGAATACAGGCTCTCCCAAGAGAACATTCCTATTCGCATTGCCCTATCCTTCCAAACTCATTTATGCTGATTTCCTCAAAAAAGAGGAATATCGTTAGGCCTTCTGCCCAATCTATATCAAACTTATTGGATATATACGTTTCTTACTGCAGATGGATGATAGATTTATGGGCTAAATAGTTTTAGCCTTTGAGGAACAACATCAAAATGTTGATCTTCCTTATTGAAGTGGATATGAAATCGAAATCGAAACGATTTCAAAGCAAATCTCTCCCGGTAATAGGCATATATCTGAAATTGGCGCAAAAAACTTATATCGAATTACATTGATATTAGGTCACCAGGAAGGGGATGGTCTTTCTTCTCTTGTCAAAGCTATCATCCCATTTACAGGTGTCGAAAAATCAGGGCTACAGTTTAATTGAGTTATACTCGATAATAGTATGAAAAAGGAGTTGTCTATAATGGGACGTGTAGAAGGTAAAGTGGCCATCGTCACAGGGTCCACCTACGGCATAGGCGAGGCCATAGTCAGAGTACTAGCCCGAGAGGGTGCAATATCCATAATCACAGGCAGGTCTCAAAAAGAAGGAACGAAGATCGTAGAGGATATCATCCGTGCGGAAGGAAAGGCCGAATACTATCCACTCGATGTAACCGACGAGAAGAGGATCGAGGAAGTGGCCAAAGCCGTCTACGAAAAATACGGCAAAATCGATATCCTGGTGAACAACGCAGGTGTCGCTGGTCCTAACAAACCTACTCATGAGTACACTCGTGTCGAATGGGAATGGGTTTTCGATGTGAACGTCACGGGTGCCTTCCTCTGCACCAAGTATGTTGTGCCCTTTATGCAGAGACAGAAGAGCGGAAATATCGTCTACATATCTTCCATCTACGGCATAATAGGGGCTCCCGATCTTCCCGCATATCATGCCACCAAGGCCGCCAACCGGGTCATGGCCAAGATCGACGCATTGCTTTACGCTAAGGACAATATCCGCGTCAATTCCGTCCATCCTGGGTTCATCTGGACGCCCCTGGTGGAGAACTTCCTCAAAGACCAGTGTGATAAGTCGGGGATGAGCTGCGAGGAACTGAAAAAGCAGCTGGACTCCAAGCATCCCATAGGCCACATCGGCGAGCCTGACGACATCGCCTACGGCGTACTTTATCTGGTATCGGATGAAGCCAAATTCGTCACAGGGAGCGAGCTGATTATCGATGGTGGTTATACCGCCACATGAGCCTTTTTTATTTCGGGCTTGACGCGGGCTCTGGCGTTCACTGGTATTTCTCCCGCTGGCACCATTTTGAGGAGTATCCTTAGGAACGAATGAGAAATAAAAAGGTAAAATGTATTAGCATTATAGCAAACTGCGTTATGGCAGAGGTCGGTTTGGAGGTCAAGGATGAAAAACCATGAGATCAAGACAGTAGAGCGTCGGTTCCTTATAGCCATCCTCCTCACGGCCTCCATTCTGGTAGTGGAAGTCGCAGGAAGCTGGTGGACCGGCAGCCTGGCGCTGCTCTCCGATGCGGCTCATGTTTTCCTGGACATCTTCGCCCTCGGGCTGAGCTGGCTGGCCATCCGCCTTTCAACCTTGCCCGCAGATGAGCGATATAGCTACGGTTTTCACCGTTTCGAGGTGGTGGCGTCCTTGGCCAATGGATTGACCCTGGGTTTTGTCTCCCTGGGTATCCTTGTAGAAGCTTACCACAGGCTCCTGGAGCCGGCGCCCGTAAAAGGGCTGGGTCTTCTAATCCTGGCTTCCTTCGGCCTGGCCGTGAACCTAATTGTGGCTTTCGTGCTGAAGGGCGACCATCAACATGATCAAGACTCTCATGCCCCGGAAGACCTTAACGTAAGATCAGCGATGCTCCACGTGATGGGAGATGCAGCCGCCTCGTTCGGTGTAATCGTAGCTGCCCTGATCATTTGGAAAACCGGCTGGACTCAAGCGGACCCCATAGCAAGCATCATCATCAGCCTGATAATCCTCGCCAGCTCCTATCGGCTGATGAGGGACTCCATCCGTATCATGATGGAAGGTGTTCCCAGTTGCCTCCGGCTTGAGGATGTGTCTTCGGCCATTTGCAGCGTTCCCGGCGTGGTTCAGGTCCACGACCTCCACGTCTGGGGAGTGTGCTCTGCCCACATTATTTTAAGCGCCCATGCGGTTATCGACGATCAGAGGGTCTCCCAGACGCAGATGATAATGGATGAAATGAAAAAAAGGTTAAAGGAGCTTTTCGGGATAGAGCATACTACCATCCAGCTTGAGGGGACAAGCTGCGGCCAGGGCGTGGTGGTCTGTCCTGTGGAGAAAGGCAAGCTTTGATGTTATAATGCCGTCCGGAGCTCTTGGCTCTTAATCGCTTTAGGAGGCCTTTTCGCCAGCCGGAGGAGCTTCTGGCCCCTTCTTGATCCTTGTCTCGATCTTCTTTACAGCCTCTTCTGCAGGCGCTCTTTCCCAAAGGTACCTCACCTTAGGTTTGTGCATAATCTCCTCAAGATCTTTGACCTGGTAGCCTATCAGATTGAGCAGATCAGGATCTCGCTCGGGCATTTTGATGGGCTGAAGGGGCAGCTTCTCCAGAGCAGGAGGCGAAACCACGCCTGAGATATCGAACTGTCTTTTCGCGCCGGTCAGGATCGACTCGATGGCGTCCTTCCATTCCGCTGCCCAGGGCGTCTCTTTTATAAGCGTATGGGAGACCTTCTTCCTGGTGACGTCTATCCCGAAGACATGGCAGGCATTTGCGCAAGCACCACACATGATGCACTGCTGGGGGACTACTGCTATCTTGCCGTTTTCATCGACATACCAGCAGTCTGCGGGGCACACGTTGAAGCAGGCGTGGCAGCCTAAGGGATCGCACTTGGTCAGGTTCTTCTCCACCAGCAGGATCTCACCCTCGAAAGGCTTGGTCACTTTCATGGCATCATAAGGACAAACCAGCGAGCACCTGCCGCAGCCTATGCATTTCTTCTGGTCTACATCTATCTCGCCTTTGAGATCGAGCTTTGCTTCCAGCGGCTGGCCCTCGACGGCAATGGCATCCTCAGGGCATATTTCGACACACAGCCCGCAATAGTCGCATAGCTCTTCGTCCACGAGCAGCTGCTCATAGGGCACAAGATCCCTCGGGTCTTTCGTCTCTTTCTCTATCAGAAGGAAGGCTTTGCAAAACCTGGCGCAGATTCCGCAGAGGTTGCATTTCTCTTTATCCACGTTTATCTTTCCTTCTATCCCTTCTCGAAGCGGCCCAAAGTCCTCCCTGGTCTTGTTGAAGACCACGGTTATCGCCTCTACGGGGCAGACCGGCTCGCAGAGACTGCAAGGCAGGCACTTCTCGTTGACCTCTGCTTCTTTTAGCAGGCGGGGGTATCGATCATCTGTTTTGAGATCCCGGTCATCGATCCTGAACTTGTAGGCATTCACGGGGCAAAAGTTGGCACACATCCCGCAGAAGGCACAGGCCTCCAGGTCGATCATGACCGGAGGCGCATCCAGGCCAGTGGCTATCTCGATGAGTGGCCCCTTCTGGAGAGCTTTGGTGGGACAGAGCGCAACACAGATCCCGCATCCATTGCAGGTCTTGTAGTCATAGTCCAGTATCTTGGTGGTGCCCTCGCTCCTCTGCACTGATCGGATTATGGAGCCATCCACCTCCATGTCCTTCTCGATATTCATCGTCACAGCCCAAGTCACCTTCCAAAATACATCAAGTGGCCTTCGGCTGAACCTTCACTAGCTCAGAGCCCACGGGGCCCAGCTCCTTGAGTTCGTTCACAAACTCCTTGATCTTCGCTGCCAGGATATCACCTTCGCTGGCGGCGCACCAGGCAATCTTTACCCTGGCAGGGTTCAGACCAATGCCTTCCAGAAGCCCTTTCAGAACCTGTACTCGCTGCAGGGCCTGGTAATTGCCTTTGACATAATGGCACTCGCCAAGGCGGCATCCTGCTATGATGACGCCATCTGCTCCCCGCTTCAATGCCTCCAGGACAAAGCTCATATCAACGCGGCCGGCGCACATAACCCGAATGGTCCTGGAGTTTGTAGGATACTGAATTCTCGATGTTCCTGCCAGGTCTGCAGCGCCATAGCTGCACCAGTTGCACAGGAAGGAGATTATCAGCGGATATTCGCCCTTGATCGCTGTCGCCGCCCTAACCTGGGCCATGATCTGTTCGTCGGAGAATAAACGCATCTGGATGGCATCCACTGGACAGGCTGGGGCACAGGTCCCGCACCCTTTGCACCGGGCTTCATCAACCAGCGCGGTTCCCTTGACGGTTATGGCCCGGCTGGGACAGGTCTCGACACAGAGTTTGCAGCCTATGCATTTATCGACATCCACATAAGCGACGGTCGGATCTAGCTGCAGTTCGCCCTTGGCGAGAAGCATCAGAGTCTTTGAAGATGCTGCGCTCCCCTGGGCTATGGAAACCTGGATCTCCTTCGGGCCTGAGGCACAGCCCGCGATGAAAACTCCATCGATATGGGCTTCCACAGGCCTCATCTTGGGATGAGCAATCTCAAAGAAGCCGTCTGGTCGCCTCGACAGGCCAAGCAGGTTGCCGATGACATCGGCGCTTCTGTTCGGCTCTAAACCAGTAGATAGGACGGCTAGGTCGTATCTTTTTTTCATAGTGCTGCCCAGTAGCGTGTCCTCATAGAGCAGATACAGGCCCTTTTCTCCCTTTTCAATCCCGGATACCCGACCCCGAACAAAGTTAATGCCCAGACGTTGAGCTCGCAGGTAAAATTCTTCATAACCCTCTCCACCGGCGCGGATGTCTATATAATGAATAGCCACCTCGACATCGGGTCGCTTCTCTTTTATGAGTTGAGAAAGCTTTAGGGATGCCATACAACATATCCTTGAGCAGTAAATGTTACCCACGGTCGCATCCCTTGAGCCCACACACTGCAGAAATGCGACGGACATGGCGACTTCTCCCGTAGAGGGCCTGACCACCTCCCCGCCGGTCGGTCCGGCAGCATTGAGCATCCTCTCTATCTGAAGAGTAGTCACCACATCTCTGTACCTGCCGAAACCGTACTCCTCTTTCCTGGTTGCATCAAAAGGCTGCCAGCCTGTGGCAACGACGATGGCTCCCACATCGATCTTGAAATCTTCTGGCTTCTGGTCGTATTTGATGGCATCAGCAGGACAAGCCTGCTCGCACCGGCCGCAACCGATGCAAGCCTGAGGATCGATGCACGCTACCAGGGGCACGGACTGAGGGATGGGCATATAGATGGCTTTCTTCTTCCCTATTCCGAAGTCGTACTCGTTGGGAAGCTCCACCGGACAAACATCTGCGCAAAGATTTATGCAGCCTTTGCAGAGCTTTTCGTCCACGAACCTGGCACGCTTCACCCCTGAAACGGTGAAATTCCCCACGGAGCCTTCGATGTTCAGCACCTCGGAATAAGTCATGAGCTTTATTAAAGGTTGAGCATAGACCTCGGCCATCTTCGGGCCTAGCACGCAGATAGAACAATCGTTGGTCGGGAAGACATCAGTAAGAAGCGCCATATAGCCACCAATGGTCGGTCGGCGCTCCACCAGGTTAACCCTGAGGCCGGCTTTGGCCAGGTCCAGGGCTGCACTGATACCCGCCACACCTCCACCGATGACCATTACGTCCTTGCTCACCGGCATGGTCTCGACCTCTAACGGCTTGAGCAGAGAGGCCTTAGCCACTGCCATGGCTATCAGGTCCTTGGCCTTTTGGGTTGCCAGAGCCGGTTCCTCCATGTGTACCCAGGAGCATTGTTCCCGGATATTGGCCATCTCCAGCATGTAGGGATTGAGGCCGGCATCCTCCAGAGTTCTGCGAAAGGTGGGCTCGTGTAGTCTGGGAGAGCAGGCAGAGACGACAACGGCGTCCAGCTTGAGCTCTTTTATATCCTTCTTAATGGCGTCCTGGCCAGAGTCCGAGCAAGAGAACTGCAGGTCTCTGGCCACTTCCACGTCGGGCAACTTCTCTGCAAACTCCTTGAGCTCCCTAACATCCAAGACGCTTGCAATGTTCAGGCCACAGTGACAGACATAAACGCCAATGCGCATACAGGGCTCCTTTTCCTAAAATGACTGGTGAGGTTATCAGGCCTTACTGGTAACCTCTATCTCCAGAACGTCTGCAAAGGTCTCTTCGCTGCCAGAAGCCGCGGCCACTATGCTCACTTTATAAACCCCAGGGGCCACATTGGCATTCCAGATCCCTACATATTTGTATCCAGAGGTGCGCAGTAGGCTCGTTCTTGCTGCCTCAGAGCCGTCGGGGCTGTTTACGATGGCGGTGCAGCGCAGCACGCTAGATGCAGCCTGTACAGCGTTACTGGATTGCGATGTCTTGCCAGAGGAACCCAATTGGACCATCCCCGATTTGTTCCCAGAGGCACCAGATGTGCCTAAAGCGAACCCCTCAAATCCGCAGGTTGCGCATCCCTTGATTGTGAGCTTTGCCTCCTCGCCTGAGTGATTGCTTATAGCAGCGATCTGTTTCTCCTGGAAAGACGCCGTTATAGTCGTAGTTGAGCCGGTCTTAACTGGGTTGGGATCGGCCTCGACATCCGTCAGCTCAAAGTTGAACTTAGGCTGTTTTTCCAGCCAATCTCGCCAGGTATAAAGCCTGGCATCATAGCCGGAGAGGGTGAGGGCAAACCAAACCAAAGAGGCCTCGACGCCCACGTTGGTGTAGACCACGACGGGCCGATCCTTCTCCAGTCCGGCAAAGACCTCCTGTAGATCCTGCTGCGGCTTTATACTCTCATTTTCCACTACGTTCTCGTAGGGAATGTTTACCGCTTCGGGAATAGAGCCTATGCCGTAATCCCTGGCCGACCTGGCATCTACGATCTGGGCCCCGCCATTAACGACGAAGTCATAGGTGGCAAGAAGTTCAGGCTTGAGCCGGGGAGCATATTCCGTCTTCGGCCTTGTGGCCGACTTATTGCTGGTATTTCGCCCGGCTGCTGCCCAGTCATCGATGCTGCCGTCCAGGACCCGGACTTTTTCGTGCCCAAGGTACTTAAGCAGCCAGTAGGTAAAGATCGCCGGGGAAGGCCCGCCGCCACAGGGAAGACACTCGCCCATGATCACTAGGGAATCGTTACGGGATATCCCTGCTTCGCCAAGCAACGTGGCTATTTCCGACACTGACTTGAGCTGACTGCCTTCGCCTAAAAGGCCCTCGTAGTTGATACTGACTGCACCTTCTATGTATCTAGTCGCGCTAGGGCTTATGTCGAGCACAACGTCGTCAAGGGAGACCGCCTTCGGCGATACAAGCGCTTCGGCAAAGCTTCCCGTTCGTGTCTTGGAAGAGCTGTTTGAAGCGGGATAATTTTCCGCATGGACCGCAACAGGCTCCACATTCTGGGTCTTAAGAATCGTGTCTTGCTTGTCAAGCTGAGCTTTTTGCTGCAACTCCTGCTCGTATGCTGCTTTTTTGGCCAGCCAACCGTCCATGTTACTCCAGTCGGGACAGGTGGGGCAGAACTCGCCAGTTTCTGTGCCCGCCAGGACGGGTGGGGTCAAGACTAGGCCATGCAGAAGGATGGAAATAATCCCGTAAATGAGCATTGTCTTCGCTATGACCGAGAATTCCTTGCGTTCTGCTCTGCAGGAATCTAAAACAATATGTCTTAATGTCATTTCTTCTCCGGATCGATCCCGCCCCTAGGCAGCATCACCCTTTAGCTCTTGATTTGCCACCCAATCCTGGTAATTGTAGAGCCTGGCATCATAGCCCATCATCTTCAGGGCGAACCAGACCACAGAGGCTTTCATACCCGTGTTGGTGTAAACAACCACAGGTCGATCTTTGCTCAACGTGGCGAAGATCCTCTTCAATAACGCCTCATCTTTGATCTTTTTCCCATCAAGTATGCTTTCATATGGTATGTTGATCGATCCGGGTATGTTTCCAGATCCATATTCCTGCATAGTCCTGGCGTCAATGATCTGCGCCTGGCCGCTCTTCACGAATTCGTACGCGACAGTGAAATTAGTTGATGCTCCTGGCGAGTAGATTTTGCCGGTCCGAACCTGGGACTCATTTGAAGTTTTGCGTCCCGATGCAGCCCAATCTTCCGCGGTTCCATCCAGGACCTTCACCTTCTCATGACCCAGCTCCTTCATCATCCGGTAGACATAAGTCGCCAAAGATGGCCCTCCCCCACAAGGCAGGCATTCGCCGTAGATTACGACGGAATCATCACGAGAGATTCCGGCATCTCCAAGGATCTTAGAGACTTCAGGAATGGACTTCAGAATTCCCGCCTGCACATCAAACTCCATGTAAGGAATGACCACTGATCCTGCAATATGCGTGCTGGAGTTCTCGCTCACATCTAACAGGATATCTGCATCTGTGACAGCATCCAAGGGCACAAGAATCGCTTTAGCCAAATCGCTACGTACTATGCGTTCTTGGTCATCTATCGCCTTGGCGGGAGTGGCATCCTGAACAGTCTTGGGGTCATCAGGATTCTTAAGGGTCTGAGGAGCCTTGCGTTCCTCATCTTGGAACCCGGTGGCACTCATGTTCCATCTCATCTCCCTCGACTTCTCCGGCCATTTGGCTGCAGTCTGCGACTGGCTGTCGGTGGGTTTTCCAATCTCATCCAGCTTGGCCGCGCCGCTCCATCCACCGTCATCACAAGCGCCTCCCAGGGAAGCGCATTCGGCTCCGGCATATGCGCTCTGTGATAAGGCCATGATCGCCAATAAGGCCCCGCAGATTATAGAGATCAGCATCAACTTTGATTTCAGTAAACTCATTGCATTCCACCAGGACTTAGGCCGCAAGCTCTTCTTTTACTTTTTCTACCACCTTTGAGCAGGCCTTTTCATCAATGGCAATATCATGAGACTTCTCAATGCCAAGATCGGTTACTATTACCTGTATGGCCGGCTCGATATCGGCATGTTGTAAAGTCTTGGCAGCACACTGCACCGGACAGCCGTCTATGGCTATCATAAGGCCAGCCTCCTTTGCCGATTTGACCATTCCCTTGATATGACCGCCAACTCCCGCCAGGCAGAAGAATCCGGCCACCTTCTCTTTTGCCAGCTCAATTGCCGCCTGGTTGGCGATCTGTCCCACATTTGAGGCTCCGGAGCAGGCCACAACCCGCACATCTGAAGAGCCGCATATACATTTCTTTTTCTCTTCCATGAATTCCCGCCTCATTTTTTGAGCATCTTCTTGATCTCTTCCACAGTGGCGGTCCTTCCCACCATCATGGACTTGCCATCAATATAGAGCGCAGGTGTCAACATCACCCCGCGGTCCATAATCTCCTGGATGCTGTCTACTTTCACGATCTCGACCTCGATTCCCAGCTCCTGGACTGCTTTCTCTACGTTCTTTGTCAAGCTCTTGCATTTGGCGCAGCCTGTTCCTAAGACTTCTATCTTCACCATTTCATTCACCTCTAGAGTTTGATTTGCCTTTTTCTCAATCTTCTATTTTATTGAATAAACTTGAGTCCATTCCTTTAGCCTAAATCAGTTGCCAGTAGATGAGCGGAGCCAGAACGATCAGCGTGATCCCTGTTATCACCCGAATGGCCACTTTGTGACGGTTCCGGAAATGAT
>Ga0315278_10003164_pt1 | contig 14701 bp, 12 predicted proteins | sample YL17G06_0_MG_FD_203880 | JGI IMG/M metagenome (GOLD analysis project Ga0315278, IMG submission 203880) | Sediment microbial communities from Yellowstone Lake, YNP, Wyoming, USA - YL17G06_0 | ecosystem: Environmental > Aquatic > Freshwater > Lake > Sediment | place: USA: Wyoming | collected... | reverse complement strand
AGGAATGAGCCTCTTGCAAAAGTCGGTCACTCCGTCATTCCGGCGAAAGCCGGTTTCCTGAATAGCTTGAAAATCCTGGATTCCGGGTCGCGCTTCGCTTGCCCGGAATGACGATTTTCTACTGCTTTCAAGAGTTTTGCAAGAGCCCCGAATTTATTGCGATTTATGAATGGGGTGAAATACTTATTTCGCAGTTAAAAAAACCTGATACTGAATAAAAATGACAAAGGTCAGATAATTTGGATACGGGAAGAGGGATCCTTTTAAGCATCTGAGTCAGATGATTCTTATCTTTGAAACCTATCAAGAATTATGTATGGTGTCCCCCGAATTACCCCGAATTTCTCAAAACTTTAAATATCTCAAATTTCAGACCCTCCTCACCTCCACCCTCACCCCATTGAGGGGGAGGGGAAAATGGGGTTTCCGGACGAAAGATAAAAAGATCTCGTTACAAGAAGCGTCAAAGGGAACCTTGGATGTCCTTATCGGCATCTTATAGAGTAGGAAAAGCGTAAAAAGGGGGGGATAAAAATGGAAAAAATGGAAGTCAAAAATCTGGGTTCTCCAGAGGAAACGAGGACTTTTGACAAGGGGAAAGTGGAACTTGTCAAAATCGGCGGAAGAATGATCGGGAGGGCCACATTCCAACCGGGATGGAAATGGTCCGACTCCGTAAAACCCCTGGTGAAAACCAAGAGCTGCGAAGCTCCGCATTTTCAATACCACGTTTCCGGAACTTTGCGGGTGCGAATGGACGATGGAACTGAAAAAGATCTAACCCCGGGGGATGTCGCCTTGCTGCCGACGGGACACGATGCCTGGGTTGTGGGAAATGAACCGGTCGTGGTGGTTGATTTTCAGGGGATGATTGACTACGCCAAAAAGTAAGGCCCAACGGCATGAAGCGGTTTTAGCGAATGAGAGGATTTCGAACAATTAATCCGGGGAATCGGCTGAAGTCTCGGTCGGCACTCCATAATTCCTCGATGCCATGAACCTGGCAGAGAGCTGCGATGCGGGCATCATGAACTTGAGGGCCGACAATTCGCCCGGATTGAAGCGCAGGTCGCAGAATATCCCAATATCCCTCGGCTTCGGATAAGAGAAGCAGACTGGGGGATTGCAGCCAAGCTTCCACTTGGTCCAACGCCGCTTCGAGAGGGGTAGGAGGATTAAAAATTTTAGGATGGGTAACAATGGCCAAGAATTCATGAATACAAGGCCAGGGGATTACCCAGGGCGCTCGGCCTTCGGCCAGTTCCTCAATCAGCTTATAAGCCGCGTCATGCCACGGGGAATCCTCGCGATGCGAATAGACGAGAAGGTTCGTATCGAGCGAGGTCATGCGCCTCGCCCCTCATAGGTCAGGTCGCGAATCCGCTCCCAAGAGGCGCCATCCAAGTGCGGCTGAAGTCCCTTTCCTTTGAAAGTTGCCTTGCGCAGTTTGAAGGTCCCGGGGCGTTTTCGCTCGGAGATGACCTTCTGCAGGCTCTCCACAACCAGAGCCTTAACGGTCGTCTCTTCCCGCGAGGCGAGCTTTCGAGCTTCCTTAAGAATTGAATCTGGAATCTCTATGGTTGTTTTCATACATATAGATGTATCATATGATACATCTATATGTCAACAAAAAATTAACTCCGTCTTGAGCTTTTGGAAATATGGTTTCAGGTAACATTTTAGCTCTTTCAAGAAAGTTGGAATGCAGGGGCCAGGGGCTTCCAGGGCCCGGGAGCCAGACCGGCCCGCTTGGAATCATAAGGCGCTGATTTCTCCGTCGATAGGGCGGGGAAGATACCCCCCCCGCCTCCTCCGGAGGAGACAAGCTTTTGTCCTCGTGGCCAGGAGGAAACCCGACCGATGCTTCCCGCGCGTTCCGCTCTGGCCCCCGGGCGCCAACCGAGGCGGTCACCCCATTTTTTCAAAAAATCTAAAATGATACGGTTTCAGAAACAAATTATTGCCCCCTATTCCAAACCCGGCGGGGCCGGAACCAATGAGGCTGGGTTGCGGTATGGCTGAATTCTCCGGAAGTCCCCCCAACCCCCTTTTGTCAAAGGGGGGTTGGGGGGGATTTCTAAAATTTGTTGCCAATTTGCGCGCAAATCCATTTCTGAGAGCCTAAAGGGAGGATTTGATGGTATCAAGGAGCAAGCCGATCTGCTCGTCGGTCGTAAGGCTCGTTATAATGAATCGGAAGTGGCCTCCCGGGGGCGCTCCCGGATAATTGAGGAAGGGCGGATAAATGCCGTTTTCCAACAGAATTCGGTAAAACCTTCTGTTCTTGCCCTCGTCATAGAAGGTAATGGAGAAGATGGGGGCCGGAGATTGAGGAAGATCGAAACCAAGTTCCCGGAATTTATCCTTCAAATCAAGAGATCGCCTTCGGAGATCCGAGCATCCTTTCACCTCTTCAAAAATCGTCTTGTGATCATGTTTGGAGCCAGGGAAATAATGATCTTATCTCATTTTCAATTGCCGTGTCATCCCCCCATTTCGGCCTTGCCGCCCGCGAATCCCGGCCCGGCGAGGAAAATCCCTACTGGCAACCCTCACCCCAGCCCTCTCCCCAAGGGGAGAGGGAGTTTTCGGATGGAATTGGATTCGGCTGGGACAATTGACATGAGGAAATGAGTTGGGATAAGATCAAAGAAATGGGAATTGTTTAGCCACAGAGGGCACAGAGATCACAGAGCCACAAATAGAATCCTCATTTATCCCTCTCCCCCGTCCCCGGGGGAGAGGGGAGGGTGAGGGGGCGTTCCCAGAGGAAAAAAAGTTATCAAAATTTAAAGATTCTGAACATTAGTATTACAGAGAGCACAGAGAAATAAGAGCTGCAAAATTCGATAGCGTCCCAACGCTCAAATACGCTTTTCCAGACCCTCGAAGTTGTCCTTCATTTCTTGAGCCTGAAACCTCTGAGGGCTCTGTGTCCTCGGTGGCCAAGGCTTTTGAATTTTCGTTTTGATGATTCTATTTTCACAAAGAAGAGAACCATGGATAAAAAAGAAGAGACTTTTCTCCTTAGGCTCTATCCTGGGTTGGAGCGCGAGCTGCCGGTTGTCACCCTGGCGGGGACGAACAAGCGCATCGCCTCTTTCGTCATGCTCGGCGATGTGGAACTGAACGAGAAATGCGCCCAGATTCTGGTGGATCGATTCCGGACGGACGGGCTCCTGGAAAAATTCGACATGCTGGTGGCGCTGGAAGCGAAAGGCATTGCCTTAGTTCACGAGACCGCCCGCAAACTCGGCCATCCTTTTTTCGTGGTAGTGCGGAAGAACGTGAAAAAATACATGGTCAGGCCCCTGATGGTTCCGGTCAGCAGCATCACGAGCGCCGGCGAGCAGACCCTGGTTCTGGACGGACGCGACGCGGACCGAATCCGGGGACATCGGGTCTGCCTGATCGAAGACGTCATCGCGACCGGAGGATCGGTCCTGGCCGCCTGCGACCTGATCCGATACGCCGGAGCAGAGGTAACGGTGATTGCCGCGGTCCTTCTGAAAGGGGAGTTCGACGATCCCAAGTTGGTCTACCTGCAGAAATCCGCCATGTGAGCCTTTCCCATCCGGAATTTAGGTGACACTTTGAAAGAAGGAGCGCCGTAAGGGCCAAGCGCTTCCAGGGCCCGGGGTCCCGCCAAAGGCGGGATTGGAATCATAAGGCGCATTCCGCTCTAGCCCCCGGGCCCCAACAGAGGCAGTCCCACCATTTTTTCAAAACTCTAATCTGATACGAAATTTGTTTACCCTCCCAGATAGGCCTTGGCAACCTTTTCGTCCTGCCGCAGTTCGGCGCTCGGACCCTCCAGGATGATCCCGCCCGTTTCCATGACGTAGGCGTATTCCGCGATGTCCAGGGCCATGTTGGCGTTCTGCTCCACCAGGAGGATCGTGATTTTCTGCTCCTTCAAACTCAGAAGGATCTTTTCAACCTGGTCCACGAGGATGGGAGCGAGTCCGAGGGAAGGCTCGTCGAATAAAACCATTTTAGGATTCAAGGCCAAGGCGCGCGCGATCGCCACCTGCTGCTGTTCGCCGCCGCTCAGGGTTCCCGCCAGCTGACTTCTCCGCTCCCTCAGGATGGGGAACGACTCGAAGAGCTGCTCGATCCGATCCTGGACGAACTTTTTCGAATTGGACAGATAAGCCCCCATTTCCAGATTCTCGAAGACCGTCAGCTCGGGGAAGAGGCGGCGGCCTTCGGGGCAGTGGGCGATCCCTAAGGAGACGATTTTGTCCGGAGGCAGCCCTTCAATCCGTTCCCCCATGAATTCTATCGAGCCCTGGCCGGGCTTCAGCAACCCGGAGATCACCTTGAGGAGGGTCGATTTCCCGGCCCCGTTCGACCCAATCAGGGTGACCGTTTCCTTCTCGGGCACCTCCAGCGAAACCCCCGACAGGGCCTGAACATGCCCGTAGCTGGCCGAGATCTTTTTAACGCTTAACATCTCTTTTCCGTTCCCCTAAGTAGGCCCTGATGACCTCCGGATTGTTCTTGATCTCCTCCGGGGTTCCGGTGGCGATCTTCTTTCCGAAATTGAGGACGACGATCCGGTCCGATATGCCCATGACTAATTTCATGTCGTGTTCGACGAGAAAGATCGTGATGGATTTCTCCCGCATCTTCTGGATCAGATCCTTCATGCTCCGGGTTTCCGAATCGTTCAGACCCGCCGAGGGTTCATCGAGGAGAAGCAGTTTGGGGTTGGCCGCGAGGGCGATCCCGATTTCGAGGATCCGCTGGTCGCCGTAGGGCAGGCTGCCGGCGATCGCCTCCTTCTTTTCCTCCAGGCCGATGAACTTCAGAATTTCCGCGGTTTTCGCGAGGGTTTCCTCTTCCACCCGGCGCTTCCGCCGGGTGTTGAGGAAGGCGTCCCAAAGCGTCTCCCGCTCCTGGAGGTGATGGCCGGTCCGGATGTTTTCCTGGACAGACAGACCGGGGAAAAGGGAGGTGATCTGAAAGGTGCGGGTAATCCCCTTTTCCGCGATCCGGTGCGGTTTCAGACAGATCAGCTCCTCTCCCCCGAATTGAATCGATCCCCCGGTCGGGCTCAAAAAGCCGGTGACGGCGTTGAAGGTCGTGGTTTTCCCCGCCCCGTTCGGCCCGATCAGGCTGACGATCTCGCCGGGGAAAATCGAAAAATCGACCTCGTTGACCGCCGTCAACCCCCCAAACTTCACGGTCAGATGATCCACTCGCAGCAGTTCAGCGGCCATCGTTCTTTTTCCCCAGGTTCAGCATTTGGACCACGTAAAACAGCATGCCTTTAGGCATGAAGATCACAATGAAAATCACCATGAGGGCGTAGACCGCCATCCGGGCGTCTCCGAAAACCCTCAGCCATTCGGGGATCAGGGTAAAGAGGATCGCCCCGAGCAGGGGTCCGGCCTGGGTCCCCTGGCCCCCGCCAATCGCCATCATGACCGCATTGACGCTGATAAAGAAGGCGAAAACCCCGGGGTCGATAAAGCTCACGTAGTGGGCGTAAAGCGAGCCGGCAACCCCGGCGATCGAGGAGCTAACGATCACCACGATCACAAGGTACTTGAAGGCGTCGATGCCGATCGATTCGGCCAGGTCCTCGTTTTCCCGGATGGCGATGAAAGACCGGCCGAAGGTCGAATTCACCAGCCGGTTCTGCAGAACGAAGGCCAGGGCGACAAAGAAGAGGACCAAATAGAAGTAGGGCATCTTCTGGCTGAAATCGATGGTCATGAACCCGAGGTGGATTTCCGGGGCGGCGATGTCGGTAAGCCCCATGGGCCCCTTGGTGAGATCGACCCAGTTGAGCGCCACGAGTTTCAGGACCTCGGCGATCCCGATCGTCATGATGACAAAATACGCCCCCCGCAGCTTGAAGGCCAGCCTGGCCACGAAAAACCCGAGGAGACCCGACCCGCCGAGCGCCACCACCACCCCTCCCCACAGCGGGATTCCCAGATTCAGGTAGGTTAGGGAGGAGAGGTAAGCGCCCACCCCGAAAAAGGCGGCATGCCCGAGGGAAAGCTGGCCCGTGTAGCCCAGGAGCAGGTTGAGACTGATCGACAGCAGCCCATAAATTCCGATCAAAATCGCCATGTGCAGAAAGTAGGGATCCTTGAAAAGGATCGGGAAGAGCAGGGCGCCGCTTAGGCAGAGAAGGGCGGTAACTTGATTCTTTTTCATCGCATCTGCCCCACTTTTCCAAAAAGGCCGGTCGGTCTCTTGATCAAAATAAGAATCAGGAGGATGAAACCCACAGCATCCTGATATCCCGAAGAGACATAGGCGGCCCCCAGGCTTTCGAATACCCCCAGGAGGAGCCCTGCGGTCACGGCCCCCGCAAAACTGCCGAGACCCCCGATGATCACGATGACGAAGGCCTTTAGGTTAGCGAGGTTGCCGATATAGGGGTGGACATTGAAGATCGGCCCCAGTAACGCGCCCGAGGCAGCCGCTAACCCCGCCCCCAGCATGAAAGTAAAGGAGTAGATCCGATCGATCTTGATCCCCATCAAGGAAGCTGCTTCCAGGTCCTGGAAGGTGGCCCGCATCGCCTTGCCGATCTTTGTTTTTTTCAACAGCAGGTGGGTCAGGAGGACGAGGAGGATGGCAAAGCAGATGACCAAAATCCGCTGGGGGAGGAAATAAAGCCCGCCCAGGGTGACGGTGGTCATGGTGAGCGGGCTATTGATCGACTCCGGCACGGGAGACCAGATCAGCATGGCGATATTCTGCATGAACATGGAGAGGCCGATCATGGACAACATGACCGTATCGATCGACCTTCTTCGCAGCGGTTTCAGAATCCCCTTTTCAAAAACGAAACCTATGGCCATCACCGCGAGAATGGCCAGGAGCATGCTCAGCAGGAAAGGGATGCCCAGTTTCGAGAAAAAGGTGAAGAGAAAATAGGCCCCGAGCATGTACATTTCGCCGTGGGCGAAATTGACCACTTTCATGATGCCCAAGATCAGGGTCAGGCCGATCCCGATCAGGGCATAGGCCCCGCCGATGATCAGGCCGTTGATCACATATTGGATGAAGATCATATTCCGAAACCAAAAAAAATGCCTTAAATGCCTAAAATGCGCTTAAATGCCTAAAATTGGAAATCATAAAGCCCCGGCTTTCTCGGCAACCTGCGGGAAGAACGGCGGCCCTGGATTGGAATTGCAGTCCTGGCAGAGGAAATGCCTAAAAACGGGAATGTAGGTCGGGTCTGTTCTTTCCGCGATCTCCACCGTCACCCCACCCCTCTCCCCGAGGGGAGAGGGGTTTTTCGGATGAAAACTACTTCATGACTTCGGGGATGAAAGGCTTTCCGTTCTTCACTTGGACGATCAGGATGTTCGGGGAGCTCTGCCCGAACTCGTCGAACTTGATGCGTCCGGACAAGCCCCAAACATCCACTTTCTGGAAGGCGGCCCGAACCTTTTCCTTGTCCGTCGTTTTCGCCAATTCCATGGCGGCCTTGATGGCCTTCATCCCGTCGTATCCGCGGAAGGCCTCCCCGAAGCCCTTGGCAGCGTTTCCGCGCTTCAGGTATTCATCGGAAAACCACTTGGCTTCCTGGGGATTCTTTGCAAGTTCCGGGAACCACGGGGCGAAGAAGGTGATGATGTTGACTCCCTCGGCGGCTTCGAGACCGGCGAGGAGAATCAAGCCTTCGGGGACGATTCCCCCTCCGGTGGTGAGGATTTTCTGGGTCATGCCCAGCTGTTTGTATTGTTTCAGGATCAGCGAGACCTGGGCCTGGTCGCTGGTGATGATAATGGCGTTCGCCTCGGAATTCTTGATTTTGGTCAGCTGGGTCAGGAAATCGGTGGCATCGGCGTTGATGATCTCGGTGGTTACCACGGACCCGTTCGTTTTCTTGATAACCTTGGAAAATTCCTCGGCGGCCCCCCGGCCCCAGTCATTGTTCACGGCCATGAAAGCAACCTTGCTGAACCCCATTTTCGGAACGAGGGTCTTCTCCAGCCCTTCGGCCTCCATCCGGCTGGTCGGACTGATCCGGAACAGCCAGGGGTTCGGGCGCTTGCCGTCCAGCAGGGTCACTTTGACCGAGCTCGCCGTGTCGACCACTTGGGGGACCCCGTATTTCTTGGTCACGCTGGCGCTGACCGCCAAGGTGGGGGAGCTTCCCCAGGCGGCGATCATGGCATCCACCTTGTCCCGGGTGACAAGTTTTTCCGCGGCGCTCACGGACTGGGCCGGGTCATTGGCCCCGTCTTCCACAAAGAGCTGGATCTGCCTGCCGATAACTCCTCCTTCGGCGTTCATCTTGTCCCTCGCGATTTCAACGCCCGCCCTCTGGTAGCTTCCGGCGGCGGCGGCCACCCCCGTGAGGGGATAAACCACCCCGATCTTGATCGGGTCGGCGCCGAGGGCTAACCCAGGAATCAGAAGCAATACCGAAAAAGTGAAAAATAACCCGACAACCTTGTTTTTCATTTTTAATCCCTCCTGGTTTAAATTGTGATTAAATGAATACCCGACACCCTTTGATTATTGTTCCTCCTCGAGTGCATTCCCTCCTTCCTGTTTCGATTGCCTTTTAGTAAATATCCGCGGGCTGAAATGCGGACCGTTTCTTCTGTTGGCAAAACGGGGAGTTCCCTAATCCTGGAATTGAAAAGGGTACAGAGGATTTTGATCGGATGATTATCCTTTCTATAATAGAATGCAAAAAAAGTCAAAGCCCTTGTGAATTCTTGCCCCCTTCCTTTTGCAAAAACACACATAAGAGATCAGATACCTTGGAGCCTCGGCAGGGGCGTAGGGACAGCGCCGCGCTTCGCGAAACCACAAGGCACTGGTCTTTTCAGGGTCGGGGCGGGGCCGCAGGCCTTCCGTCTCTCGTTGCGGAAACCCTTTTGGTTTCGCAGAGGAAAGCAGAATGCCCGGCCGGTGCTTTCGCGAATCGCGCCGCCATCCCCGCGCCCAACCCAAGCTCTCATTCCAAAAACAAAGATCAAAAGTGAGGGAAGGCAATCCTGCGGGGAGCCGGACCCAATCCAGGCTCACCCTTCCTACCCGCTTGGACTTTACACCTTGTGACTCGCGACTCCCGACTTGCGGTGTTGTTGAAATGACCTTTTTCTTGACTTCCAAAAGAGCGGTCAGTAGACTTTGAATGTCGATGGTTTCGTAAAAAGTCCATCTGCGGCGTTTCAAGTTCGTGGTTGCAGCGTACCTGGAAGTGCGCTTCCCTCCCCAGTTTTTGCGCGCTTTGCATGTAGGGGCGAGCGGCGCTCGCCCGGTCATGGGCGTCCGCCGGACGCCCCTACAATCGAAACCATTGTTTTGCTGACTTATTATGAGATTATCACTCTTGGCCAGGACTTGAAAAGCCGGATGGAGTTTGAGGAAAGGGATATGGATAAGGAAAATTTTTTCTGCGTGGGGAAGTCGGTGCCGAAGATCGACGCCCTGGACAAGGTCCTGGGGAGGGCGGTCTATTCCGAGGATATTTTCTTCCCGGACATGCTCCACGGAAAAGTCCTGCGGGCGGGAATCCCCCACGCGGTCATCGAGGAGGTCGACACCCGCGAGGCCCGATCGCTGCCCGGCGTGGTCTGCGTTCTCACCGCCAAAGACATTCCCGGGGTAAACCGCTACGGCATTGCCTTTCAGGACCAGGAGGCCCTTGCCGCGGATCGGGTCCGCTACATAGGCGACCCGGTGGCCCTCGTCGCCGCCGAAACGGAGGAGCTCGCGAAGGAAGCCGCGAAAGCCATCCGCGTCAAATACCGTCCTCTCCCGGCGATCACAAATCCCCGGGAAGGCCTGGCGGAAGGGGCGGTCAAGATCCACGAAAAGGGGAACCTCCTTCTCCATACGAAGCTTCGCAAGGGAGATGTTGCCAAGGGATTCGCCGCGGCGGACGTAATCGTCGAAAACACGTATAAAACCCAAGTTGTGGACCATGCTTACCTGGAAACCGAGTCCGGAATCGGGATGATGGACAAGCAGGACAACTTAGTCATCTGGTCGGCCAACCAGTGTCCCTTCCGGGACCGCCGGCAGGTGGCCGTCGTCCTCGGCATGCGGGAGAACAAGGTTCGCATCATCCGGGCGACGACCGGCGGAGCCTTCGGCGGGAAGGACGACGTGACCGTGGAGATTCATATCGGTCTCCTGGCCAAGGCCGGGCGGAGACCGGTGCGCCTGGTTCTGGACCGGGAAGAGTCGTTCCTTTCCCAGACCAAGCGCCACGCCATCGAAATCTGGACGAGGTGGGGAGCCAAATCGGACGGGAAGATCTGCGCCATGGAAGGGGAGGTCTGGGGGGACAAGGGTCCCTACGCCGGTCTGGGCGCCTTTGTGGTCAAGAAATGCGGCCTCCACCTGAGCGGTCCTTATTATATTCCCAACATCCGCGTGGACTCCTACAGTGTCTATACCAATAACATCTTCGCCAGCGCGATGCGGGGGTTCGGCGTCACCCAGGCGGCCATTGCCCACGAGGCGCAGATGGATGAGCTGGCAAAAAAACTGGAGATCAATCCGCTGCGCCTGCGCCTGATCAATTGCCTGAAAAGCGGCCTCTCCACGGCGACGGGACAGGTCTTTCACGAAGGGGTGGGCATCGGGGCGACCCTGGAGAAAATCCGGGAGGTTGTCTTAAAAGACTCCGCCCTTCATCGGTACTGGGAGGACCTGGCATGAAAAAAAGGGGCATTGGCGTAGGTTCCATGTTTTACGGATTGGGGTACGGGTTTTCCCGCCAGGACATCTCCTCCGCCACCATTGAAGTCTGCGAGGACGGTTCGATCATTGTCCGCTCCGGGGAGGTGGATTTCGGTCAGGGCTCGGACACGATCCTCTGTCAGATTACCTCAGAAGAGCTCGGAATACCCTACGACACCATCCAGATGCTCACGGCCGACACCCTCACGACCCCGAATGCCGGCCCCACTTCGGCAAGCCGCGTCACCTATGTCACCGGCATGGCCATGCTGAAAGCGGCCCGGGCCATGAAAAGAACCCTCCAGTCCGTGGCCGAGCAGATCCTGGGGCACACGGACCTGCTCTTCGGGGACGAGAAGGTCTACTCCCTCTCCTACCCGGAGAAAGTCATCTCTTTCAAAGCCCTGGCCAAGGCCGCTCACCTGCGGGGAGCCCCCATGGTGGAAACCGCCTGGCACGACATCACTACGAAGGACGTGGACCCCGAGACTGCCCAGGGGGACGCCTATGCGGCCTATGCGTATGCGACCCAGATTGCCGAAGTGGAAGTGGATACCGAAACCGGGCAGGTCGAAGTCCTGCGGATCGTGACGGCTACGGATGCCGGCAAGGCGATCAATCCCCTGAACGTGGAAGGGCAGATTGAAGGCGGCGTGTCCATGGGCGTAGGATATGCATTGTCCGAGGAGATCATCCAGGAAGGGGGCTATCTCAAAACCCCGTCGCTTGGGGATTATATGGTTCCGACCAGTTTGGATATGCCGCCGATCGAGACCCATATCGTCGAAGTGCCCATATCCACGGGCCCTTACGGGGCCAAAGGGGTGGGCGAACCCGCATCCATTCCTACGGCGCCCGCGATTCTCAATGCGATCTCCGCTGCTCTAAATATTCGAGTTACCGAGCTACCCGCAACCCCGGAAAACATTCTGCGCTTGATCCGGGAGAAAGAGCGAGGGTAACATTTTGGCCGTTTAAAAAATCGGCTAAAATGAATTGCAAATTGCAAATATCAAATTGAAAATTGAAAAAATAGATGGTTTTTCCCGGAAATTTTGCACTTTGCATTTTGCAATTTTCATTTTTCAATGAGATTTAGCGGTTCTTTTCAAAGCGCCAAATTGATACGAGCGGGGCGAAAAGAGTCCCCCCAGGTTAGGATAAAAGGGAGAATTTGCATGCAGCGCTTTCAATTCTGTTCGCCCAAATCCATGGACGAGGCCTTGCGTTTCCTTTCTGAAAAAGGGGACTGCGCGAAGATCGTAGCCGGCGGAACCGACTTGATCCCGAGACTGCGGGAAGGGAATTTTCGACCCGAGTTCGTTATCAATATATTGGAAATCGAAGAACTCCAGGGGATCAGGGAGGTTCAGGGGGGATTACGCCTCGGGGCGGCGACGACTCACACCCAGGTAGCGGAATCCGAGATCTTGCAGAGAAGTTATCCTTCTCTCGCTCAGGCAGCGGCCTCGGTGGGGGGACCCCTTATCCGAAACCGGGGAACGATTGGGGGAAATCTTGCCAACGCCTCGCCCGCCGCGGATCTGGCTCCGGCCCTTCTATCCCTAAATGCGGAAGCGGTGATCAGAGATGGAAGGGGAACCCGGACGGTCGCCCTGAAGGATTTCTTCGCTGGACCCTCTAAAACGGTCCTCCACCCCGATGAGCTTCTAACAGAGATTTCCATTCCGCCCGGCAAAGGGAAAAACATTTTCTTGAAATTAGGGCGCCGTCAGGCAATGTCCCTTTCCATTGTGAACGTCGCGGTATGTCTGGAGATGGAAGGGAAGATCTGTCGGAAATCCCGGATCGCCCTGGGTTCCGTGGCTCCGACTCCGATCCGCTGCCCTGAGGCGGAGGCGCTTCTTATAAACAAAGAACTGGGGCCGGAATTGATCGCGAAGTGCGCCCGAGAGGCCATGGCCGCGAGCAAACCGGTGGATGATCAGCGGGCCAAGGCCTGGTATCGATTAGAGGCCGGGACAGTCCTTTTGAGAAGGGCCCTGACAGAGGCTGCCGGACAAATTGCATAGGGCAGAGAGCATAGGGCATAGGGAAAAGGGAAAGACGGGGCCTGGACAGGCTTTTGAAAAGGAGTGAATTGCGGTGCTCATGAAGGAAAATTTGGTTTCACTTAAGATGGTGGTAAACGGCAAACCGGTCGAGGTAAAGGTTGATCCGACCTGGACGCTTCTTTATGTTTTGCGGGAGGAGCTGAAATTGACGGGGACAAAAAAGGGCTGCGAAAAAGGTGATTGCGGGGCCTGCACCGTCCTCCTGCAAGGGAAGGCCGTCAATTCCTGCCTCATCCTGGCGCTGCAGGCGGAGGGGAAGGAGATCGAAACCATCGAAAGTCTGGGCACGGCTGACTCCCTTCATCCCCTCCAGAAGAGCTTCATCGCCAACGGCGCCGTGCAGTGCGGCTTCTGCACGCCCGGCATGCTGTTATCGGCCGCGGCGCTTCTTAAAAAGAAACCCAACCCGACTGAGAAAGAAATCCGCGAAGCGATTTCCGGAAACCTGTGCCGGTGTACAGGCTACGCAAAGATCGTCAAGGCGATCCAAAATGTTTCCGCCTTTAAAGAATAGGAAAGCGCCGTTAGGGTTTGATGGTTTCGTAAAAAGTCCATCTGTCCTGCTCGGAGCAGGATTGCGCTTCAACCCTGCCCCGTTAGATAAAGATCCCGCTCATCGGATTCAGGGATAAGCACCCGGATATGTGAAGAGGAAGACCCTTTTGAAAAGTATCTAACGGGGTGAATCGTTGCAGCGTACCTAATATGTACGCTTCACTCCTCAGTTTTTGCGCGCCTTGCATCTGGAGCTTTTTTCGAAACCATCGGTTTGGTGACTTTTACGAGATCATCAAGGTTTGATTCTTCCCTGTTCCCCAAGTTTGTCCGCTACGTCCTTTAATCCGATTTTTTCCAGTCCCTCGCGGGTCTGCCTTCCGGTCTTTTTGTCCCAGCCCCAGAGTTCGTAGAACTCATCGAGCATGGCGTTATATTGATCTTCGTCGGCTTTGAAACCCTTATAGGGTCCTGTTTTAATTTCCTCCTGCCGGAACCTTTGCGGGGGGAGGTCGTCTTCCCGGGTAAGATCCGTGTGCAGGGTGTTGAAGGCTTTTTCCAGGTTCCTGCCGATCGCGGCGTAGCGATCCATCAGGTCCTGTTCCGTCACGGTCAGCCCCATGGCCGTGCGAACGAATTCGGCATAGTTCTGCGGGGTCAGGAAATGGGCTCCGGACCAGGTCCCCACGTAGTTGCAGATCCCGAGGTTGTCTTCCAGTTCTTTCGTTTTCGCCTGCCAGACGACCGCCTTGGCTTGATTTGGGTAATGGATGATATCGTACTCGCTGCCTCCCGGCCCGGAGTGGAGCGGCCCCCGAATCGCTCCGCGCAGGTGTCTCCCGGCCACCGGCGAAGTGGAGACCCCTAATCCCCAGCCCTTGGGAATCCGAAAGGGTTCGATGGAAGGCTGGCCTTTTACATGGGTGAGATAATATTCGGAGCCCTGCCCGATCTTTTTCGCGGCTTCCACCATGCCGTCGGCTAACAGATCCCCGATTCCTTCCCGATAGGCGAGTTTGCGCATCAGCTGGATGAGGGCCTCGCCGTTTCCCCAGGTGAGCGGTAAGCCATCGGTGTCCTTCTGATCGATGAAGCCCTTCTCATAGCACTCGAAGACCCAGGCCAGGCCCGCGGCCACGTAATCGGTGTCCAATCCCAGTTCGTTGGCCAGGAGCCAGAAGGCCACGGCGGTTTCCGGGTCCGAAATGTCGAATCGCGCCACGCTCCAGAGAGCATTGATCCAGAACCCCTCTCCCTTCATCGCCCGATATTTTCCCTGGGCTTTTTCCATAAAGGGCATGCAGCCGGTGGGGCAGGAGAAGCAGGCCCGGACCTTCCGCCGCATGCTCGGGACCCCCGCTTCCGGGTTCATCAACCGGGCTCTTTTCTCCCTTTCCCAGTAATCGTCCTGCCCGTTGCGGATTACCATGCAAGTTTCCCAGGCTTCG
>Ga0315278_10003163_pt1 | contig 14702 bp, 9 predicted proteins | sample YL17G06_0_MG_FD_203880 | JGI IMG/M metagenome (GOLD analysis project Ga0315278, IMG submission 203880) | Sediment microbial communities from Yellowstone Lake, YNP, Wyoming, USA - YL17G06_0 | ecosystem: Environmental > Aquatic > Freshwater > Lake > Sediment | place: USA: Wyoming | collected... | reverse complement strand
CGCGAGATCGCGAGAGGGTCCCTGTCCTCTCCCCAGTGGACCAGCGCCGGGGCGGCCGTCGCCTACATGGCAAGGCACGACCAGAACGCTGACGTCTACGAGGTGGAGGTGGCCAGCGACGGCACCGCGCGCGGCAAGCCGCGGCTGCTCCTATCGCTGGTGCGCGCGACCGACTTCTCGATCGCCCACGACGGCACGCGCCTCGCCTACACGAATCTCGACGCGACCTGGAACCGGCTGTGGCGGGTCGAGACTCGGGGCCGGGACCCGCGCGCGCAACCGACGCCGACGCAGCTCACCACCCAGCGCATGACGTACCACAACCCGGCCCTCTCGCCCGATGGGCGACAGGTGGCCTTCTGCCGCCAGGACGAAGCGGGTGTGAACCTCTACGTCATGCCGGCGACCGGAGGCCCCGAGCGTCCGGTCACCTTCGGGCCCGGGGTGAGGTCCTCTCCCGCCTGGTCGCCGGACGGCCGCGACCTGGCGTTCGTGCAGGCGCAAGGGGAGGCGCTGCGAGTATGGCGGGTGACACTGGAGCAAGGGGCGCCTTACCCGCTCCCGGGCACGTCGGTGAGCAACGAGACGCGCGCGCTTGCGTGGGCGCCCGGGTCGCATATCGTCCACAACACCGAGGGTAACCGCAACCTGCGGCTCGTGGACCCGAACACGGGCCAGGGAGTCGCGCTCCTCGAGGATGAGTCGCAGGGGTGGGTCTTCAACCCCCGCTTCTCGCCCGACGGATCACGCTTGGCCTTGTATTGGAACCACGAGAAGGAAGGCTTCAGCATCTGGGTCTTCGACCTGCGTGACGGCAGCCGGCGAGTGGTCTGGAAGAACGTGGCGAACGTGCTGGGATGGTCCGGGGACGGAGAGTGGATCTATCTGAGCCCGGGTCCGGGCTCCGTGCTGGCTATCGCCGCCGACGGCAAGGGGAAGCCACGTAGTCTCGTCGACTCGCCGGCGCAGAGGAACGTGACCTTCTCGAGCGCGCAGGACGTCGGTGGGGGGAAGACGGTACTGCTCGGGACCAGCGCGGAGTTCGCATCTGACATCTGGGTGGTCCAAGGATTCGCGACGGGCAGGAGGTGAGTCGTGCGCCGGCCTGGGAACTCCACCTCCCGGGCGTACGACCTCCAGCACACATTCGCCAGCCAACTCCTGGGCGAAGGGACGCCTATCACCTATGTCGCCGTCCAGCTCGGCCACGCGAAGCCCACGACGACCTTGCAGTGGTACGCGCTGGCTACCCACCGACGACAGGAGACTCGTCGATGCCCTGGACAAGGCGGTCCTCAGAGCAACCGGTAGCCAATGCAAGCGGGGCGGCTTTCGCCGCCCCGCCAACTATCTGCCATGCTTGGTGCCCCGCGGAGGAATCGAACCTCCAACCTACTGATTAGGAGACCCTAACTGCTGCCAGCACGAAGCGATTGTCGCGCAACGAACTGCGAAGAGCAACAAGACGTTGGCCTGGGAACAAACGGGTATCGGTGGGCATCCCGGGGCAGTTGAAGGGGAGCAGGCCGTTGAGAGTCCGCCTAACATCCCAACGGCAGTTTCTGTCTCGCCATCACTGGGAACCTCCCAGGGGGAGCAGCAGGTGACGCCTGCGCGTATGAGAGTTCCTATCCTTTGAAGAAATAGATCGGACAACATGAAAGCCACGCGTTTGAAATCGCGATTGGCATCTTCGGCCTCTGCCGTTCGGCCGATATGGCGCAATATCCAACCTTTCCGCCGCGCCCTTGTCCCGTTCTTGCTAGCGGTCTTGATGCACGCATGGGGAACCCTTCCCGCGCGCGCGGAGTTGTTTCCCAGCGGCGAGATTCGGATCTTCGATGTGTGGGACATTCCCAGCCGGATGGAACTCGGCATGTTACCCATGGAACCGGAGTCGGCTGGCCTGTGGAAGGACTGGCTGGCAAAGAGAGAAGAAATTAACCCGTTCGTAAGGGATTCTGAGGTGAAACTGCACCTTCGCAACTACTATCTGACGCGGGACAACCTCGATGACGAGGAAATAGAGACTTGGGCCCAAGGCGGCTATCTGCGGCTCGTCACGGGCAGGGCGTGGGACAAGCTCTCCTTCGGGGGTACGGTCTATGGCTCCTACCGGTTGTATGGCCCCGAAGACAAGGACGGGGCGTTGCTCCTGAAGCCCGGACAGGAGAACATCACCGTGCTGGGCAAAGCATACGCCCAGATCAATTACGCCAGACACCAGTTGAAACTCGGAAGGCAGGAGTACGAACTTCCTTGGGTGAACGCGCAAGACAACCGCATGATTCCCAACACCTTCGAGGGATATAGCCTGACCACACCCCGTGCGGAGAATCCGAATCTGCAATATGGTCTCGGGTATGTGGACAAGATGAAGAAGCGCAACTCCGACACGTTCATTTCGATGTCCGAGGCCGCCGGCGATACGAGCGGGGCGGATCATGGCGCCGTGATGGGCGGCGCACGGTACAAGTTCGCAGATGCGCTTAGTCTCGAGGCCTTCAATGTCTGGACGCCGGACGCAATCAACCTGTTTCAGGGCCAAGTGGTGTGTCGTCTGAAGACCGACATGGGTCTCAACCTCAAGTTCACCGGCCAGTTCTTGCATGAAGAGACCGTAGGTGCCGATCTGCTGGGACGCGCCGCCGCCAGCACCTATGCGTTGGGCGGGATGGCTGAGGCCAGCTATCAGAAACTGGTGGGCACGCTGGCCCTGACCGGCAATAGCGCGAATGAGGATTTGATCAGCCCTTACGGTACGTATCCAGGCTACAATTCTGTCATCGTCAACGACTACAACCGGGCGGGCGAATATGGACTGCGCACGGGCCTGTCCTACGACCTTTCCGAGCTGGGTCTGACGGGGGTGTCCGTCATGGGAAACTATGTCTGGGGCTTCGGCGCCGTCGACCCGGAGTCGGGCGCGGATATTCCCAACCAGGACGAACTGGACTTGACCCTCGACTACGCCCCGCGGGCTTCCTGGCTCAAGGGGCTTAAGATCCGCCTGCGCTCTGCCATGATCGAAGAGGAAGGCGCCCGCGACTTGGTGGACAATCGCGTGATCATAAACTATGCGTTATGAACTGTATGCGGAAGCAGTCGTGGGACTGTCAGCTATTCTGTCTAAGCGGCCGCATCATCGGTTCGGCACTCGTCCTTCGAACACCATCGTGAAGTGGTTCAGCGCGGCGACCCAGTCCTTGATCGGCCGCGCCCACCGCTCCGACGCCTTCTGGATCGCCAGGTACAGCACCTTCCGGACCGAGTCCGGGTTCGGGAACGCCCCCCGTTTGCGCGTCACCTTCCGCAGTTGCGCGTGGATCGACTCGATCGCGTTCGTGGTGTAGATCGCCTTGCGGATTCCGGGAGGATCCCCGAAGAGCGGGATCACCCGTTGCCACTGGTCGCGCCACGAGCGGCTGATCGACGGGAAGTGCCCGTCTCACTTGCGGGCGAAGGCCTCCAGGGCCTGCTCGGCCGCCTCCGCCGTCGGCGCCGCGAAGATCTTGCGCAGGGCAACAGAAGATCCGGCCCATGAGCAGGGAGGAGCTTTCTGCCTTCCTCGACGTGGCTCGGGAGGAAGAGCCCCGTCTATCTCCGCTCTCTCTTGCCCTGGCGCGTGCGGGCCTCCGTCCTGGGGCGGGGCTCGGACTCCAGCGGGACGACCTCGACTTTCCCTCCAGGCGAATCCGCGTGGAGCGGGCGCTCAGCGCGGGGAGAGTTGAGACCCCGAAGACGGGCCAGGGTCGCTCGGTGGATATGAGCCGCGAACTGACGCAGGTTCTACTCGGGCTCGAATTGGACAGAACGGCCGAGGCGCTCCGGCGGGGGTGGGGAGAGCCGCCCGTTTGGGTATTCTGCTCGCTGGCCGGCACGCCGCTCGATCTCGCCAATGTTGAGAAGGCGTTCAAGCGTTGCCTGCGGAAGGCGAGTATGGCGTCCTTCCGCCTCTACGACCTCCGGCACACCTTCGCCAGTCAACTCCTGGCAGTAGGGACGCCCATCACCTATGTCGCCGCCCAGCTTGGCCACGCCAGGCCCACGACTACGCTGCAGTGGTACGCGCGCTGGCTACCGACCGATGACAAGCGGCTCGTGGATACCCTGGATGGGATGGCCTTCAGAGCAAGTGGTAGCCGATTGGTAGCCAACGCGAGCGGGGCGGCTTTCGCCGCCCCGCAAGTTGTTGGTATGCTTGGTGCGCCGCGGAGGAATCGAACCTCCAACCTACTGATTAAGAGTCCACAGCAAGTGCCACCTGAGCAGCGCTCAGACGACCTAACCGATACTAGAACCGAGCCGGAGGACGGCGGCGGTGTCCGCTGAGTGCGGCTGAATCCTGTTGGCTTGGTAGCCGGCGGGTAGCCAATCCGGGGTGCCAGGCGCACCGGCGTCCCTGCCCTCTGACACGCCAGCCTCGGCCCCTCGGGACAAGAGAGACTGGCGGGGGGGTCTCGGTTCTGCTAGCGTTCTTACGCTCCGACTAGTCGAAGCCTGGTTCTCCGACTCCTCGAGGTCATCCGCTCTCTTGCGCTGGCGGGCCGCTGGCCCGTGCCCGCACGCCGGCTGAGCCGCCCCGGCGGTGGGATCGCCCCTGCTGCGGCAAGAGCAGGCCGCCAATGGTCACCACAGTCGCGTTGCCCAGTCGTCTCCGGAGAGGCTGTCGGCTCGTTGCCGGAGCCGCACTCCTCGCGACGGCAGCCCTCGCAGTCGCGCCCGGGCCCGCCCGCTCGCACGACGGCGGTCCTCTTTTCGCCGCCGCGTTCGGCTCGGCCGATGTGGGATACGAGCCCGTGTCCGTCGTGATCGGGGACCTCAATGGCGACGGCAAGGCGGACCTGGTGACAGCGAACCTTGTCTCCACCGTCTCGGTGCTGCTCGGCAATGGTGACGGCACGCTTGGCGCCAGGAGCGATTACGACACGGGCTCTTACCCGTGTGCCGTCGCGATCGCCGACCTCAACGGCGATGGCACGCTCGACGTGGTGACGGCGAACATGAATACCAGCACTGTCTCGGTGCGTCTCGGCATCGGCGACGGCACCTTTGGGGCGAGGAGCGACTACGGCACGGGGTACGGTCCGGTCTTCGTCGCGGTCGCCGACCTCAATGGCGATGACCGACTGGACCTGGTGACCGTGAACAAGTATGCCATCAGCGTGTCGGTGCTGCTCGGCAACGGCGACGGTACCTTTGGCGCCAATGCCGACTATGGCACGGGCGACGTCCCCAGCTCCGTCGCGGTCGCCGACCTCAACGGCGACGGCAAGCCGGACCTCGTCGTGGCGAACCAGGGCAGCTCCCCTTCATACTCCAACACGGTCTCGGTGCTGCTCGGCAACGGCGATGGCGCCTTTGGAGCCAGGAGCGACTTCGGCACGGGAAGCCGACCCAGTTCCGTCGCGATCGCCGACTTCAATGGCGACGGCAAGCCCGACCTCGTGACGGCGAACTACAACTCCGACACTGCGTCGTTGCTGCTCGGCAACGGCGACGGCACCTTTGGGGCCAAGAGCGACTATGGCGCGGGGGACGGCCCCAGTGCGGTCGAGATCGGCGACCTCAACGGTGACGGCAAGCTGGACGTGGCGGTGGCGAACAACAACTCCGACACGGCCACATTGCTGCTGGGAAATGGCGATGGCACCTTTGGACCCAAGCGCGAGTTCGGCACGGGATCCAGCCCTGCCTCGATCGAGATCGGGGACCTCAATGGGGATGGCAAGCCCGATCTGGCGACGGCGAATCGGTCCTCCAACACCGTCTCGATGCATCTCGGCAACGGCGACGGCACCTTCGGCGCCCAGAGCGACTACGGCACGGGCTTGAACCCCAGTGCGGTCGCGGTTGCCGACTTCGACGGCGACGGCGATCTCGACCTGGCGACGGCGAATCGCGGCGCGAACACCGTCTCGGTGCTGCTCGGTAGCGGCGACGGCGCCTTCGGGCCCAAGAGTGACTACGCCTCGGGGACCGGCCCCGGCTCCGTGGCGATTGCGGACCTCGACGGCGATGGCAAGCTCGACCTGGTGACGGCGAACTTCGCCTCCAACACCGTCTCGGCGCTTCTCGGCAGCGGCGACGGCCGCTTCGACGTTCCGAGGAGTTACGGCACGGGATCCCGGCCCAACGGCGTCGCGATCGCCGACCTCAACGGCGATAGCAAGCCGGACCTGGTGACGGCGAACTCCCTCTCCAACACCGTTTCGGTGCTGCTCGGCAATGGCGACGGCACCTTCGGGGCCAAGAGCGACTACGGTACGGGCAGCAATCCCACCTCGGTCGCCGTCGGGGACCTCGATGGTGATGGCAAGCCTGACCTCCTCATAACGGCAAACATGGGCAACACCGTCTCGGTGCTGCTCGGCAATGGCGACGGCACTTTCGGGCCCAGGACCGACTACGCCACGGGGGCCGGCCCCGCCTCCTTGGCGATGGCGGACCTGGACGGCGATGGCAAGTCTGACCTGGTGACAGCGAACACCGGCGGCTATGCCTCCGTCGGCACCATCTCGGTGCTGCTCGGCAACGGCGACGGCACCCTTGGGACCAGGAGCGACTACGCCGCGGGGTATGGGCCCCACTCCGTCGCGATCGCCGACCTCGACGGCGACGGCAAGTCTGATGTGGTGGCGGCGAACATCGGCAACACTGTCTCGGTGCTGCTCGGCAATGGCGACGGCACCTTCGGGGCCAAGAGCGCATACGGGTCGAACGGCGCCGCCTCCGTGGCGAGCGCCGACCTCGACGGCGATGGCAAGTGTGACCTGGTGACGGCGAACGGCGGCTCCAGCACGGTCTCTGTCCTCTTGAACATCGGCGACTCGGGCACGTCGGCGCTGGCGGCTCTGGTCTCCGCCGACGCGGAGCCCGGACGGGTGTTGCTGCGCTGGTATGCGGATCCCGAAGTTGTTCCTTCCGTGGCCGTGTACCGGCGAACGAGTCTGACTACCTGGGAGGCTCTCGGCCAAGCGATAGAGGATGCGGCTGGCTACCTGCACTACGAGGACACGGCTGTCGAGCCCGGGGTGCAGTACGGCTACTGCTTGGGAATCCCCTCAGGTGGAGAAGTCGTGCTGACCGGCGAGGTCTGGGTAACGGTGCCAGCGGGACATGCGCTGGCACTGGAGGGGGCGCGGCCGAACCCGGTGGCAGAAGGACTGCGGGTGTCGTTCAGCCTGCCTGACGGAGCACCGGCGGAGCTGGCCGTGTTCGACGTGGCCGGTCGGCAGGTACTGAGCCGCGCGCTCGCGGGGATGGGGTCGGGTCGGCACGTGCTCGCCCTGGACGACGGCGCGTATCTCTCTCCGGGGGTATACGTGGTGCGGCTGAGCCACGGTGGGCGCTCGCTGACGGCGCGGGCGGTGGTGATTCGCTGACCAGCCCCCGCCAAGCCGTGGAATCGATCGGGGCAGTCTTCGGACTGCCCCGCGTCGTTGTGCTGGCCGGGTGGCAAGTGCCAGGGGAATTGAACCTCCAACCTACTGATTAGTAAGCAGCCAGTAGGCACGCCGAGCCCCCGCCTCTGGAGCAAGTGGTAGCCGTTTGGTTGCCAACGCAAACGGGGCGGCTTTCGCCGCCCCGCAAGTTGTTGGTATGCTTGGTGCGCCGCGGAGGAATCGAACCTCCAACCTACTGATTAAGAGTCAGTTGCTCTGCCAATTGAGCTAGCGGCGCAGAAGTCCGGGTCGCAGGAAAGACCGGCGGGCCTTCGAGCGAGGCACCGGTAATCTAGTGTCCTGAGCCCGTCCGGGTCAAGCCTCATTCGGGGCGCCGGCGGGCCAGCGGGGAGGATGGCCGTACCAGGCCCATTAATGGACAAGTTCCTGCGCTTCTGGCTGCCCGTCCTTCTCTACGTGACCCTCATCTTCGTGGTGTCGTCGCTGCAGAATCTGCAGCCGCCGCAACTGTTCGGCACCCTCTCGGACAAGATCCCGCACGCCCTCGAGTACGGCATCCTGGGTTTCCTCCTGGTGCGGGCGATCCGCGGCACGGAGCTGCTCCAGCGCAGCGTTCCCGCCGGCCTCGTGGCCCTCATCATCGGGTTGTCGGTGGCCCTGGCCGACGAGCTGTTCCAGGCCTACGTGCCGGGGCGGCAGTCGGACCCCTTCGACTACATGGCCGATTCCGCCGGGCTGGCCCTGGCGATCGTGTTCTTCCTGGTGCTGCGCGGGGCGACCCGCAGTCGCCGCGCGCGGCAAGCCAGAAGGGCGTAGGGCTGGCGCGGCGGACGAGCCGCACGAGCGCGGCCGCCCCCCAGTCCTTCCGGCCCCGCCCGACCGCGTGGTAGTCTGCCCGCTTTCAGGCACCCGGAATCCCCCGCGGCCTGCCTTTCCTTTAGTGCCGGAACGCGATGAGCAAGAGACTCCAGGCGATGCGCGGCACCCGGGACATCCTGCCCGGCGAAGTCGAGGCGTGGCAGGCGCTGGAAGACGCTGCCCGGCGCTTCTCGGCGCGCTACGGCTACCGGGAGATCCGCACCCCCTACTTCGAGGCCACCGAGCTCTTCGCGCGCGGGGTGGGCGAGTCCACCGACATCGTCCGCAAGGAGATGTACACCTTCCCCGACCGCAAGGGCCGCAGCCTGACGCTGCGCCCCGAGGGCACGGCGGGCGTGGCGCGGGCGCTGATCGAGGCCGGGCTCACGCAGCCGGGCATGCTGCACCGCGTCTACTACCTGGGCCCCATGTTCCGCTACGACCGCCCGCAGGCCGGCCGCTACCGCCAGTTCCACCAGTGGGGCGCCGAGGTCGTGGGCAGCGCCAGCCCGTGGGCCGACGTCGAGACCATCCTCCTGCTCGTGGACCTGCTCGGGACCATGGGTCTGGCGGGCCTGACGGTGAAGCTCAACTCCGTGGGGGACGCCACCTGCCGGCCGGCCTTCCAGCAGCGCATCCGTGAGATCCTCGGGCCGCGGCGCGCCGAGCTGTGCCCCGACTGCCAGGAGCGGCTCGACAAGAACCCGCTGCGCGTCTTCGACTGCAAGGTGCCGTCGTGCCAGGAGATCGTCCACCATCTGCCTCCCATGCTCGACTCGTTGTGTGACGCCTGCCGCGCCCACCTCGAGCAGGTGAAGCGGGGGCTCGAGGCGGCCGGCGCGCGCTACGAGATCGACCCCGGCCTGGTGCGCGGGCTCGACTATTACGCGCGCACGGCCTACGAGGTGCACCACGGCCAACTGGGGGCGCAATCGGCGCTCGGCGGCGGCGGGCGCTACGACGGGCTCATCCACTTGCTGGGCGGCGCCGACGTGCCGGCGGTGGGCTTCTCGATGGGGGTGGAGCGCACGCTGCTGGCGCTCGAAGAGGAGGGCAAGACGCCCCGGCCGGAGAGCGCCGGGGTGTTCCTGGCGCGCGGCGCGGGCCTCGGCGACGAGGCGCTGCGTCTGGCGCGAGAGCTGCGCCGGCGCTTCCAGGTGTACCTCGATCTCGAGGAGCGCGGCCTCGGCGCGCAGCTCAAGCAGGCCGACCGCCTGGGGGCGCGCTTGGCGGTCATCCTCGGCGAGGACGAAGTGAAGGCGGGCGAGTTGACGCTCAAGGACCTGGCCACCGGCGAGCAGCGGCGGGTACCGCGCGCCGGCATCGAGGAAGCGCTGGCGGCCGCGCTCGCGGCGGCCGGCGGCACCGGTCGCTGAGGCGGCCGCGGACACGGGGGAACGAATCCGCATGACCAAGCCCAAGGCGCGCGCGGAAAAGCCGGGGACGCCGGACCAGCCGGCCGAGCCGGCGGCGCAGCAGAGCGGGGAACCGCCGGTGGCGCAGGGGGCGGTCTCCGCCCCCGCCGCCCTCGACCCGCTCGGCGATCTCAAGCGCACCCACACCTGCGGCGGGCTCACCAGCAACGAGGTGGGCAAGACCGCGGTCCTCATGGGGTGGGTGCACCGCACGCGCGACCATGGCGGCGTCATCTTCCTCGACCTGCGCGACCGCTACGGCATCACGCAGGTCGTGGCGCGCCCCGAGGAGACCCCGGACGAGGCGGTGGAGAAGCTGCGCCGGGTGGGCAGCGAGTGGGTCCTGGCGGTCACCGGCCGGGTCGGCCAGCGGCCCGCCGACGCCCTCAACAAGAACATGGCGACCGGCGAGATCGAGCTGGCCGTCTCCGAAGTGCGCATCCTCTCGGCCAGCGAGGTGCCGCCGTTCTCGATCGCCGACGAGACCGAGGCCTCGGAAGACCTGCGCCTGCGCTACCGCTACCTCGACCTGCGCCGCGAGCGCATGCAGCGCGTGCTGGCGCTACGCCACCGCGCCGCCATGGCGACGCGCCAGTACCTCGCGGCGCAGAACTTCCTCGAGATCGAGACCCCGCTCCTGGTCAAGCCGACGCCCGAAGGGGCGCGCGACTACGTGGTGCCGTCCCGCAACCACCCCGGCAAGTTCTACGCCCTGCCGCAGTCGCCGCAGCTCTACAAGCAGACCCTGATGGCCTCGGGCTTCGACCGCTACTTCCAGCTCGCCCGCGCGCTGCGCGACGAGGACCTGCGCGCCGACCGCCAGCCGGAGCACACGCAGATCGACATCGAGATGTCGTTCGTGCGTGAGGACGACATCTTCGCGCTGGTCGAGGGGCTGGTGGTCCACCTGTGGCGCGAGGTGCTGGGGCAGGAGATCACCGTACCGCTGCCCCGGCTGCCCTACAGCGAGGCCATGAGCCGCTTCGGCTCCGACAAGCCCGACCTGCGCTTCGGTCTCGAGCTGCGCGATGTCACCCAGGTGGCCGCCGAGTCCAGCGCGCGCTTCCTCAAGGAGGCGGCGCAGACGCCGGAGCACAAGGTGATGGCGCTGGTGGCGCCGGGGCGAGGGGGGCTGTCGCGCAAGGACCTCGACCAGCTCGAGGAGCAGGCCAAGCGCGCCGGGGCGGCGGGGCTGGCGTGGCTCAAGCGCACCGAGTCGGACTGGGACGGCGGCGCGGCGCGCTTCTTCGCCGGCGAGGCGGGGGACCATCTGCGCGACGCGGTGCAGGCGCAGGCCGGGGACGCCGTCTTCCTCACCGCCGGGCCGTGGGAGAGCGCGTGCAAGGGGCTGGGTGCCGTGCGCCTCGAGCTCGGCCGCCCCGCCCTCGGCCAGCGCGCCGGCGAGTGGCGCTTCTGCTGGGTGCACCGCTTCCCGCTCTTCGAGCGCAACGCGGCCGGCAGCTGGGCGCCCATGCACCACATGTTCACCCACCCGCTGGAGAGCGACCTCGAGCTGCTCGACACCGACCCGGGGCGCGTGCGCGGCGAGCTCTACGACCTGGTGCTCAACGGCAACGAGCTGGGCTCGGGCTCGGTGCGCATCCACCGGCCCGACCTGCAGGAGAAGGTGATGTCGGTGATCGGGCTGACGCGCGAGCAGGCCTACGAGAAGTTCGGCTTCCTGCTCGACGCCTTCCGCTACGGCGCGCCGCCGCACGGCGGCATCGCCATCGGGCTCGACCGCGTCGTCATGCTGATGGCCGGCACCGACAGCATCCGCGACACCATCGCGTTCCCCAAGACGACGTCGGCCGCCTCCCTGATGGACGGCTGCCCGGCGCCGATCGACCCGGCCACGCTCGAGGAGCTGCACCTGAAGCTGGACCTGTAGCCGCGCCGCCGCGATCTGCCGCATGCCTCACCCTCCGGCCCGCGGGCCGCGGAGGCTGCATGGACGTTCTCGAGAGCCACATCGACCCCGCCTCGCCGGAGTTCCGCGCCAACGCCGCCCACCACGAGGCCCTGGCCGCCGAGCTGCGCGCCAAGCTGGCGCGCGTCGCCGAGGGCGGCGGCACCGAAGCGCGGGCCCTGCACGAGAAGCGCGGCAAGCTCTTCGTGCGCGACCGCGTCGAGCGGCTGCTCGACCCGGGCACGCCGTTCCTCGAGCTGGCGCCGCTGGCCGCCCACGGCATGTACAAGGACGAGGCCCCCGGGGCCGGTCTGGTCGTCGGCGTCGGGCGGGTCTCCGGGCGCGACGCGATGATCGTGGCCAACGACGCCACCGTGAAGGGCGGCACCTACTTCCCGATCACCGTGAAGAAGCACCTGCGCGCCCAGGAGGTGGCGATCGAGAACCGCCTGCCCTGCGTCTACCTGGTGGACTCGGGCGGCGCCTTCCTGCCACTGCAGGCCGAGGTCTTCCCCGACCGCGACCACTTCGGGCGCATCTTCTACAACCAGGCGCGGCTGTCGGCGCTCGGGGTGGCGCAGATCGCGGTGGTGATGGGCTCGTGCACCGCCGGCGGCGCCTACGTGCCGGCGATGAGCGACGAGGCGGTGATCGTCAAGCAGCAGGGGACCATCTTCCTGGGCGGCCCGCCCTTGGTGAAGGCGGCCACCGGCGAGGAGGTCACCGCCGAGGAGCTGGGCGGCGCCGACGTGCACAGCCGCGTCTCCGGCGTCACCGACCACTACGCGCTCGACGACGCCCACGCCCTGGAGATCGCGCGGGCCATCGTCTCGCACCTGAACACCGTCAAGCGCGTGAGCCTGGACCTGCGCGAGCCCGAACCACCGCTCCACGACCCGCGCGAGATCTACGGCGTGCTGCCGCGCGACCTGCGCACGCCGTACGACGTGCGCGAGATCATCGCCCGACTGGTGGACGGCTCGCGCTTCACCGAGTTCAAGGCGCTCTACGGCACCACGCTGGTGTGCGGCTTCGCCCACCTGCACGGCATGCCGGTGGGCATCCTGGCGAACAATGGCGTGCTCTTCTCGGAGAGCGCGCTCAAGGCCACGCACATGATCGAGCTGTGCGCCCAGCGCGGCATCCCGCTCGTCTTCCTGCAGAACATCACCGGCTTCATCGTCGGGCGCGACTACGAGCGGCGCGGCATCGCCAAGGACGGCGCCAAGATGGTGCACGCCGTGGCCAACGCCGCGGTGCCCAAGCTGACCGTGATCATCGGCGGCTCGTTCGGGGCCGGCAACTACGGCATGTGCGGGCGCGCCTACCAGCCGCGCTTCCTGTTCATGTGGCCGAACGCGCGCATCAGCGTCATGGGCGGCGAGCAGGCGGCGGGCGTGCTGGTCACCGTCAAGCGGCAGCAGGTGGCGCGCGAGGGGCGCGAGCTGAGCGAGGCCGCGGCCGCGGCCATCCGCCAGCCGATCCTCGAGAAGTACGAGCACGAGGGGAATCCCTATTACTCGACGGCGCGGCTGTGGGACGACGGCGTCATCGACCCGGCCGAGACCCGCAACGTGCTGGCCCTGGCGCTGTCGGCGAGCCTCAACGCGCCGATCGAGCCGGCGCGCTTCGGGGTGTTCCGGATGTAGGTGGCGGGCCGCGGCCGCCGGCGATCATTTCCTGGGAGAAACCCATGAGCGACCTCGTTGAAACCGAATACACCCACGGCGGCCTGGTGGCCCGCGTCTGGCTCAACCGGCCCGAGGTGCACAACGCGCTGAACCGCGCGCTGGCCGACGCGCTCACCGAGACCATGCGCGGCTTCGGGCCGCGCTCGCCGGTGCACGTCGTGGTGCTCGGCGGTCGCGGGCCGTCGTTCTGCGCCGGCGCCGACCTCAACGACATGAAGGCCTCGGCGCCGGCGACCATCGACGAGAACCTCGCCGAGGCCACGCACCTGAGCCACATGTTCGCGGCCGTGGCCGAGTGCCCCAGGCCGGTGGTGGCCCGCGTGCACGGCAACGTCTTCGGCGGCGGGGTCGGGCTGGCCGCGGCCACCGACGTCTCGGTGGGGGCGCGCGACGCCGTCTTCGCCATCTCCGAGGTGCGCCTGGGGATCGTCCCGGCGATCATCTCGCCGTACCTGCTGCGCCGCATGGGCGACCGCTACGCCCGCCCGCTCATCCTCACCGGGCACCGCTTCGACGGGCAGCGCGCCGCCGAGGTCGGACTGCTGCAGCGGGCCGTGGATCCCGAAGCGCTCGACCAGACCGTCGACCACGTCGTCGGCGAGCTGCTGCAGGGCTCGCCGCAGGCGCAGGCCAAGGTCAAGGAGCTCTTGCGGCTCAACGCCGAGAACCACTTCGGCGAGGTGGTGCGCCTGATGCCCAACCGGCTCGCCGAGGCGCGCTCGGCGGCGGAGGCGCGCGAGGGCTTCCAGGCGTTCTTCGAGAAGCGCAAGCCGGCGTGGGCGGCGGAGGCGGAGGCCAAATCGGGGGACCCGGGCGGCAAGCCCCCGGCGGAGAAGCCCTAGGTGTTCCGCACCGTCCTGGTCGCCAACCGCGGCGAGATCGCCTGCCGGGTGATCGCCACCCTGCGCGAGCACGGCATCCGCGCCGTCGCCGTGCACTCGGACGCCGACGCGCGCGCCCTGCACGTGCGCCAGGCCGACGCCGCGGTGCGGATCGGTCCGGCCGAGGCGCGTCACTCCTATCTCGACGCCGAGGCGATCCTGCGCGCGGCGCGCGAGACCGGCGCCGAGGCCATCCATCCCGGCTACGGGTTCCTCGCCGAGAGCCCGGCGTTCGCCCGCGTCGTCGAGCAGGCGGGGCTGGCGTTCATCGGGCCCACCGCGGAGCAGGCCGCGCGATTCGGCGACAAGCGCGCGGCGCGCGCCGCGGCGGTGGCCGCCGGCGTGCCGGTGGTGCCCGGATGGGAGCCGCCGGCGGGGGCGGGGGACGACGATCTCGTCCGGGGTGCGCGCGAACTCGGCTACCCGGTGATCGTCAAGGCGGCGCTCGGCGGCGGCGGCAAGGGCATGGAGGTGGTGCGCGGCGACGCCGAGCTGCTGGAGGCCTGCGAATCGGGCCGCCGCGTGGCGGCGGCGGCGTTCGG
>Ga0315278_10003156_pt1 | contig 14718 bp, 16 predicted proteins | sample YL17G06_0_MG_FD_203880 | JGI IMG/M metagenome (GOLD analysis project Ga0315278, IMG submission 203880) | Sediment microbial communities from Yellowstone Lake, YNP, Wyoming, USA - YL17G06_0 | ecosystem: Environmental > Aquatic > Freshwater > Lake > Sediment | place: USA: Wyoming | collected... | reverse complement strand
CCTCGCACCTCGCCCCTCGCCCCTCGTCCCTCGCACCTCGCACCTCGCACCTCGCACCTCGCACCTCGCACCTCGCACCTCGCACCTCGTCCCTCGCACCTCACGACAAAGGATCAACATGAATACCGCCATCCGCTTCGTCTTCACGGCAATGCTCGCAGTTGCCATCGCATCGTCAGCGGCCCGCGCCGAGACGATCACCTTGCATGGCGCTGTCCAGTTCAACGATGAGCACGCCTTCAACAAGACGCTGCTCAAGTTCGAGGAACTGGTCAGGAAGTACTATGGCAAGCCGGTCAATTTCGTCCTCCATCGAAACAGCGAGCTGGGCACCGAGAAGGATTATTTCGCCTACCTGAGCCAGGGCATCTCGGTGGACTACGCCATCGTTTCCCCCTCGCACATGTCCACTTTCGCCAAGTCGGCGCCGCTGATGGACATGCCTTTCCTGTTCCGCGATCTGGACCAATGGCACAAGGTGCTGGACAGCGACGCGCTCAAGCCGATCGCCGATGAAGTGGGCAAGCGCGCCGATGTGGTGATCCTGGGATATGCCGGCGGCGGAACCCGCAATCTGATCGTGAACAAGCCGGTGCGCAACATGCAGGAGCTCAAGGGGCTGAGCATCCGCGTCATGGGCGCGCCGGTGCAGACCAAGATGTTCCAGGCCATTACGACGTCGCCCACCGTCATTGCGTATACCGAAATCTACAACGCGATGCAGACTGGTGTGATTCAGGCGGCCGAAAACGAAGCGGCCGGACTGGAGCAGATGAAGTTCTACGAAGTCGGCCCGAATATTTCTCTGACGCGCCACGCCATCACCGTGCGCCCGGTGTGCTTTTCCGGCAAGACTTTCCGCCGCTTGCCGAAGGAACTGCAGGAGGCGATCGTCAAGGCCGGGCGCGAAGCCGGCACCTACGGCCGCAATCTCGAGTCGAGCGAAGACCAGGCCCGGCTGCAGCGCCTGGAGAAGGAAGGCAAGTTGAAGACCTATGTATTTGCCGACCGCGATCAGTTGCTCAAGCTCGCCGAGCCGGTCAAGCAGACGTATGCGAAGGAAGTCGGCGCCGAAGACGTGCTGGCCCGCATCAACGCCATCAAGTAAAGATAAGATCAACACCCAACGCAAAGGCGCAGAGGACGCAAAGGACGCAGAGAGAACCATACACTCGGGGAAGAAGGACACGGCAGAAGAGATTCGACGCGGTTGTTCGTTCAATCTGAATTGCCCTTGTCATTTCTCCGCGAACTCTGCGTTCTCTGCGCCTCTGCGTTGAGGTTTTCATTTGAAAAAATCTATCGACGTCTTCTACCGCGGACTGCAGTTACTGCTCACGCTGCTGATGGGATTGCTGATCGTGCCGGTGTGCATGCAGATCCTGTCGCGCTTTACCGAATTTGTCCCGCGTTATATCTGGACGGAGGAAGCAGCGCGCCTGTGCTTCATCTGGATCATCATGCTCGGCTCGATGATCGCGGTGCGCGACGGCACGCATTTCGACCTGGAAGTACTGACGCCATCGAAAACACCGCGCGGCCGGGCGTTGATGGGGATGGTGCGTCACGTCATGATGTTGCTGGTTGCGTTGACCTTCGTGTGGTTCGGCTACGAGTTCTCGCTGTTCGGCTACAACCAGGAATCGGAACTCACCGGACTCAACATGCTCGCGATCCACATGGCGTGGCCGCTGGCCGGAATTGCCTACACGATCTTTCTGTTCGAGAAACTGCACAAAGACGTGCAGCACTACCGCGGGGGTCACGGTGAGTAGCCTCCAGGTTGCCCTCATGCTGTTCGGCATGTTTTTCGTGCTGCTGCTGCTGCGCGTGCCGGTGGCATTCGCGCTCGGACTGGCCTGCGTGCCGGTGTTTTTCATCGACGAGCGGCTTACGCCTTTCCTGTTGCTCAATGAGATGCTCAAGTCCTATAACTCGTTCCTGCTGCTCGCCATCCCATTCTTCCTGCTGGCGGCCAACCTGATGAATGCAGCAGGCATCACCGAGAAACTGATCAAACTGGCGCGCACCGTGGTCGGCCACCTTCCCGGCGGGTTGGGGCACGTGAACGTGGTGGTCAGCATGCTGTTCGCAGGCATTTCCGGTTCCAGCACGGCCGAGACCGCGGGCGTGGGCGGCGTGCTGATCCCGGCGATGAAGAAGCAGGGTTTCGATGCGCGATTTACCGTGGCGCTGACTGCGTGCGCGTCGGTGATGGGCGTGATCATTCCGCCCAGCATCCTGATGGTGGTGTGGGGTGGCGTGATCTCGGTGTCGATCGGCGGGCTGTTTCTCGCCGGTGTATTGCCGGGGGTCATGATCGGCCTGTCGCTGATGGTCGTCGTGGTGATCTATGCCAAGCTGCGGCACTACCCGATCTACGCTCGAGCTACCCTGGCGGAGTTCGGCTCGGCGCTGTTGCATGCGTTGTTGCCGCTGGCCACGCCGGCCATCATCGTCGGCGGCATCGTCGGCGGTTTCTTCACCCCGACGGAGGCCTCGGTGGTCGCGGTGATCTACGCGCTGCTGCTGGGCACGGTGGTCTATCGCAGAGTCGGCATCCGCGAGATCCCAACAGTACTCTACGAATCCGCACGCTTTGCCGCGATCTCGCTGTTCTGCATCGGCACCGCTTCGGCGTTCGGCTGGCTGCTGGCTTATTTCCATGTACCGCAGGTGTTCGTGAACTGGGTCTCGGGCTGGGGTGGCGGACCGATCAGCGTGGGGTTCATCATTGCCGGCTCCTTTCTGGTCATCGGCTGCTTCATCGATGCTATTCCCGCCATCATCATTCTCGGCACCATTCTCGCGCCGCTTGCTGCGAGTGTGGGCCTGCATCCGATCCATTTTGCGATCATCGGCGTGATCTCGATCGCGTTCGGGCTGGTGACGCCGCCCTACGGCCTGTGTCTCATGATCGCCTGCTCGCTCGGCAAAGTGACCATCCGCGAAGCGCTGAAGGACGTTCTCGTGCTGCTCGTCCCGATGCTCGGCGTACTGACCTTCGTGATCCTGTTTCCCGAGGCTATACTCGCGTTACCACGCTGGCTGATGCCCGCATTCGTTAAATGAGCCTGATTTCGTGAAGTGAGCTATGCAAACATGATCTGCGTCAGGAAAGCTTCTTCGTGCATGGGCGCCGACGTCGACGGCATCGCCCTGTCGCAATCCTTGTCCGATGAGACGTTCAATGAGGTCCGCGATGCACTGCATTGCCACCACGTCCTCGCGATTCGTGGACAGCAGCTCGATGCGGAATCGTTCCTCGGCTTTTCAAGGCGATTCGGCCCACCCGAGCCGCATGTGCTCGATCAGTTCCATCATCCCGCGTACAGCGACATCCTGGTCCTGTCCAACGTGAAGAAGGACGGCAAGCCCGTCGGGCTTGCCGATGGCGGCACCTACTGGCACAGCGATTACTCCTATCTGGATATTCCGGCGCGGGCCACGCTGCTGTATTCGGTCGAGGTGCCGAAGATCGGCGGCGACACGCTGTTCGCCGATCAGGAACAGGCCTACGAGGATCTGCCTGATGCGATGAAGAGGCGCATCGCAGGGCTGGTTACGCTGAATGTCTACGGCAATCGCGACGATCTCGATCAGGCTTCACGTACTTCCGCATTCGCGCCGACCCGGGAGCAAAGGGAGAAGCGCGGCGCGTTTCTGATCCGGCATCCACTGGTGCGCCGGCACCCCTATACCGGGCGCAAGGCGTTGTACGCGGTGTCCGGCACCTCGTTCGCGATCGAAGGCATGCCCGACGACGAAGGCATAGCGCTGCTGCGCGAATTGGCGGCACACTCGACGCAGCCGAAATACCAGTACCGCATGCGCTACGGTGTCGGCGATGTCGTCGTTTGGGACAACGCCTCCGTGCTGCATTCGGCGACACTGACCGACCCCGCGTATCCGCGCACGCTGTTCCGCGTTACCACCAAGGAATTGCAGCGTCCAGCGGCATAGGGGCATTTCCCAAGTCGGCAGCCTAAACCCGAATCTTGAACCACGGATACCCTCGCGCAGCGTGGAGTACCCTTTTAGGACACGGAGGACACGGAGGAAAAACATGAGATATAAATGGAAAGCGCCGAGAACACCGGGAACGACGACAGGGGTACAGGCTTTCCAACCGGTGCGGCCCTCTGAATCGACTCCTGCAGTTCTCCGTGTCCTCCGTGTCCTAAAAGGGTACTCCACGCTGCGCGAGGGTATCCGTGGATCATTTCTTCCGTTCTTTTTGTTCTTCGCGGTAACGGCGCAGGCGGCGCCGTATCCCGAGCCGTTCCACGGCGACTTCATCCTTCGCAATTTCCAGTTTGCCAGCGGGGAGACGCTTCCCGAGCTCAACTTGCACTACTTCACACTCGGCACGCCGGTGCGAAACGCGGATGGGCGTATCACCAATGCAGTGCTGCTTTTGCACGGCACGAACGGCCGGGGCACGGGCTTTCTGACCGATAGTTTTGCGGGAGAGTTGTTCGGCAGCGGCCGGCCGCTGGATGCGGACCGCTGGTTCATCATCGTTCCGGACAGCATTGGCCACGGCAAGTCGAGCAAGCCGAGCGATGGCCTGCGCGCGAGGTTCCCGCACTACGTTTACGCCGACATGATTGAGGCACAGGTTCGCCTGGTCACCGAGGGGTTGGGTGTGGATCACCTGCGGCTGGTCGTGGGCACGTCGATGGGCGGCATGCACGCCTGGATGTGGGCGGAAAAGTACCCGCAGTTCATGGATGCCGTGCTTCCGCTCGCGTGCCTGCCGGTCCAGATCGCGGGCCGCAATCGCATGGAACGGCGGCTGATCATCGACGCGATCCGCAACGATCCGGAGTGGAAGGGCGGGCTCTACGAGCAGCAACCCCAGGGACTCGTCACGGCGCTTAGGATGATCGTGATCAGTGCCGGCAGCACCAGGCAACTCTATCTCGACGCACCGACGGTGAATTCGACGGATTATCTTCTGGACAAGCTGGTGCAGCAGCGCATGCGCACTAGCGACGCCAACGATCTGCTGTACGCGTGGGATGCTTCGCGCGAGTACGATCCCAGCCCGGGGCTGGAGCGCATCCGCGCGGCGGTGACCGCAGTCAATTTCGAGGATGACGAGCGCAATCCGGTCGAGCTGGGCGTCATGGAGCGCGAGATCAAGCGTGTAGCGCGCGGAAAATCCGTGCTCGTGCCCGCAAGCGATCGCACCCGCGGCCACGCCAGCGTCAACGACGCGACGTTGTGGAAAGCGGATCTGGAGGAATTGCTGGCGCGGTCCGCACGTTGAGGATCCTTATCGAGCTTCACAAAGCGCTCCGCCATTTCACGCACAACCGGCCTGAAAGGGAGCGCAATCCAGAACGTGCTGGATCACTTCGCAGGCAATCTCGACCCCGATCTTATCGTCAATAAGGACGCCCTCAAATGACCAAACCGAAACTTCGCATCGGCCTGATCGGCACCGGCTTCATGGGCAAGGCCCATGTCTTCGGCTCTGCCTCGGCCCCGCGCGTGTTTGAACTGCCCTATGAGATCGAACTGCACACCGTTGTCGACATCACGCCAGAAGCCGCTGCCCGTGCCGCGCAGACCTTGGGGTTTGCCAATTCGAGCGCGAACTGGCGCGACATCATTACAAACCCGGACATTGATGTCGTCGACATCACCGCGCCGAATGCCTTGCACAAGGAAATGGCGCTGGCCGCGATTGACGCAGGCAAGCATGTTTATTGCGAAAAGCCCCTCGCCCCCCTTGCCGCTGATGCCCGCGAAATGGCCGAGGCTGCCGAGGCTGCGGGCGTCAAGACGCAGGTCGGCTTCAACTACCTCTGCAACCCGATGATGGGCCTTGCGCGTGAGATGATCGCCGCGGGCGAGTTGGGCGAGATCCGCGGCTATCGTGGCCTGCATGCCGAAGACTACATGGCCGATGTGAACGGCGCCTATACCTTCCGCCACGATCCGTCGGGCGGCGGGGCTTTGGCGGATATCGGCAGCCACGCGCTGGCCACGGCGGAATACCTGATCGGTCCGATCACTCGCGTGATGGGGGATTGTGTCACCATGATCCATGAGCGCCCTGATGGGCGCGATGGCCGCAAGGCGGTGACGGTGGATGACGTGGGCCGCGCCTTTCTGCGCTTTGAAAACGGCGCGACTGGCAGCATCGAGGGTAACTGGATCGCCACGGGCCGCAAGATGCAGCATGATTTTGAAGTCTACGGCACCAAGGGCGCGCTCGCCTTCAGCCAGGAACACTTCAACGTCCTGAACTACTTCAACACCGCGGACGCCAAGGGCCGCCAAGGCTTCCGCCGGATCGAGGCCGGGCCGGATCACGCACCCTACGGGTTGTTCTGCGTTGCCGCTGGGCACCAATTGGGCTTCAACGACCTCAAGGCCATCGAGGTTGCAGGCTATGTGAACGCCATCGCCGGTAAGGCCGCCGAGCCCTTCAACTTCCGCCAGGGTCTGCGCATCCAGACGCTTGTGGAAACCATCCAGCAATCCTCCAAGGCGCAGGCTTGGAGGGACGTGAAATGAGCCTTGCGGTCGGGGTGATCGGCACCGGCGTCATGGGGGCGGAGCATGCCCGCCTTCTGCGTGAGGTGACGGGCGGAGCCCATCTGGCGGCGGTCTGCGATGCCGACGAGGGCCGGGCGAAGGCGGCGGCCCATGGGGCAGCGCTTTTCACGGATGCACAGGCGCTGATCGCCTCGGACAAGGTGCAGGCGGTGGTCATCGCCTCGCCTGACGCCACCCATGCTGGATATGCGCTGGCCTGTGTGGCCGCCGGAAAACCTGTGCTTTGCGAAAAGCCGATCGCCGCCACCGCAGCCGAAGGCTTCAAGATTGTCGAGGCTGAGGCCACACTTGGCCGCCGTCTGGTGACGGTCGGCTTCATGCGCCGCTTTGACCCCGGCTACGCCGAAATGCAGGCCGCGCGCCTTGCAGGCACTGTCGGTGTGCCGGTCGTGTTGCACAACATTCACCGCAACGTCGCGGCCCCGGAATGGTTTACCGGGGCGATGGCGGTGACGAACTCTTTGGTCCATGAAATCGACATCTCCCGCTGGCTTCTTGGTTCAGAAATGGTTTCGGCGCAGGTGACCTGCGCCCCCGGCGGCGACCCGATGCTGGTGACGATGCAGACCGACAGGGGCGAGATCGTGTCGACCGAGATTTTCGTGAATGCGGCCTATGGCTACCATGTCCACGCCCAACTGGTCGGACGACAGGGAAGCATCGAAATGGCGGCGCCTACGCGGGTTCTGGTGAACCATGCCGCCAGCCAAAGCTTTGGCTTTCCGCCCAACTGGGTGCCGCGCTTTGCGGAAAGCTACCGGCTGCAGATGCAGGCTTGGGTCGATGCCCAGCATGATGGGCGGTCGGTCGGGGCCAGCGCCTGGGACGGCTTTGTCACTACCGCCATCGCCGAACAGATCGTCGGCGCTTTGGCGTCGGGTGACAGGATCAACCTGACATTCCCACCCCGCCCCTCCCTCTACGCCTAGGAGCCTGTCCGACTTAGGTGTTCGATAGTGAAACGGTGGCAGAGCGAGGACAGATTATGACCATTTCGACGCGCATATCGGGAATAGGTAAAGAAGGGATCAAAGGCGACGCTACCCTTTTTAATAGATCAATAGATCAAAAGGGACGTCACCCTATTGCATTGTCCGGGATACGAATAAAAGGTAGCGTCCCCTTTTTAGTGAAGCGCGTTGTTTTTCCCTTCCGTGCGTTAATTCAATCTTGAATCAACACTCAGCGCCGCCGCGATTTCTTACTCATGGTTGTGTTCCTGACACCTTTCTTTCCACTCAAAATTCGACAGGATGAACAGGATTGTCAGGATGAGATGCGGGTCATCCAATATGGTGTCCATCATGTTCATCCTGTAAATCCTGTCTGTATTACGCATGCCGCATCTCGCACCCCGGGACTATTGATAGCCATCGCTTCATTTATTATCATATCATCACAAGTGTAATCACTGGAGGCCCAATGGTCAGAACACAAATTGAAATCACCGAGGAACAGGCAAAGGCTGTTAAGAGAATTGCTCTCTCGCGTCACGTATCCGTCGCTGAGCTGATACGGCGCGCCGTCGATATCATGGTCAAATCAAACCCGGTCGCCGATCCTGAAGAGAGGCTGAAGCGGGCGATCGAAGTCGTCGGAAAATTTCGATCTGGAAAGCATGATATCGCCAAAGGACATGATAAATATCTTGCGGATGCATACAGGAAATGAGGGTCTTCATCGATGGCTCAATCAGGTCTACACCCAGCACTTCAACCGACGCCACCAACGGGTGGGCCACGTGCTCCAGGGTCGCTACAAGGCGATCGTGGTGGACAATGACAGCTACTTCACGCCGTCTCGGCGGCAAGCGCAGTGCGGATGTCTCCCGCGCGCAGCGCGAGCCCGCCCGAGCCCGGAGGAACTGCTTGCAGAGGTTGCCAAGGTATTCGATCTTCCGCGCCATGCGGTGCTCGACCGCCGCCACGTGCAGGGCGTATCCCTGTGCGGTTTATCTGCTGCGGCGGGTGGTGAACGAACCGATCGCCAAGGTGGCGCGGCGTGCCGGAATATCCGCGCCACGGGTCTCACAAATTCAGGCCGAGGCGGAAAACGCCAAGCCGCAAGGGCCGATGCGGAGGCTGTTGGATCGCTATAAGGTAAAGCGTTGACCCCTTTGTTCTTGTTGACCCCTTTGTTCTTGTGGGGTCTGAAGAAACCATGGGGTCAAAAGAAACCATGGGGTCAAAAGAAACCATGGGGTCAAAAGAAACCATGGTTTCAAAAGAAACCATGGTTTCAGAAGAAACCATGGGGTCAAAAGAAACCATGAAAGAAACCATGGGGTCAACGTTTTACCGGGTAAAGCGTTGACCGTTTGTTTGTCCGGGAAAACCGCACACCGGGTTCGGAGGGAGGGGACGGTGATCGCCGTTTCCTACCCCTATTCAACGCTCCAAGGAGCGACGCCTCTGCGGGCTTGTAATTTCTTGAGTAGCTCCGGAAAAGGAGCTTTTCGACAGAATAGACCCAAAGCAGCCGTTCATTCTTTGGTTCCGCGGTGCCCGCGTGGAACTGCCGGGGCGTTGGCACTGCCCATCTTCACGTCTTGCTTCCTCAGATTCTTCGCTCGCTTGGCTGCCCCCGCGAGGTCCTTCCTGGTTCTTTGCTTCCTTCGCCTGGTCTGCAGCATTTTAGAGTGACTCAATGAAGCCTCCGGTCGATGAGCTGTTGAATGGCATGTTAGTTTGACCTGTTTTCGCGCTGTTGGCTAACCCATGTCGGCCGATTCGCGATAGGGCAGAGAGCGACCCGACGGAGTCATTCGTGCCAAGCGCAATGCGGGAGTTTTTCTACGATCTCTCAGGGCTTCAACGCTTTGTAGAGGAACGGCAGGCTCACGTCCATCCGGTAATCCACGTCGGAGTGGTCGTCGTCGAATTCCTCGTAGGTGTGCCGGATGCCGGCTGCCGCGAGCCGCTTCGACAGGATGCGTGCGCCGTAATGGATGTGATACTGGTCGCGCCAGCCGCAGTCGAGGTAGATGCCGCGCAGCGACTTGAGGTTGTCCCGGTGTTTCGCAACGAGATGGATCGGGTCGTTCTCGCGCCACTTGTTCCAGCGGCGCTCGATCACTTCACCCGATTCGAGATTGAACGGCACCCGGAAGCCGAGCGGCGCTTTTCGGTCGGCGTCGTAAGTGGCGGACATGCACAGGTTCATGATGCAGTGGCCTTCCGCGGTCGAGAGCTTTTCTTTCTTCCAGACGTGCGCAAGGAAGCGCTTGATGCGCCCGTCGTCCAGGCCTTCGGCGAGGCCTTTGCGATTCGATTCGCCGCGCGCATCGTAGGCGCCGGCTTTTCGCTTCGGCGCGCGATGCCTGGCGAGCTCGTTGAGCGTATTCGGCCAGTCGTGCCAGTAGACAAAATCGAAATACGCGTCGCCGGAATGGTCGGCGACGGCGCCCCAGTACTTCGCGTACTTCATGCCGTGGATGATCGAGCCATAGCCGCCGGATGATTTACCGAAGCAGCCGCGATGCTCGCGGCTCGCCAGCGTGCGGAACTCGCGATCCACGAAGGGGATGATTTCGCGTGTCAGGTAATCCGCGTAATTGCCGATCGCAGACGAGTTCACGTACTGGTTGCCGCCCAGCGCCGTGAAGCAGTCCGGAAAGACGAAAATCGCCGGCCCCATCTTGTGCTCGCGGATGAGCCGCGCCGCGCGCTCCGGGACGTTGTCACCGAACGGTTTCCAGTTAGTGTGTGAAAGACCGGAGCCGGTGAAGCCGACCAGGTCGTAGAGCACCGGGAAGCGGTGATTGCCCGCGCCTTCGTCATACTGCGGCGGCAGCCACACGGCGAGCTTGCGCACGTGCGGATCGCCGAGCGGGTTGTCCTTGAGGATCTTCGAGGTATGCTCCAGCACGACCAGTGTGCCGGAGGAGCCTTTGGGGCGTTTGAGGGCCATGGTATTCGCGTATCTGGTGATGTCGTGCGATTCTGGCACGTCCGCGTCGGACGCGATTCAACGTTCGAACCACTTCACCAGCTCGAAGCGCTTGCCCTTTTCCAGGCGGAAGACGCTGAAGTCGCGGACATCCACGGTCAGGATGGCGCGGCAACCGGTTTTTTCGGCGAGCCAGACGATGGCGGCATCGGTGAAGTCCGGGTCCAGATCGGCATAGCGGGCAAGGATCTCCCCCACTTCGGCATAGGCGGTGACGGGCAGGTCGAGGACTTTGCGCGGCGGCTTGCGCAGCCAGTCGAGCAGGCGCACCTTGCCGGCGGTGGAAAGAAAGTAGCAGGATTCGGACACGACCGGCGCCGGCACGAGCAGATCGCCCTTGTAGTTGTCGAGGAAGTCACGCGCCGCGCGATGCCGGGGGTCACGCTCGATTCCGAGCGCCACCAGGAAGCCGCTGTCCGCGAGGACGCGTTTCAACGACTGCGCCGACGAAAGCGGGCGCGCAGCGTCGCCTTGATGCTTCCGGACACGTCCGAACCGTCGCCTTTGTCGCCGCCGATGAAAGGGTGGTGCGAAGCGTGCGCGCCTGCGTCGGCCGCCCGCAGCAGCTCCTCCAGCGCCAGCTTCACCGCCTCGCTCTTGGTGAGACGGCGCTTGGCGCAGTATTCGGCCAGCTCTTGCTCGACGCGCTGGGGCAGGCGGACGGTGAGGGTCATGCGGGGTCTTCGACGTAATACATTCTCAGCATCATTGTATTACAGCAACCTCAGGTTGCCAAGCGCGCGTTCAGCTTGTCCGGTCGCGAGCGTGCGGAATTCGCGGCCGACAACTTGCTCTTGTTGTCACTGCTGACGGCTGGCGCGGTGCTCTTGAGCATCATCGCTCCAGCACACGCGGCGGACGATCAAGCCGACGAACCGCGCATAGCGAGCTTCAAGAGCATCGGAACCGGGATACTGCGTCGTAGCGCCTCGTTGGCGCTGGCACTGGTCCTTGGCTTGGGATTGCCAAGTTTGATTTGGGCGCAGAACGCGCCTTCGGAGCGCCGTGTTGCCGCATTCACAGTTGCGCCCCTCGTCATAAAGAAGGGCGATCAATTAGGCGGCTTTAGTATCGAGCTTTGGGAAGAAATCGCAGCGAGGTTGAACCTGAAGTCGAGCTGCAAGATATTGCCTGACCCAAATTCGTGTGTCGAATCGGTGCGATCCAACAACGCCGACATCTGTGTCTCTGGCATTTTTTATACAACGGAACGCGACAAGCTAATCGATTACACCTATCCGACATTCGGGAATGAGTAGCGCAAGTGCCGACTGGCCTACCCTCGTTTTCACCGACACAATGCGAAGCATGCGAAACGTCTTTTGAATTCAACCGGGCTGACACCCATAACCCCGACGTGCCAAAAGGGTGCCGCTCACGGCATACCGGGCTACGCCCATAACTCCGACGTGCCAGGCACGTAGGGTATATGCACGCAGGGTATCTAGGTCAACGCTCTTATTGCCGAGCCAATAGCCGGCTTAAGTGTTTCAAAAAAGTCAAAGCGGCTTGCTCGGATCGATGAGCGTGCGCCACATGTGCGCGGTCGGGCTGGCGTCGTTGCCCAGGCCGTCCTTCGGCTGGCGGAAGTGGCGCCCGATGATATCCGTGAAAGGTTCGATCGACCAGGTCGCGCTTTTGTCGAAGCTGTAGTCGTCGAACAGCGTGATGTTGCGGGCGTGCATGTACCACTTGTGATTGCGCGCATGCTCGTGCGCCGCGGCGATGTATTCCGGCGGGCGGTAGTCTTCGCCGAACATCTTGACGTACATCTGCGGATATTGGTAGCCGACCGACTCGTCCGGGTAGTAACGCAGCGCCTGGTGGTAGCGGATCGCCCAGGACACCTTCTCCGTTACATAAGGTTCGACCAGTTGCGCGCCCCACCAGCCATGATCGGGCCGGACGACCGCGAGGCCGATATCGTGCAGCAGGCAGGCGAGCACGGTTTCCTCATCCATGCCGGCTTTCAGCGCGAGAGACGCGCATTGCACGCAGTGTGGCGCCGCCGCGATCGGCAGCCCGAACTTCGGCGTGTTCAGGCGCAGATTGAAGATGTCGAGCAGCGTCGGTTGCGCCGGCATTGCTGCCGAGGGCTCCGGCGGCCGGGTGCGCGCGAACGCAGATCCGATTTCCTGCAGGGTTTCCAGCCTTTCGTCATTCATGGCGATCCTCGCTTTTGCTCCACCACTCTGTCCGGTCGAACCATTACGCCTAGGAGCCTGTCGGACTTAGGATGATTCGGCTGCAACGGCGGCAGAGCGGTCCATATTTAGCCGCTTTCTCCTTACATATTCCCGATATGCGCGTCGAAATCGTCAAAATCTGTCCTCGCTCTGCCACCGTTTCGCTTTCGAACACCTAAGTCCGACAGGCTCCTAGAAGCAAGCGCGCACCACGCCCCCATCTACACGCAGCGCCGCCCCGTTGATGGCCGATGAGAGCGGACTGCAAACGTTGATGTCGAAAAAACGCTGCCATTCGGCATCGTCGATCTTCTCGAAAACTTTGCGCTCGAAAATGACGAGATTAGATTTCACCGGCTTCCGGGACAGGGTCAGCGTCGAGGCGTTCTCGTCAGTACACTCGCCGCAAGGATGCGGCTTCAGTGCGAAGCGAACGGCGAACGCTTCAGTCGGTATCGGGCGCGTCGTCGGACCAGCGGCGGCGCGGGCCGGCATAACCGCCGTCTATTGTTCCTTCGTCGGAGTCGTCTCCATCCCCGTCGAATTTTTCCATTTCCTTGAGCAGGGACCGCAACCGCTTTTCCGCCGCGGTCTCGCGCTCCGGCTGATCTGACATCTTATCGACGACGGATGCCGCGCCGGAATAGTCCTTCTTGGTCTTTATGGGGCGTGCCACCCTTTTCGGTTTTTTGGCGCTGCCGCGTGTCATGTTTTTCCCCTCTGGAAAAGACGCCCCCTATGCGAAAGCGCCAGACGAATTCTGCTCCTGCTTTGACCAGCCCGCGAGGCCCCGATCCGGTTCTTCCCCGGCCCAATCGGCATCGCTCCGCGACAGTCATTGCCAACCGTACACGTTCTTCGTCACCGGCGATTTTGCAGCAACGTTGCGCCAGTGTACCGCAGGACACTCGCGGCAAGCGCGCAGTGAATTTCATGGCCCGCCCGCATAGCGGCGCGTGCGGCAACAGGCGGTAGCGCATGACGTCAGGGCCGAAAAAGCGATCGAGCAATTCCGAATGCGATTTCCTGTCTGCGGGAATCGCGAGACAGGCGTTGCCGATTGCCTCGGGAAACCATTCAGAAAGAAAAAGCCCGGTTTCCCGGGCTTCTCCAGTTCTTCGATAGTCCCGGTGGCGGGCATCGAACGACTACCGCCGCTCGCGGATTATACCGGGCGGATATTCGACGCCTGGTCGCCCTTGGGACCGGTGGTCTTGTCGAAACTGACTTTCTGGCCTTCCTTGAGAGACTTGAAGCCGGCGTCCTGGATCGCGGAGAAATGGGCAAAGAGATCCTTGCCGCCGTCATCCGGGGTAATGAAACCGAAGCCCTTTGCGTCGTTGAACCACTTAACGGTACCTGTAGCCATGTTTTTGTCTTCCTGAAATAGTTTGAGAGTGTGGGCGATTTGCCCGATTGCGGGATCTTTAAGAGAAGAGGAAAAAAGGCCTGAGAAGTACCCGTTAAACGGTCATACCCGACGGATTGATCACTGCTCCAGTATCCTGCGGCTCCCTTTATACGACTACATTTCGATGCCGTCAAAGGGTACCTTTGCCCTCGCGTTTCCCGAACCAACCTGGATTGTCCCGTTGCGCCGCGCGATGGGCTGGGGCAACGGCGCGTACCCGCCCCGGGCCGGCTGGCGCTAGAATCGCAACGTACGCCGGATCCATTCGACCAACGTTCGACCATCACCGGGGGACTTATGATGAAGCGCAGATCCTTTCTCAAGAAGGCGGCTCTGGGTGTTGCCGCCGGCACTGTGGCTGCACCGGCCATTGCCCAGTCGCAGCCAAGTATCCAGTGGCGCCTGGCGGCGAGCTGGCCGAAAAGCCTCGACACCTTGTACGGCGGCGCCGAATTGGTCGCCAGACGCGTTAGCGAGATCACCGACGGCAAGTTTCAGATCCGCACTTTTGCCGCGGGTGAGATCGTGCCGGCTCTGCAGGTGCTCGATGCCGTGCAGGCGGGAACCGTGGAGCTGGGCCACACGGCCAGCTATTACTAC
>Ga0315278_10003154_pt1 | contig 14720 bp, 14 predicted proteins | sample YL17G06_0_MG_FD_203880 | JGI IMG/M metagenome (GOLD analysis project Ga0315278, IMG submission 203880) | Sediment microbial communities from Yellowstone Lake, YNP, Wyoming, USA - YL17G06_0 | ecosystem: Environmental > Aquatic > Freshwater > Lake > Sediment | place: USA: Wyoming | collected... | reverse complement strand
GGGATGCTGCCGGGCGGCGGGGCGTAGACGCTCACGAAGCCGCCCCCACCACGAGATCCGCGAGGGCGACGTCCGCCCCGGGGCGACCCCAGGCACGGCTCGCGGTGGCCATGGCGGACCGACGATCTCGCTCGTCCACGAGCTCCAGGATGCGCCCCGCGAGACCTTCGGCCGTGAGATCCGCGTCGAGTTGCACCACGGCGGCTCCGCTCCGCTCCAGCTCGCGGGCGTTCGCCTCCTGATGGTTCTCCGTCGCGAACGGGTAGGGGATGAGGAGCATCGGGATGCCGCACACCGTCATCTCGGCGATGCTCGTCGCACCGGACCGGGTCACGGCGAGATCCGCCACGGCGTAGGCCAGCTCCATCCGCTCGAGGAAGGGCAACACGTGGGTACGCGGCCGCTCGGCGGTTGCCGCCGGACCCGACACCACCTTCTCGTGGTCGGCGCCGGTCAGCACCAGGAACTGCAGGTCGTCGCGGCCGGCCAACAGCGGCAACGCGCCCGCGATGACCTCGTCGAGGTGCAACGCACCCTGGCTGCCACCGAACACCACCACGGTCGTCCGGAAGTCCGTGAACCCGAACGCCGAGCGCGCCTCGGCCGCGAGTTCCGCCCGTCGGGTGGTGACCGCGAGGATCGACGCGCGCACGGGGTTGCCCGTGACGGTCGTCTCGGCGTGACCGGGCATGTGCTTGCGCGCGTCCGCGAACGTGAGGCCGACGGCGACCGCGCGGCGGGCTAAGAGCCGATTCGCGAGGCTGGGAACGGCGTTCTGTTCGTGCAGCACCAGAGGGACGTGGGCGCGGCGCGCGGCTAGGCCTGGGGGGACGCTGACGTAGCCGCCCACACCCACCACCACGTCGGCCCCGACGAGGAGCGGGCGCGAGGCCCGGACCGAACGCAGTGCGACGAACGGCGCGCGGGCGGCGCGGCGCGAGACCTCGCGGTACAACGGGGCGGCCTCGACACCGTGGAAGGCATATCCCGCGTCCGGAACGAGGTGGGCCTCCGGGCCCGTCGGAGATCCGACGAACTCGACCGTGGCGCCGTGATCCGCACGGAGCCGATCGGCGAGCGCCAGGGCGGGGTACACGTGCCCTCCCGTGCCGCCGCCGGCCACGATCACCTTCACGACGCGGCCTTGGGCGCGGCCTTGGGCGCGGCGCGGCCCCGCCTGGAACGACCGCGAAGCGGGGCCGCGGGCGCGTTCCCACGTGCGATGCTGGCGAGCACGCCGATCCCCGCGAGGGTGACCACGAGGGCGGTTCCTCCGAAGGAGACGAACGGCAGCGGGATCCCCGTGATGGGCAGGAGTCCGGTCACCGCCCCCATGTTCACGATGGCCTGCAGGCCGATCCACGCCACGATCCCCGACGCGAGGAGGCGGCCGAACGTGTCGGGGGCCCGGACGGCGATCCGGACGCCCGCGAACACCAGCACCGCGAAGGTGGCCACCACCGCGATCGCTCCGATCAGGCCGAGCTCCTCGCCGATGATCGCGAAGATGAAGTCGCTGTGCGCGTTCGGCAGGTAGTCCCACTTCTGCCGGCTGTTGCCCAGACCCACCCCGAGCCATCCGCCGGAACCGAGCGCGATCAGGCCCTGGATCAGCTGGTAGCCCGCGTCTTGCGCGTGCGAGGCGGGGCTCAACCACGCGTCGAGGAACCGCGTACGGCGATACGGCGTCCCGAAGATCAGTAGCGCCCCGGCCAAGACCCCCGTGAGGCCCGCGATCGTGATGTGGCGACCGCGCACACCCGCCACGAACAACATCACGAACACCGAGAGACAGATGATGCTCGTGGTGCCGAGGTCGTTCTGCAGGAGCACCAGGGTGGCAACGACGGCGAGCACGGGGGCCAACGGCAGCAGCAGGTGAGCGGGATCGTCGAGGCGCTTCCATTTGCGGGTCAAGATCGTGGCGGTGAACACGACCATCGCGAGCTTCAGGAACTCGGCGGGCTGCAACGTGACCGGGCCGAGGTCGATCCACCGCGACGCCCCTTCGAAGGAGGTCCCCGCGGTGGGGTGCAGCGCCACGATCATCAGCGGCAGGCTCACCACGAGCATCGGTACGGCGAGACGCTGCCAGGCGCGGTACGGCAGGCGCCACGCGAACGCCAGTACGATCACGCCGACGACGGCGTAGATCAGCTGACGTTGGAAGTACCAGAAGCCGTTGCCGCCGTAGCCCTCCACCGCGGAGATGGAGCCCGCCGACTGGACCATCACGAGGCCGAGCACGATGAGCAATCCCGTGGGGATCAGCAGCAGGAACACGCTCACGCGCGCCGAGGCCGCCGCATCCTTCTTCGACCGTTTCCCGCCCTCGGTGGGAACCAGCCGGAGCCGGCCGCGCGAAGGCGCCACCTTCGCCTTGGACGGGCGCTTCTTGGGGGCCTGCGTCTGGACCTTGCGCGGCGACCGGGAAGGAGCGACCGTCTTGGCCTCAGACCTGCGCGCGGGCTTCTTCGTGCGGGTCGTGGCCTTGGCCCCGGAACGGGCCGTCTTGCGCGCGGGCTGATCGCTAGCCACGAGCTCTCGCCTCCACCAGGGCACGTGCGGCAGCCGCGAAGCGATCCCCGCGCTCCGCGTAGCCGGAGAACTGGTCCCAACTGGCGCACGCGGGCGCGAGCAGCACCGTGCCCCCCGGCCGGGCCACCGCGAACGCCTCCACCACGGCACGTTCCACCGTGTCCACCACGATCGTCGGCACCAGCCCGTCGAAGACCCGGACCAGGTCCGGCGCCGCCTCGCCGAGTACCACCGCCGCGCGCAACCTTCCCGCTCGCTGCGCCAGGGGTGAGAGATCGACGCCCTTGGCTCGCCCGCCCGCGATCAGCACGGCGTCATCCACCATGTCGAGCGCGGCCAGCGCGGCGTGCACGTTCGTGGCCTTGGAGTTGTCGATGAAGCGGACGCCATCGACCTCGGCCACGTCTTCGCCGCGATGCCGCGGCGGTTCGAATCCCGCGATCCCCCGCCGAACCGCCTCCGCATCGACGCCGAACGCGAGGGCGCCCGCGGCGGCGGCGGCGGCGTTAGCTCTGAAACCCGCCACCACATCGGGCACGGGGCCGAGATCCAGCGCCTCCTTCGACAGGTGGCCGGTGAGCCGTTCGCCGACGTAGCCCACCTCGCCCCGCGAAGGCCTGCCTTCGCAGAACCAAACTCGCTCGCACGGTGCCGTGGCGGAGAGGGCGGCGGCCGCCGCATCGTCCCGGTTGCCCACGTGCGTGTCGTCCGACCCCTGCAGCCGGAAGATCGCGGCCTTCGCCTCCGCGTACGCGTCGAAGCCGCCGTGCCAGTCGAGATGGTCCGGCGCGAGGTTCAGCAGGACCGACACCTCGGGATGGAAAGAATGCTGCAGGGCGAGCTGGAAGGAAGAGGCCTCGACCACGAGCGCCGCGTGCCCGGCACGAGCCGCCTCGGGGAACGCGTGCCCGATGTTGCCGCACGCCACCGCGTCCACGCCGTCCGCGCGCAGACACGCCGCCAGCAGGGCGGTGGTGGTGGTCTTGCCGTTCGTGCCCGTGACCGCGAGGTACGGCGCGTCCGCCACGCGCGCCCCCAACTCCAGTTCGCCCCACAGGGGCAACCCGCGAGCTACCACCCACGCCAGAACCTCTGACGACGGTGGGATCCCCGGGCCCGTTACGACGAGCGTCGCGTCGTCGAAGTGGTCCGGTTCGTGACCGCCGGCGAGCAGCTCGATGGCGTGCTCGCGCAGGCGATCCGCCCCCACGATCTCCGACGCCGGACGCGCTTCCGTAACCCGAACCTCAGCTCCTTCGTCCGCCAGGACAACGGCCGCGGCCACCCCCGCCACCCCCGCGCCCACCACCACGGCACGCTCGCCGGCGAAACGGCCGCTCATCCCAGCCCGCCTCGCGCGATGAAGTCCGCGTAGTAGAGACCGAGACCGACCGCGACGCACAGGCCGGCGATGATCCAGAACCGCACGATCACCGTGAACTCGGGCCACCCCGCGAGCTCGAAATGGTGATGGATCGGCGACATCCTGAAGATCCGCCGATGGAAGCCGCGGAACGAGATGACCTGAAGGATCACCGACATCGTCTCGATCACGAACAGCCCGCCCAGGATCACCAACAGCAGCGCGGTGTTGGTGGTGATCGCGATCGCGCCGAGGAGCCCGCCAATCGCGAGCGCCCCGGTGTCCCCCATGAAGATCCGCGCGGGCGCAGCGTTCCACCACAGGAACCCCGTGGCCGCTCCCATCATCCCGGAGGCGACGATCGCGGTATCCAGCATGGCGCGCGCGTTCACGGCGTAGCAGCCGTCCGCGTTGATGACGACGGTGCCTAGGCACGGGTGGCGGAACTGCCAGAACGCGATGAACATATAGGCCGAGAAGACGAGGATCGACGATCCGGCGGCGAGACCATCCAGGCCGTCAGTGAGATTGACCGCGTGAGACGAAGCCGTCAGCACCACGAAACACCATAAGAGGTAGAGGGCGCCGAGCTTCACGCCCGTATCGCGCATGAAGGAAAGGGTGGTGGCCGTGCCCGTGTGCTGCGAGTAGTGCACGACGATCGCGGCGAACAGCAAGGAGACCACCGCGGTGCCCAGGAACTTCTGCGCTTTGGTGAGCCCCAGCGAGCGCCGACGACGGACCTTCATGAAGTCGTCGAGGAAGCCGACCAGCCCGAAACCCAGCGCCGCGAGGAGCAGGGCCACGCCCGCCGCCGTCCCGAAGCCCACGGTGAACCGGGTGGCGAGATAGCTGAGAACGAGCGCGAGCAGGATCACGATCCCGCCCATCGTGGGCGTCCCCATCTTCTCGAAATGTGTGTGCGGACCGTCTTCACGGATCCGCTGGCCCCACCCCCAGGTGGTGAACGCTCGGATCGCGACCGGCGTCCCGAGCAGCGTCACCGCCAGACCCACCGCCCCCGCCACGAGGATCGAGATCACCGCAGGGCCTCCGCCAGCCGCTCGAGTCCCGCCACTCGAGAGCCCTTGAACAGCACCACGTCACCCGGTTCTGCCGAGCGGCGGACGTCGTCCAGAGCCTCGTCCGCGGTCTCGTAGGCCGCCACATGGTCGGGCTCGACGCCCTCGCGCACCCCCGCGGTCGCGATGGGCCGCGCCGCGGGTCCGACCGTGATCAGTCGGTCCACGCGCAGACGGGCCGCCAGCTCGCCGACGCGCTCGTGCTCCTGCATCGAGATGGGGCCCAGCTCCGCCATCGTGCCCAGCACGGCGATCAGATGACCGGGGCCGGCCATCCAGCGAGCTGCCCGCAGCGCCGCCGCCACGGACTCCGGATTGGCGTTGTACGCGTCGTTCACGATGCGCACGCCCGAGGGCGTGGTGAACGTCTCCATCCGCCAATGCGAGATCGCGGCCGTTCCCAAGGCCGCCGCGGCCTGCTCGAGGGGAACCGCGAACACGCGCCCGACGGCGGCGGCCGCGAGGGCATTGGACACCATGTGCTCGCCGGGGACAAGGAGCGTGACGGCCGCCCGTTCCTCACCTGCCACCAGCGTGAACCGTGCCCGACCGTCGAGGTCGAGGGTGACGGCCTCCGCGCGGACGTCGGCCGAGGCGGAGTACCCGAAGGTGACCACCGTCCCTGCCACTCTCTCCGCGTACCCAGCCACGACGGGATCGTCCGCGTTGAGGACCGCCACGCCGTCGGCCGGCAAGGCATCCACCGGCTCCGCGGAGGCGGTCACGATCCGTTCCCATGATCCGAAGATCTCCAGATGGGCAACGCCGACGTTCGTCACGACGACCACCGTGGGGCGGGCGATCCTGCAGAGCATCGCGACGTCGCCCGCCCGACGCGCGCCCATCTCCGCCACCACGACCTGGACGTCGGCGGGCGCGTCCAGCAGGGTCACCGGCAGACCCACTTCGTTGTTGAAGGACTCCGGGCTCGCATGGGTCCGCAGGCAGGTCGCGAGGACCGCCGCGGTCAGGTCCTTGGTCGATGTCTTCCCGTTCGCGCCGGCGACGCCCACCACGGTCGCGTCCATGCGGTCGCGCTCGTCGGCCGCCAGCTTGATCAGGGCATCGTTCGTCGAACGCACGCACACAGCGGGGCCATTCACCGTGAGGTTGTCGCGCACGAGCACCCCGGAGGCGCCGTTGTCGAACGCCTCGGGCACGAATCGGCCTCCGTCCGTCCGTGTGCCTGGGAGCGCCACGAACAGGCCGCCCGGCCGGACGTCGCGCGAGTCGATCGCTACGGACGAGACGACGGCCTCCCCACCCAGGAGCAGACCGTCGACCGCGCGAGCCACATCGGACATCCGGCGGGGCTTCACGAGAGGCCTTCTCGTGCCTCGATCGCGTCGCGCGCGACCGTACGATCGTCGTGCTCCACGGTCCGATCGGCGAAGACCTGATAGGTCTCGTGACCCTTCCCCGCGATCACCACCACGTCGCCTTCCGCGGCTTCGTTCACGGCGAGCGCGATCGCCCTGCGCCGGTCCGGCTCGATCACGTAGGCGCCGCCCGCTTCGCGCGCGCCCGCCTCGACGGCCGCGATGATGGAGCGCGGGTCCTCGGAGCGAGGGTTGTCGTCGGTGATGATCGCGAGGTCGGCGTTCGACACGGCCACGCGCCCCATCAGGGGACGCTTGGCACGGTCACGGTCACCCCCGCAACCGAACACGACGATGATCCGGCCCGTGGTCAACGGGCGCGCCGCCTGCAGCACGCTGAGGATGCTATCCGGCGTATGCGCGTAGTCCACCACCACCAGGAAGTTCTGCCCCGCCTCCACCGGCTCCATCCGCCCGGCCACATGCGAGACGGCTTCCAGGCCCCGGGCGGCCGTGTCCGCGTCGATCCCCACCGCACCTGCCACCGCCATGGCCGCGAGCGCGTTCGTGACGTTGAACGATCCACGCATCGGCGAACGGAGGCTGACGGAGCCGGCGCGGAACCCGATCCCGGTGGCATCGACCAGGACGTCCTCAGCCCGCAGATCCGCCTCGGCCGTCACCGCGTAGGACGTCAGCGGGATCGACGGGTCCAACAAGAGCCGGCGACCCCAAGCGTCGTCGGCGTTCACGACGCCTCGGCGGGCGAGCGGCGGCGTGAAGAGCCGCGCCTTGGCCGCGAAGTACGCCTCCATGCTGGGGTGGTAGTCGAGATGGTCCTGGGACAGGTTCGTGAATGCGGCCACGTCGAATCGGACCCCGTCCACACGGAATTGATCGAGGGCGTGGGAGGACACCTCCATCGCCACGGCCTCGACGCCGGCCGCCACCATGCCCGCGAGGAGCCGCTGGAGATCCGGCGCCTCCGGAGTGGTGTGCTCCAGGAGTACGGGCTCGCCGTCCACGCGCGCCCCCGTGGTTCCGACGATGCCGGGACGCCGCCCCGCCGCCCGGAACACGGACTCGAGGAGGTAGGTAACCGTGGTCTTCCCGTTCGTCCCCGTGATGCCGACCACGGTCATGGCGTCCGACGGATGTCCGAAGATCGCGGCGGCCATGGGACCCATCGCCTTGCGCACCGACGACACGAGGACCTGCGGCCGATCGATCTCGGGCAGCCATCGATCCACCACCAGCGCCGCGGCCCCGGCTGAGGCGGCCGCGGCCGCGAATCCGTGGCCGTCGACGGTAGCTCCCGGAACGCAGAAGAAGAGGCAGCCGGGGGTCGCGTGGCGTGAATCGAACGCGGCCTCCACGATGGAGATCGCCGGATCGCCTTGAACCACGGCTCCCCCGACGGCGTCCGCCACCACAGACAACGGGATGGGAGGGAGGGAAGGAACCACCGGACCCGAGCTTACCCGCGCTCCGGGCCGCGGGCCCCGAGGGGTCAAGGGACCCGCTGGGCCGAGGGCGGAGGTGGCACGGGTGCGGAGGCGGGGATCCCCAACCGCTGGATCGCATAGCGGGCGATCTCGGAGAACAGCGGGGCCGCCGCGACCCCCCCGTACACGGTTCGCGGCTCGTCGATCGACACCGCTATGACGAGGCGGGGCGCGCCCGCCGGGAGGAAGCCCACGAACGATGCCATGTAACGGTCGATGTAGGAGCCGTAGTCATCGATCTTGCGCGACGTGCCCGTCTTGCCGGCCACCTGATAGCCGGGGATCTGCGCCTCGACGCCGGTGCCGTCCTTAACGACCTCGGCCAGCATCCGGGTGAGCATCTGTGCCGTGTCCGGGCGCACGACCTCGTGCGAGGGCTTCACCGGTGCCGCGTGGAACGAGCCGTCGGCGGATCTCGTCCCCCGGATCAACCGTGGCTGCACCCACCGGCCGCCGTTCGCGATCGTGGCGTAGACGTCCGCCATCTGCAGTGGCGTCACCGCCACGCCCTGGCCGTAGGACGCCGTGGCGCGGATCACGTCGTCCCACGCCGAGGGCACCGATCCCTCGGCCTCGCCGGGGAACCCGATCCCCGTCTGCCGGCCGTAGCCGAAGCGGGACATGAAGCGCGCCATCTCGTCGTTGCCGACCTCGGTGGCCACCATCGCGGCACCGATGTTGCTGGACTCAGTGATGATGTCCCCGAGCGTCATGGTCTCGACGGGGTGCACGTGGGAGTCGTGGATCGTGAACTCACCCACCGTCATCTGGGCGGGCACGTGGAACCGCCGGTAGACGTCGACCGCCCCGGTCTCCAGTGCGGCCGCTGCGGTGATGACCTTGTTCACGGACCCGGGTTCGAAGGTGTCGGTGACGGCCCGGTTCCGGCAGGGCTCCGGGTCGAGCGCGCACGTGGAGAAGTTGTTGGGGTCGTACCAGGGGTAGGAAGCCATCGCGTAGACGTCGCCGGTCGCGGGATCCATCACCACCACCGTGCCGCCCTTGGCGCCGTTGGCTTCGACCGCGCGCTGGAGCGCCGTCTGCACCTGGTACTGCATCTGCCGGTCGATCGTGGTCACCAGGTCGATGCCGGGCACCTGTTGCTTGGCCACGTCGGACGCGGTGGAGATCGGCGTCCCTCCCGGCGAGAACTCCTGCGTGCGCTCCCCCGGGATGCCGCGCAGCGCCGTATCGAACTGGGACTCGAGACCCGCCAGCCCGACCCCATCCACGCCCACGAACCCCAACACCTGGGGCGCAAGCTCCCCGGAGGGGTAGTAGCGCTTCGGGACCGGGAGTGAGTCGATGCCGGCGAGGTTCAGATCCTCCACGCGTTGAGCGACGTCCTCCTCCACCTGCCGCGCCACGAACGCGAAGGTGCCGTCGTGGGTGAGCGCGGGCATCAGTTCTGCCGCCCGGAGTCCGAGGATAGGCGCCAGCGTCTGCGCCTCGGCGAAGGGGTCGGTGACGAACGTCGGGTTCACGTAGATGTCGCGGGCTTCGAGGGTGATGGCCAGCGGCGTCGCGTCCCGGTCGAGGATCTGCCCCCGATCGGCGGGCAGCTCCACGGTCCGCTCCCGCTGGGTGAGCCCCAGGGCCTCGAACTGCACCTGGTCGTGGACCTGGAGGAACGCGAGCCTGATCACGATGCCAACGAACATCACGCACATGAGCGCGAACAACGCGACGAGCCTCCCGAGCGGCGGGCGCTTCAACCCGCTCCCCCCCCGGGGGCCGCGGCCACGCCGGGCACCTTGAGGATCACGGTGTCGCCGGGACGAGGCATCGCCATGCCCTGGGACGCGGCCCACTGCGCAACCCGCTCCGGTGAAGACAACGTGGCCGCCTCGTTGCTCAGGCGCACCTGCTGGTCCGCGAGGTCCCCGACCCGTTGCTGCACGTCCTGCACCCCATACGTCGTCTGCACCAGCAGGGTGTTGAAAGCCACCAGCCCGAGCAGCAGCACGGACAGGACGGCGCCCGCGAAGAACCAGAACACGGGGTGGTGCCCGCGGCGCGTCCGGCGGCCGGCCTGGGGAGGGGTGGTGGGCCGGGGACGCGCCACGGGCGTCCGCGCGGGAGGCGCGGCACGTCGTGGCGAGACAGGGCGTTCGCGGGTCGGGAGCTCGCGCGCGGGCAGGCTCACGCGGCCTCCGTCCGCTCGGCAACGCGGAACATCGCACTTCGGGACCGTGGATTGCGCGCCACCTCGTCGGGCGTGGGACGCAGGGGGCGTTTGGTGAGGACGAGGAGCCGCTCGTCCTCGCGCAACCCGAACTTCACGATGCGGTCCTCGAGGGAGTGGTAGGCGATCACCACGACGCGGCCACCGGGCCCGAGGAGCCCCACCGCCTGAGGCAGGGAGGCGGCAAGCTCCTCGAGCTCCCGGTTGACCGCGATCCGCAGCGCCTGGAACGTTCGCCTCGCGGGGTGGGGGCCCCCCGGGTTACGCCCCAGCGCGCCGGCGACGATGCGGGCGAGCTGATCGGTGGTGGCGATGGGTCGGTTGCGCACGATGGCGCCTGCGATCCGCCGCGACCGGCGCTCCTGTCCGTACTCGAAGATCAGATCGGCGAGCTCGTCCTCGGGCAGGTCGTTGACGAGATCGGCTGCGGAGGGGCCGTCCGGGCCCATCCGCATGTCCAGCGGGCCGTCCACGCGATAGCCGAACCCACGGTGAGACTGATCCAGCTGCATCGAGGAGACCCCGAGGTCGAACAACACCCCGTCCACCGAGCCCCCCACCGCCTCGGCATCCACCTCGGAGAAGCGGGCCCGGAGGTAGCGCACCCGGTCTCCGAAGCTCCGCAGCCGTTCCCGCGCGAGCTCCAGGGCAGCGGGATCGCGGTCGACCCCGATCACCGTTTCCACGCCGGCATCGAGCAACGCCGCCGCGTGACCGCCCGCGCCCAGGGTGAGATCGAGGATGACCCCCCGCTCACCCAGGAATCTCACGACTTCGTCGACCATCACCGGCGCATGCGGCGGGCGCTCGAGGTCCTCGCCCACCGTCAACCGATGTGGCCGGCCAGCAGGCCGATCCCGATGGAGGCGAGTAGCGTCAGCGCGGTGATGAAGATCAACGAGAGGCTCTGCCGAACCTCGGCGCCGAGCTTGTTCGGGGAAGTTGCCATCCGTGTCCTACCTCCTGGGATCGAGCGAACCGGCTTGATACGCGCCTGAATAGGACTGCTCGTAGCGCTCGTAGCTCTCCCGGTCCCAGATCTCCATCCGGTCCCGGACACCGAGCACCACGACGTCCTTGTGGATCCCGACGGCGTCGCGCAATCGCTGCGTGATCGTCACGCGACCCTGGCTGTCCAACTTCGCCTCGTCCGAGGCGCCGAAGAACAACCGCGAGTACGCGCGGCCGTCGGAGTCGGAAAGGGGCGAAGACGCGACCTCGTCGGAACGTCGCTGCCACTCGGCCCTGGGGAAGACGAAGAGACAGCCGTCCTGGCCGATCGTGAGCCAGACGCCGTCGGCGAAGGCCTCACGGAACCTCGCCGGCAGCGACACCCGTCCCTTGGGGTCGAGCTGGTAGCTATGCGTGCCGAGCAGTTCGGTCACGCCTCCTCCCCTTTCCTCCACTGCGCCCCACGTTTATGCCACCTACACTCCACCAGGTCAATGAAGAACAAGCCCGAACTGCTGTTCGACTACATCGCGAGGTCGTTCGGAAGGGGGCGAGCTGGGGACAGCCGGGGCCGTGAGGAGGTGCGTCCGGCCCGGGATCAGCGAGGGAGGTAGATGTCCCAGCCGGGTTCGGGACGCCCGAGGGTGAGGTGGAAGCCGTCGCGAGGCGCGAAGGGCTGACGCGAGAGGTGGAAGCCCGCCTCGGTGGGCGTGCGGTCTTCCTTCTTGGCGTTGCAGCGTCGGCATGCCGCCACCACGTTGTCCCAGGTGTGCAGGCCACCGCGGGACTTGGGGATCACGTGGTCGAGGTTCTCCGCCGTGGCCCCGCAGTACTGACAGGACCACGCGTCGCGCGCGAACACCGCCCGGCGCGTCAACGGCGCGTGCGGACGGTACGGGATACGGACGTAGCGGCGGAGGCGGACCACCGAAGGGGCTTCCATCACGATCCACTCGGAGTGGAAGATCATCCCGTTGGACAAAACCACCTCGGCCTTGTCCTTGAGGACGAGCACGACGGCTCGGCGCGCCGGCACCACCGCCAGCGGCGTGTCAGAAGCATTGAGGACGAGGGCCCGTCCCATAGGGGCGAGTGTAGCTCGCCTCCCGCGTTCGCCCACGGGCCGTGGCGGATCCGAATCACAAGGGTGTAATCTCTGCGGTGGAGGGTCGGCCCGGACGCGATGCCCAGGAGTTGCGAACAGGGGCCGCGCGGGGCGTCCGCGATCGGGCCGACCCGTCCACCCGCCCGCCGCCTCACAACCCCTACAGCTTCCGCGTGCGTACATCTTCACGACACCTCTGCTCGCGCAGGATGAAGCGACGCAACGAGGATGCCGGTGGCCCTTCGGGGAGACCGGCGTAAGATGGTGGGGTTGCGCTGGAGGTGACCGGTTGGAGGTTCGCGAACGTCCGCAAGACTGGCAGCGGTTCGCCGCCCAGTTCCGCGAGATCGAGACCAACGTCGAGCAAGTGGTCCGCGGCAAGAACGCCGAGATCCGCCTCGCCCTGGTCGCGCTCGTCGCCGAAGGCCACCTCCTGATCGAGGACGTGCCCGGCGTGGGCAAGACCATGCTCGCCAAGGCCGTGGCTCGCTCGATCGATTGCTCGTTCCGACGGATCCAGTTCACGCCCGACCTGCTGCCCACCGACGTGACGGGCGTGAACGTCTTCAACCAGGAGCAGCGCGACTTCGAATTCAAGCCGGGCGCCATCTTCGCGAACATCGTGCTGGGTGACGAGATCAACCGCGCCTCCCCCAAGACCCAGTCGGCCCTGCTGGAGTGCATGGAGGAGCGGCAGGTGACCGTGGACACCATGACGCACCCCTTGGGGACCCCGTTCATGGTGATCGCTACGCAGAATCCGATCGAGCACGAGGGCACCTATCCGCTGCCCGAGGCGCAGCTCGATCGCTTCATGCTTCGGCTGTCGATCGGCTATCCCAGCGCGGAGGTGGAAGCCGACATCCTCGCCAGCCACACGGGCGTGTCCACCCTCGGAGAGATCTCGCCCGTGGCCGACGCCCGCGACGTCGCCGAGATGATCGAGCAGGCGCGCCACGTTCACGTTGCGGCCGCCCTGCGCCGGTACATCGTCGACGTCGTGAAAGCCACCCGCAAGCACTCGGATCTGTACCTGGGAGCCAGCCCGCGCGCCTCGATCATGATCCTGCGGGCGGCGCGCGCGGTGGCTGCCTCGGAAGAACGCGACTACGTGGTGCCCGATGACGTGAAGCGCCTCGTGATCCCCGTCCTCGCCCACCGCGTCATCGTGACCGCCGACGCGGTGATGACCGGACGGTCGTCCGAGGTGATCCTGACCGAGCTCCTGAACGACGTCGCGGTGCCGGTAGCCGAGAGCTGATGCTGACCGGCCGAGGCGTCGCGGTGTTCGTCGCGGGCCTCGGGTTGTGGGTGGCTGCACGCATCGTGGGATCGCCCGGCATGGAGGTGGTGGCGATCGGGCTCGCCGCCCTGCCGTTCCTCGCAGCCCTGATCGTCTCGCGCGGTACGCGGCGCGTCGCGGTGCGACGGCGCCTCTCGGACGTGCGCGTGGTGCCCGGCGCCCGGGTCACCGTGTCGATCGACGTGGAGAACCGCTCGCCGGCGCCGACCTCGTTCATGCTGCTCGAGGACCGGTTGCCACCCTCACTCGGACGGCCCGCGCGCATGGTGGTATCGGGGATCCCCGGTCGGGGAACCCAGGGTGTGAGCTACACCGTGTTGCCGCAGGAACGTGGCCGGTACCGGCTGGGGCCTGTCACCTTGGACCTCTCGGACCCGTTCGCCCTCACCCGCCGGCGGATGGACTTCGATGAGCAGGAAGACCTGCTCGTCACCCCCGAGATCGAGGACCTGGCCATGTCGCCGGATGCGGCCTCCGGCTCGAACTTCGGCGCCTCGCGGGCACGGCAGCTGTTCCGCACGGGGCAGGAGTACTACACGATGCGCGAGTACCAGGAGGGCGACGACCTGCGCCGCATCCACTGGGCCTCGGTCGCGCGCACGGGGCAGTTGATGATCCGCCAGGACGAGTCCACGCGGCGTGCGAACGGACTGGTGTTCCTCGACAATCGCGCGGTCTCCCTGGGGCAGGTCCGATCGCCGGCCTTCGAACGAGCCGTATCCGTGGCGGCCACACTGGGGGTCCTGCTCGCGCATCGTGGGTTCTCCCTACGGTTCGGCTCGGCTGAAGCCCCGGCGACGCCCATGAGCGAGGACGGGTTCCTCGATGCACTCGCGGCGATCGGCCACGAGTCCGGGCGCACCATCGGCCCGTTGCTCGCCCGGCTGCGCGCCGGGGCCTCCACGGATACCTCGCTCGTCCTGGTGAGCGGACCCCCCGCGGCCGCGGAGCTTCCACCGCTGATCCGCAGCGCGTCGGGCTTCGGTCCCAAGCTCGCCGTTCTCGTGTACCCCGTCGATCCGAACACCCTGCCGGCGGAACGGCAGGTCGAGATGGAGGGCCGAGCAACCCAGGCCCGGCTGGCGCTGACCCGAGCCGGCTGGGACTGCATCGTCCTTCCCCCGTCCATGAGGTTGAACCAGCGATGGCACACGCCCCAAGAACGCCCGCTCGCACGCAGCGTCTGATCGCGGTCGCGGCCACGGCCCTGCTGGGGGTGACCACGGCCATGGCGATCGGCCGCGTCTTCGTGGGCGCAGCCACCTCCTATCGGTTGGTCGCAGCCGCGCTGGCTTCAGCGGCGATCGCATGCGCGATGGAGCGACGCAACCTCTTACTGGCGACGATGGTGAGCGCGATCGCCCTGCTG
>Ga0315278_10003152_pt1 | contig 14726 bp, 10 predicted proteins | sample YL17G06_0_MG_FD_203880 | JGI IMG/M metagenome (GOLD analysis project Ga0315278, IMG submission 203880) | Sediment microbial communities from Yellowstone Lake, YNP, Wyoming, USA - YL17G06_0 | ecosystem: Environmental > Aquatic > Freshwater > Lake > Sediment | place: USA: Wyoming | collected... | reverse complement strand
TCTGGGCTTCGCCTTGAGCGCGGCGACATCCTGGGCGACTTCCTTGATGATGAAACGCGCCGTGATCGGCGTGCCGTCGTAGTGCAGCACCGGCGTGATTTTCGCCGGGTTCACTTCGCATTCGTTCACCAGAAGAATTCGCATCTGCGCGTCACGATTCTGCTCGATGACGAATATCTGGTCGTGCTCGGCAATAAATTCGGCAACCTGGTCGTGGAACGGGAAGGCGCGTATGCGCAGTGCATCGAAGTGCAATCCCTGCTGCTCCAGCGTATCGAGCGCCTCCTGCATCGCCGGGCTGGTCGAGCCATAATAGATCACGCCCAGGCGGGTTGGCTGCAGCGCCTTGCGCAGTGCCGGTTGCGGCAGCACGGTTTTCGCCGTCTCGAACTTGCGCAGCAAGCGCTGCATGTTGTCCATGTAATCCGTGCCGGCCTCGCTGTAGCGGGCATAGCGGTCCTTGGTCGTGCCGCGGGTGAAGAACGATCCGCGCGTAGGATGGGTGCCCGGATAAGTGCGGTACGCGATGCCGTCGCCATCCACGTCGAGGTAGCGCCCGAATTCCTTGCCTGACTCGAGATCAGCGAAACCCATCACCTTGCCGCGGTCGTAGCGCCGGGAATCGTCCCAGGCCAGCGGCTCGCACAACCGATCGTTCATGCCGATGTCCAGATCGAGCATCACGAACACCGGCGTCTGCAGGCGCTCGGCGAGATCGAAGGCTCTGGCGCCGAACTCGAAGCTTTCGTGCGGATCCTCGGGAAACAGCAGCACGTGCCTGGTGTCGCCGTGCGAAGCATAGGCACAAGACAGGATGTCCGACTGCTGGGTGCGGGTGGGCATGCCGGTCGAAGGGCCGCCGCGCTGCACGTCGAAGATCACCGCGGGAATCTCCGCGAAGTAGGCCAGCCCGATGAACTCCTGCATCAGGGAAATGCCGGGACCCGAGGTGCAGGTAAAGGCGCGTGCGCCGTTCCAGCCCGCCCCGATCACCATGCCGATCGCGGCCAGTTCATCTTCCGCCTGGATGATCGCAAAGCGGTTCTTGCCTGATTCGCGGTCGCCGCGGTAAGCGCGGCAGTGGCGAGCAAAAGCTTCCGCCAGGCTTGAAGAAGGGGTGATCGGATACCACGCCGCCACCGTCGCGCCGCCGTAGACGCAACCGAGCGCAGCCGCTGAATTGCCGTCGATGAAGATGCGATTGCCCACCGCGGTGGCGCGACGCATGCGCAACCCGATCGGGCAGGCGAAGTTCGCCTTCGCGTAGTCGCAACCCAGGTGCAGCGCGTGGATGTTCGGCGCGATCAGCTTGTCCTTGCCCTTGAACTGTTCGCCGATCAGTTTTTCGATCTCGGCAAGGTCCATGTCCAGCAATGCGGCCAGCGCGCCGACATAAATGATGTTCTTGAACAACTGACGCTGCCGCGGATCGGAATACTCGCGGTTGCAGATTTCGGTCAGCGGCACGCCGATGACGTGGATGTCCTCGCGGAACCGGGACTTCGGCATCGGCTTGGTGGAATCGTACAACAGGTAGCCGCCCGGCTCGATGCCGATCACGTCCTTGTCCCAGGTCTGCGGATTCATCGCCACCATGAGATCCACGCCGCCGCGCGCGCCGAGATACCCGGCTTCCGAGACGCGCACCTCGTACCAGGTCGGCAGTCCCTGGATATTCGAGGGAAAAATATTGCGCGGGCTGACCGGCACGCCCATGCGCAGGATCGCTTTCGCGAACAACTGGTTGGCCGAGGCCGAACCCGAGCCGTTGATGTTGGCAAACTTGATAACGAAGTCGTTTATTTTTGGCTGCGACATGCCGGTCCCGCGTCTGTCATGTTCAAGAGGAATTTTCTCATATCCCAGGCGCCAGTCGGGCAGCGCTCCGCGCACAGGCCGCAATGCAGGCACACATCTTCGTCCTTGGCCATGATGCGTCCGGTCTTGAGTCCACCCGACACGTACACGTCCTGGGACAGGTTTTTCGACGGCGCTTTGAGCCGCCCGCGCAGTTCCTGCTCCTCGCCGTCGGCGGCAAAAGTAATGCAGTCCATCGGGCAGATATCCACGCAGGCATCGCACTCGATGCACAGCGCGGGGGTGAAAACGGTCTGCACATCGCAGTTGAGGCAGCGGCGCGCCTCCGCGAAAGCCTGCTTTGCGTCGAAGCCGAGTTCGACTTCGATCTTGATACTCTTGAGCGCGATGCTCTGCTCCTTGAGCGGCACCTTGTGGCGGAGTTCGTTGGAGATATCGTTGTCGTAACTCCACTCGTGGATGCCCATCTTCTGGCTGACCAGGTTCACCAGCGGCCCGGGCCGCATGCGCAGGTCTTCGCCGTTGCAGAGCTTGTCGATCGATATCGCCGCGTCGTGCCCGTGGGCCACCGCCCAGATGATGTTCTTCGGGCCGAATGCCGCATCGCCGCCGAAGAACACTTTAGGCTGCGTGGACCGGAAGGTGGTCTTGTCGAGCACCGGCATGCCGGACCGGTCGAAATCAATGCCGGCGTCGCGCTCGATCCACGGAAACGAGTTCTCCTGGCCGACGGCAATCAGCACCTCGTCGCAGTCGAAGCAATGATCGGGTTCGCCGGTCGGGACCAGTTGCCGGCGCCCCTTGTCGTCGAACACCGCTTTGACTTTCCCGAAGGTCATGCCGGTGAGCTTGCCATTGCGGTGCTCGAAGGATTTCGGCACCAGAAAGTTCAGTATCGGGATGCCCTCGTGCGCCGCATCCTCCTTCTCCCACGGGCTGGCTTTCATTTCGTCGAAACCGCTGCGCACGATGACTTTGACGTCGTCGCCGCCGAGGCGCCGGGAGGTGCGGCAGCAGTCCATCGCCGTATTGCCGCCGCCGAGCACGATCACGCGCCGGCCGATCGACTCGACGTGGCCGAAAGACACCGACGACAGCCAGTCAATGCCGATGTGGATGTTCTTCGCCGCTTCCTTGCGGCCGGGAATGTCCAGGTCGCGGCCGCGCGGCGCGCCCGAGCCGACGAAGACCGCATCGAAACCCGCGGCAAGCAGTTTCTTCATGCTGTCGATGCGCACGCCGCCGCGGAATTCGACGCCGGTGCCGAGCACGTACCCGACCTCCTCGTCGATCACCCCTTCGGGCAGGCGGAAGCGCGGGATCTGCGTGCGGATCATGCCGCCGGCTTTCGCATCCTGATCGAAGACCACGACTTCGTAGCCGAGCGGCGCAAGATCGCGAGCCACCGTCAGCGATGCGGGTCCGGCTCCTATGCAGGCCACGCGCTTGCCGTTTCTCCGCGCCGGCGCTTTCGGCAATCTCGAGCGGATATCGCCCTTGTTGTCGGCGGCGACGCGCTTGAGACGGCAGATCGCGACGGGCTCCGGCTTGGCCTGATTTTGTTCTTCGACACGTCCGCGCCGGCAGGCCGGTTCGCAGGGCCGGTCACAGGTGCGGCCGAGAATGCCGGGGAAGACGTTCGACTTCCAGTTGACCATGTAGGCGTCGCTGTGACGTCCCGCGGCGATCATCCTGATATATTCCGGAACCGGCGTGTGGGCAGGACACGCCCACTGGCAATCCACGACCTTGTGGAAATAGTCGGGTTGCGTAATATCGGTGCGCTTCAAAAGGTACTCCTCCCGCTGGGCGCTCGCCTGCGAATTATTATTCGCCCGCCGGGTCCGATCGACTCGGAGCTCGTTCGAAAAACGGGTTCTTGGCTGCCCAAATTCTGCGTAGTGTAACCGGTTGTTAGGTGCGAGGCGCGAGGTACGAGGTGCGAGGTACGAGGTGCGAGGGGCGAGGGGCGAGGGGCGAGGTGTGAGGGGCGAGGTTCGAGTTGCGAGGTTCGAGGTGCGAGGTGCGAGGTTTGAGGTGCGAGGTTCGAGGTCTAAGGGGCGTAAACGGTGAACAGTGAATGGCGAAGGCGCAGCCTCGCCCTTTACACCTCGCACCTCGCACCTCGCACCTCGAACCTGAAACCTCGCACCTCGCACCTCGCACCTCAAACCTCGCACCTCGCACCTCGCACCTCGCACCTCAAACCTCGCCCCTCGCACCTCGCACCTCGCACCTCGCACCTCAAACCTCGCCCCTCGCACCTCGCACCTCGCACCTCGCACCTCGCACCTCGCCCCTCGCACCTCGCACCTCACCCCTCGTACCTCGCACCTCACCCCTAATCCAAAACATGCGAGACGAGCCCGTCGGCCAGCTTGGGCTCGAACCAGGTCGATTTCGGCGGCATCACCAGGCCTGCGTCCGCCACCGCCATGAGCTCTTCCATGCCGGTGGGAAACATCGAGAACGCGGCTGCCATGTCGCCATCGTCGACCCTCTTTTCGAGTTCCGCCAGGCCGCGAATGCCGCCGATAAAATCGATGCGCTTGTCGCGCCGGGGATCGGTGATGCCGAGCACCGGCGCCAGCAGGCGATCGGCCAGCAGGCTGACATCGAGTCGCCCGACCGGATCATCGACCGGCACAAGTGAAGGATGGATATTCAACCGGTACCACTGGCCTGTCAGATAAAGTCCGAACTCGCCGGGTTTCGCCGGCGTCACGGCGCCGGGCGCGGCATGCAACGCGAACATCTTGCCGATCTTCGACAGGAATTGCTGCCGGCTGAGCCCGTTCAGGTCGGTCACTGCGCGGTTGTACGACAGGATGCGCATTTCATGATGCGCAATCGCAACAGCCAGGAAAAAGTTGTAGCTCTCCGTGCCGGTATGCCGTGGATTGGCGGCCCGACGCGATGCGGCGACCCGCGATGCCGCCGCCGAGCGGTGATGGCCATCGGCGATATAGAGCGCCGGCATGGCATCGAATGCACCCGTCAATCTGTCCACATCGACCGCATCATCGATGCGCCACAGGCTGTGGCGCACGCCAGTGTCCGCCGTGACGTCGGTGACAGGCTCGCGGCGCGCGAATTGCGCAAGCAGAGCATCCACGTCGGGTGCGTTTGGATAGGCCAGCAGCACCGGTCCGGTTTGCGCATTCAGCGCCTCGATCTGCCGGACGCGGTCGTCCTCCTTGTCCGGCTGGGTGAACTCGTGCTTGCGGATACGGTTACGGTCGTAATCGGCGACCGAGGCCGCCACCACCACGCCGGTCTGCGCATGACCCGCCATGATCAGCCGGTAAGCGTAATAGCAGGGTTTTGGGTCGCGCTCGAGCACCTTCTGCTCCAGCATGCGCTGCAGATTTTCCGCAGCCTTCGCATAGACCTGTGCGGCGTATGGATCGGCGCCGGGCGGAAGATCGATTTCCGGTTTGGAGATATGCAGGAAGCTCCAGGGTTTTCCGGCGGCGCGGGCTCGCGCTTCTGCGGTGGAAAGGACGTCGTAAGGCGGCGCTGCGACATCGGCGGCGCGCCCCGGAGCTGGCCGCAGACCGGCGAATGGGCGGATCAGATGCAAGGAAGTCCTTGTACTAGCTCTTTACCACGATGGTCTTGGTGTGGGAAAACTCGTGCAACGCCTCGATGCCTTTTTCCGGGCCGTGGCCGCTTTTCTTCACGTCACCGAACGGCAGTTCGATGCCGCCGCCCGCGCCGTAGCCGTTTACGAAGACCTGGCCGCAACCGGCCTCGGACGGAAAGCCGGACCGCGACTGCCTCGCGCAAGGGGCGGATTTTACCAGTACCGTCGGGCGAGGCCGCGCCGCCCGTTGTCGGAACGAAGCGACAACCGCGCACTGGCACGGGAAGAGGCTATTCCTTCTTCTGCTCCTGTACCGACACCGGATGCGGCTTGCGGTGCGCCTCCAGCCAGACCAGAAAGTCCTCGTTGGACATCGGCGGCGCGACCAGATGACCCTGCAATTCCTCGCAGCCGAGCGACTCGAGGATGGCGCGCTGCGCCTCGGTCTCGACCCCTTCGGCGACCACCTTCATGCCCAGCGTATGGGCCACGTTGATGATAGTCGCGACAATGGTGCTCGTGGCATCGCCCAGCGCTTGCACGAACGAGCGGTCGATCTTCACGCAGTTCACAGGCAGGTTGTGCAATGATCCGAGCGAGGAATAACCGGTGCCGAAGTCATCCAGTGCAATGGAAATGCCCTTGGCGGTCAGCTTCTCCAGCAGGCTGCGCGCCTGATCGAAATCATCGAGCAACAGGCTTTCGGTGATTTCCAGCTGCAGATCGCCGGCGGGAAGCCCAGAGGCCTCCAAAGCCATCTGCACGTCGTCCACCAGGGCATCGTTCTTGAGCTGCGCCGGCGAGACGTTCACCGCCACCTGAATGCTGCCAAAGCCCAGGCTGCGCCACTCGTTCGCATGCTTGCACGCGCGCCCGAGCACCATCCGCCCCACGGCGGCAATCAGCGCGGTATCTTCGAGGATCGGAATGAAGGTGGTGGGCAGCACCAGCCCACGCGTCGGACTGTGCCAGCGCAACAGGCTCTCGACGCCGGCGACCCTTCCGCTCGCCACGTCGACCTTCGGCTGGTAGTACACCTCGAATTCCTCGCGCTCCAAGGCGCGGCGTATTTCGCCGCTCAGATCGAGCCGCTCGAGCGCACGCGCGTTCATCTCCTCCGAGTAGAAATAGACATGCAGGCGGCGATCGCGCTTGGCCTGGTACCTCGCCACGTCGGCGTGCTTGATCATCGTGCTCACGTCGCGGGCATCGCGCGGAAACAGGGAAATGCCGATACTGCCGCCGACATAGATTTCCCGCCGCTGGATTTCGAAGGGCTGCTCCAGTTCGTGAATCAGCTTGTCGGCCAGCACCGCGGCCGCGGTGTGCGAGGGCAGTCTTTGCATGATGACCAGGAACTCGTCGCCGCCAAGCCGGCCCAGCGTGTCCTCCTCGCGGCAATTCTCGCGCAACCGGCCAGCCACCATGCGCAGCAGTTCGTCCCCGGCGGCGTGACCCAGCGTGTCGTTGACCTGCTTGAACTGATCGAGATCGATGTAAAGCACCGCCACCAGATCGCCGGCGCGCTGCGCAATCCTGGTGGCCTGCTCCAGCCGGTCGAGCAGCAGGGAGCGGTTCGGCAGCCCGGTCAACGGGTCGAAATTCACCAGTCGCTGCAACTGTTGCTGGGCGCTCACCGTTTCCGACAGGTCGACAAAATAGCTCAAGGTGGCGCGGCCGTCCGGCAGGCTCACGATCTGGTCGTCGGTCCTTACGTGCACGATTTGGCCATCATGCCGCACCATGCGCCGCAGGCCGGGCGGCGGCGCCGATTCTCCCGCTTCGCGCGCCATGTGGTGGCGCCGCGATTCCTCGGGATCGTCGGCATCGAGTGCCCAGATCCGCGTCCGGCGTGCCGTTTCCTCCGACGCAAAGCCATAAAGGGCGAGAAAAGCACTGTTGGCATGCAATATCCTTCCCTTGCGCGAGAGCACAATGCCCGCCGGGAGCCGCTCCACCAGGGTGCGAAACAGCGCTTCGGTCTGCTTCGCAATTTCGAAGGGACGCAGGATTCTTGACAGGACCAGCCCGTAATAGAGCAACCCGAAGGCCGCGAGCTTGAAGACGTGGCCAAGCGTGATATAGGCGTCGAGAACCTGGCGCGTCAGAAGATACGAGAACTGGGCCATCATCTGCGCCGCGATCGCCGCGCCGACGATCATCAGGCCGGGCGTTCGGTCACCCCCGACAACGCGCGAGGCGATAAGAAGCATGGCGATCGTCAGGGCCAGGATGTTGAAGAAATTGTTGCCCTTCTCCATCCACGCCGATTGCACCAGATGGATCACCGCTTGCGGGAAAATCAGCAGGCCGGCGACGAACAGGCACATCGCCGCGATCACGCCCAGTGCCTGTGGATAGGAAACGTGCCGCTCGGACATGGCCCAGGCGGTGGCCAGCAACGCGACGCAGGCGCTCGCTTCGTGCCCCCACAGGAAAATAGCCGTGCTCGGCGTTCCCAGAGCGGGCTCAACGATACCGGCATAGAACAGGATGTGGCCGAAATTGATAGCCGTGGCCAGCAGGAAGCCGCCACCCATGACCAGCCAGCGCGGATCCTTCTCCACCATCCAGATGCCGGCACTCACGCTGATAAGGTGCGCGGAGACGATGACAATCAGGCCCTCCAGAATGCCGTGAGCCAGCAGCCAGGATTCCATCCTCCAGAGGAAATTGACCCCGGAGGCGACCCAAAGCAACAGCAACGCGGCCATTGCGGCGACGAGCAGCGCGGCACGCCTGCCCTCGGCGGCCCGATTCGACGCGGATGCCGCACCAGCCATGCCGTCTGCAAGGTCCGCAGCGGTGAAGGATTTTCCTGGATGGTCGGACCGTCGGGTCACGAGTCTTCCTTCAATCGAGTCGGTTCGCATGCGCGCTCCGCGCAACAATTATGTCCCGGTTGCGTAGGTCCCGGTTGCGGGCAGCAGCGCAGTGCCCGGCGCCGGACCCGCCATATTGGACTCACGGCCGGATGTAGACGTAGCCCTCGCGGGCCTGAAGACGGGCGATTTCCGCCACGCCGGAGGGCACGAGCTGAACCTTATCGATGAGATCCTTCTGCGTCAGCCTCAGCGCATTCATGCTGTTCTGGCAGATGCGGAATTCCACGCCTCTGGCGGCAAGCTGATCGACCCACTCGGCGTAAGGCCGGCCGCCGGCATCCTGTGCGCCGAACGTAAAGGCGCGCACGCCGGTGGAGAGCGCGACGACAACGATCCTGACGCCCGGGTCCGCCGCCAGATGATTGCTGATATTGTTCATTGCCAGCGTTGCCAGTCTGTCGTCCGGCAGGTGATACACGGTCTTGATGGCCTCATCGGCGTGCGCTGCGAGAGCGCCCATCAGCAATGCTCCGGCGAGCAACGCCGCCGGCAGCGTAAGCAGAGTATTGAATTTCATGGACTGTCTCCTGGATCGATGGCCGGTTTCGACCAAGCCAACTAAGACTAACCGCAGCGGTGAAAGGATTAACGCCGGATTACAACATACCGAGCCGGTTCAGATCCGCGCGCAACTGGTCCGGGTCGCGGAAATGCAACGCATGCAGGCCGGCATTGCGGCCGGCTTCGACGTTGCGCGGACTGTCGTCGATGAACACCGTGCGCGCCGGGTCCAGCCGGCAGCGCTCGATGGCCAGCGCGAAGATACGCGGATCGGGCTTGGCCAGCCCGACTTCGCCGGACACCACGATGTCCTCGAACCATTTCAGGAATTCGAAGCGGCGGCGCGCGATCGGGAAGGTTTCGGCCGACCAGTTGGTCAGCGCGTGCAACCGGTGCCCCTTCTTGCGCAGTTCGCCGAGGATTTCGACGCTGCCGGCGATCTCGTCGCGCAACATTTTTTCCCAGCCATCCTGCCACAGCGTGATCATGGCGGCGTGTTGCGGATGGTCGCGGACCCGCTCGGAGACGGCCTGCGCGAACGTCTTGCCGGCGTCGATCTCCAGGTTCCACCACGGGGGAGCGATCTCGGCGAGAAAGTGCTCCATGGCCTTTTCGTCGCCGTTGAAAAGTGGCCGGTACAGATAGCGGGGATTCCAGTCGATCAATACCGCGCCGAGATCGAACAACACCGTATCCATGGCCTTCAGCGTTTCTGCTTCCAGGCCGCGTATTTGGCGCGCATCTGCTCATTCGGCGGGTAGGTGCCGGCGATCGGCGCCCCGGCCTGAACTTTTTCCAGCACGAAAGCTTCCAGCTCTTCCATCTCCAGCCCGCTCTGCGCGACCTGCTCGACCACGTGGCGCGGAATGCACACCACGCCTTCTTCGTCGCCGACCATGATGTCGCCCGGCATCACCAGCACCTCGGCGCATCCGACCGGTACATTGATATCGACCGCCAGATGACGGTGGACGTGGGCGGTTGCGGCCATGTTCTTCGCGAACACCGCAAACCCCAGCTTCTGGATCGACGCGTAATCGCGCATCGCGCCATCGGTCACCGCACCGGCCGCGCCACGTGCCTGCAGGCGTGACATCAGGATCTCGCCGGCCGCAGCCGACGTATCGATGTTGCGGCAATCCAGCACCAGCACCTGGCCGGGCAGGATTTCATCGATCGCCTTGCGCTGCGGGTAGTCGGGTTTGCCGATCGCCTCGAAAGTCGCGAGGTCCTCGCGGGCGGGCACGAAACGCACCGTCACCGCCTCGCCCGCCATGCGCAGCGCCGGGTTCAGCGGCCTGACTCCATTGAGGTAGGTATTGCGGAAACCGAGCTTGAACAACTGGGAAGTCAGGGTCGCGGTGGATATGCGCCGCAACTGGTCGAGAATCAGCGGCGCGACGGGAGCGGGTTTCATGGACTGTTCCTGCTTGTGATCGGAAACCGTATCGTAACCCAGACTCTACACAAGCAAACTCATTGACCGCAGAGGACGCGGAGGACGCAGAGGAAAGGCAAGAACAAGGAAATCCTTGGGGTCAAATCCGTTGGCCGAGGTTCCATTGCAAGGAAATCTTGGCGCCGCAAGTTGGGCCGCGATTCCCATAAATATTCACCCAGACCTGTCTTTACTCGTTCTTGTTTTTCCTCCGCGTCCTCCGCGTCCTCTGCGGTGAAAGAGTTCTGTCTTAGCTTCGCTTTCAGCGCAATCCGCTCTGCAATTTGCCGAGCTCGATCTGGTTGATGCTGGGGGGCACCTTGATGGACAAGGCCTCGAGGTAGGCGCGCTCCATGTCCTGCGCTTTGCGATTGCGCATGGCCAAAATCAGGTTGCCGCGGATATCGGCCAGCGGACGCGCCGCCGCGGGTCTCCTGTCCAGGAGCTTGATGATGTGCCAGCCCGCCGCGGATTTGACCGGCGGGCTGATTTCGCCCTTGTTCATGCCCGCCACGGCACGGCGGATTTCCGGAACCATCTGCTCTTCGCTTACCCAGCCGAGTTCGCCGCCCTTGTCCGCGCTGTCCCGGTGCGCCGAGTTTTCCTTCGCGAGCTTCGCGAAGTCGGCTCCCGATTTGGCCAGCCTGGCGCTCAGTTCGCCGATCTTTTTCCGGGCCTCCGCGGCTTTTGCCGTGTCGCTGCTCTCGGCAGCCGGAAGGAAAATCTGCGCCAGTTGGAACTGAAGGGGGGCGAGCAGCTGCCCCTTGTTCGACTCGTAGAATTGCTTGATTTCCTCTTCGGACGGATAGCCGTCGCCGGGCTTGGCGATGTTGCTTACGAAGGAGCTCACGATGATCTGGTCACGCGCCCTGTCGATCAGCGGTTGCAGCTCCTGGCGCTTGTCCCAGCCCTTCTGCCTGGCTTCGTTCAGCACCGCCTTGCGCATGAGCTCGCTGCGCACCAGGCGCTCCAGCGCCGCCGTATCGGTGGCGAGCTGGCGCCGCGCATCGGGCGGCTGCGCATCGAGGATCACCTTAAGCTCAGCGCTGCGCAGTTCGACATCGCCCATCTTTCCCACCAGATCGTCCGCCGCTGCGGCGGAGCACAGCATCAGGCCGGACAGCAGCAACAGCGGGCGCGTGGTTTCAAACATGATCTCTCTCCACGAACAGATTCGGGAACGGGTACGACGGGTTCGGCCTGCAGGCGGTCCCGGGAGAGCATTTGAGGTGACTCGGAGTTCCCTCGCGTCATGGGATGAGGCGGATAGAACACCCCGCTCGCGCATTACCCGCGAACCGCGGAATCGGCGATCGAATCGGCCACCGGGTCGGCCTCGCCGGCCCGGTTTGCCGAAAATCATCAGAAGAAGGTTACTTGAGTTGACCGGCGACGATCTTGGTCATCTCGAACATCGACACCTGCTTCTTGCCGCCGAACACCTCCTTCAGCTTGTCATCGGCGTTGATGTTGCGTCTGTTCTTGCTGTCCTGCAGATCGTTCTTCTTGATGTAGGCCCACAGTTTCTTGGTCACTTCCGTGCGCGGCAGCGGGGCGCTGCCGACCACCGCGGCGAGCGACGCGCTGGGTGTCATCGGCTTCATGAAAGCCGCATTCGGCTTGCGCTTGGCTCCGGATGCCTTCTTCTTCGGAGCGGCCTTCCTTGCAGGCTTCTTCGCGGCAGCCTTCTTTGCAGGCTTCTTCGCGGCAGCCTTCTTCGGCGCAGCTTTCTTAACAGCTTTCTTCACAGCGGTCCTCTTTTTTGCGGCCATCTTGGTGCCTCCAATTTGAGTTTGCACAGATCGGAATTTGCGTTGCCTTGCCAGAAGCAAAGGCACGGCGAGCAGAGAATGCCGAGAGAAGAGTGCGTTGTCAATCGGAGAATGCACGTTTTTCATAGGGCAGCGGCGCGCAATCGGGACGCCCATGTCATGGGTCACCCCGACCGGTCGTGCGTGGGCCGGCGGTTTTCCCGGGCGAGAATCGCTTTCCTGAACTCGCGTCAACACGTTCACGACGCGCGTACCGGCCCCATTTAACGCGCATATACGCCCATGCAATTGACCGGACGGCAAAGACCAACCATCGCCACGCGCGTTGCCGCGCTCGAAGCCGGAACCGGGACGCAGGTCATTGCGGCCATTGTGGGCAAATCCGATTTCAATCCGGAGGCGCCATGGAAGGCGTTCGCCCTCGGCGCCGCCGCCGCGCCGGGTTGCGTAATCTGGCAACGTGCCGCCCGTGGCTGGTCCGCCGATGCGCCGCGGACCGGGCATGTCCCGGTCATACTCGCCCGCGGCGCGCTTCCTGCAGTGCTGACATCCTGGTTGCGCCGTTCGCGCGGTTGTTCATCGATCGCCTGCGCCGCGAGGTCGAGGCGACGCAGTTTGCCCAGTCGCTGGTCTTCAAACGCGGATTGGGTCGCACGCGCAGGCGCGATGGGCAGGTTGCTTGCCATCGGCCTGTTCGAGCGCGAAGTCGTGATCCTGGCCGAAACTGGGGGACGCGCGTATCCAGATCACGGATCGCGATAGGAGTTCCTGGCCGGTTCGGCGGAGTCCGCCTGCACATTTTGCCGCTCCTCGATCGATCCGCGCATCGAGGCGGAATTGCGCCGCACGTCTTCGCCTTCGCGCGTCACTTGCAGCAGGCCTTCCGTATCGACGACCGGGCGGGATTGCTCCACCTGCTTGCGAAGGATGGCGAGCCGCCGGGTCAATCCGCCATCGGCTTCCTGTTCCGCCTTCGCTTTGGCCTCCAGCAACGTCGACCGGCGAGCGGCCTCTTGCAGCCCGGCCTCGACTGCATACAGACGGCGGCTCGCGTCGTTAAGTGCCGAGGCGTTCTGTTCGAGCAGGCGCTGTTGCGCCTGCAGTCGCAAATCGAGGTCGGACAGCCTGCGTCTGAGGTCCGCAAAAACAACGCCGTTCTCGTCAAGCTGGCGACGTTGATCCTCCCGCGCCGCCAGCAGATTCGAAAGGAATTCCCGGGAAGTCGAAAGCGCGCCGTCGGCCTGAACCTTCGCCGTGTCCGTGCGGGCGCGCGCGTCGGTCAGGCCAACTTCGAGCCCATGCACGGAATCCTGCGTGCGCTTCGTTTCGGTGCGCAATTGAGCAATCACACTTTCGCTGCGATCGGCACCCGCCCGCAGCGCCTGCACGGCCTGGCCCTGCTGCGCCTCGGTCTGGCGCAATTGGTCCTGCGTGGCGCAACCAGCCACGACACAGACGATGCCCGCAAACGCAATACGATCCTTCATTCGCGCGGCTCGCTCAATAGGAGATATCCACGCGGCGATTCAGGCCATAACTTTCTTCATCCCTGCCGGTTGCAACCGGCTTTTCCGATCCATAACTGATGACGCCGATGCGGCTGCCATCCACGCCTGCCAGTTCCAGTGCGCGCTTCACCGACCGGGCTCGACGCGCGCCCAGCGCGAGATTGTATTCGCGGCTGCCGCGTTCATCGCAGTTGCCCTGGACTTCCACCTTGAAATTGGGGTGTGCATCCAGGTAAGCAGCATTGGCCATCAGCATCGAATCATACTTTTCCGGCACCAAAGACCGGTTGTAGTCGAAATAGACGCTGCGCTCGGCCGTCTGCGGCGTCGCCGAATCGCTGCCGGTGGAGTCCTCCGCACCGGCAATGGCCGTGTTTGCATTGGCGGAGATCACCGCCCTCTCGTCCTGGTCCCTGGATGTTGTCGATGCCGCGCCGGGCGAGGCTGGTTGTTCCGTCGCGGCTGCGGCCGATTGCTGTTCGGCCTGCGCCGCCGCACCCGCCTCCTCCCGCCCGGCGCCATCCTGCTGGTCATCGCGCAACTTGCGGATCTGCGCGTCCTGTTCGGCGAGCCGGCGCTTCAGCAGCGCCGCCTCATCGTCGATGCTGCTCGCCGCAGTGCTTTCGGAAGCACCCCGTTTAGTACCGGCGTTGCCACTGCTCGAGCTTGTAGTGTCCGCGGGTTTGGCGGAATTCGAGTTCGGTTTTGCAGGGGTCCCGGCCGCGCGTGAGGGCGGAGAGTTCCGTGTCTCGCCCGGCTTCGCTGTGGTTTCAGACTTCGTCCGAGCCTCGGAAATCGGCGCGGCCGCCTGCTTGTCCGAGCCTGAGTTGCTTTTCTGCATGGTGGAACACGCTGCAAGAACTACACAAATCCCCGCCAGGAGAAATTTGCGCGACACCGGAAAAGCACGTGGTTGCATCATTTTCATTGACCTCCTTTACTTGCGTTTGCGCGGATACCGCGCCCGTGGATTCGTTCAAATTGCCTCGGCTGGTGCAAAACAGACCGCCATCGCCGCACAATCGCCTGCGCTCACGCAAACCTTCGCGTAAATAACGGCGCACGTCAATGTGAACTGAAGGGGTGAGACAGGGGTGAGGGGTGAGGGGTGAGGGGTGAGGGGAGAGGGGTGAGGGGTGAGGGGCGAGGGGCGAGGGGTGAGGGGGGGGGGGCGAGGGGCTGGGGGAGGGTGGGGGGGGGGGGGGGGCGGGGGGGGAC
>Ga0315278_10003151_pt1 | contig 14727 bp, 12 predicted proteins | sample YL17G06_0_MG_FD_203880 | JGI IMG/M metagenome (GOLD analysis project Ga0315278, IMG submission 203880) | Sediment microbial communities from Yellowstone Lake, YNP, Wyoming, USA - YL17G06_0 | ecosystem: Environmental > Aquatic > Freshwater > Lake > Sediment | place: USA: Wyoming | collected... | reverse complement strand
GCTCGCTCTAACCCGAAGCGAAATTATCCGGCGGGCGAAACGCGGCCGGCTCGCGCCTGGCGCAGGCCGCGTCACGAGCGCCAGGTCTGCCACGATGCCGTCTTTTGGGGCATGAAAGGCTTCGAGAAAGAAGCTCGTGGCGGACAAGCCAGGCGCGAGCCCGCCGCGTTCAGGTCAAGCGGCCGGCTACGCGGTCCAGGTGACCGGCCACGGCTCGATGTTTCATACCCACTTCGCGACAACCTCACAACGACGAGGGATTGACGATGACAGTATCCGAACGAACCAGGAAGCCGGCGCGCGAGACGCAAACTCGCTTCGAGTTGGACGCCGACCGGCTGATCGAACTCGATCGCAGACACAAGCTGCCGGGCTTCGCCCCGCTCGACGAGCACGCGCGCGACGGCTCGATGGTGATCGTCAGGGGCAAGGGCGTCTTCGTTTGGGACGCGCGCGGCAAGCAGTACCTCGACGGCAGCTCGGCAATCTGGAACGTCAACCTCGGCTACGGGCAGACCGAAGTCGCCGAGGCGGTGCGCGACCAGTTGGAGAAGCTGTCCTTCCATCTCGGGCTGCTCAACATCTCCACCCCGCCGGCGATCGAGCTGGCGGCGAAGCTCGCGTCGCTGGCGCCCAAAGGGCTCAACCGCGTCTTCTTCACCAGTGGCGGCTCGGAATCCAACGAGAGCGTGATCCGCCTCAGCCGGCTCTACTTCAAGTTGAAGGGCTACAAGAACAAGGTCACCGCGATCGCGCTGAATCGCGGCTACCACGGATCGTCGACTGGCGCGGCCAGCCTCACCGGGATCGAGCATTTCCACGAGCACTTCGAACCGATGATGCCCAGGGTGCGCCATATCGATCCGCCCTACTGCTACCGATGCCCGTGGAAGAAGGATTACCCGTCATGCGGCGTGGGTTGCGCCGACGAACTGGAGAAGGCAATTCTTGAAGAAGGGCCGGACAACGTCGCGTTCTTCATCGCGGAGCCGGTGATGGGCGCGGGCGGCGTGATCCCGGCGCCGCCGGAGTACTTCCCGCGTATCCGCCGGATCTGCGACCGCTATGACGTCCTGATGGTGGTCGACGAGGTAATCACCGGAACCGGACGGACGGGCAAGATGTGGGGAATCGAGCACTGGGGAGTGATCCCGGACATCATCTCGACCGCCAAGGGGATCAGTAGCGGTTACCTGCCGCTGGGCGCCGTCATCGTTCACGAAAAGATTTACCAAACACTGCTCGAGTCCTCGAAGGGCGCGGTGATGTGGCACGGCTACACCAACACCGGTAATCCGGCCTGCTGCGCCGCGGGGCTCAAGGTCCTCGAGATCGTCGAGCGCGACGGCCTGATCGAGAACGCCGCGAAGATGGGCAAGCGCCTGCACGAGGGGCTGCGGAAGTTCCGCTCCTCGCCGATCGTTGGCGATATCCGGGGAATCGGCCTGATGGCGGCGGTCGAGCTGGTGCGCAACAAGGAGAAGCGTGAAGCGTTTCCGGCGGAGGCCGGCGTGGGCGCGCAATTCAAGCGCGCGGCCTTCGACGGCGGTCTGCTGATTCGCGCAATCGGCGACAACATCTGTATGTCGCCGCCGCTGATAATCTCAGGGTCGGAGATCGACCTGATGCTCGAGCGGTTGGGCAACGCACTGGCCAAGACCGAGGCCTGGGCTACATCGCAGAAGCTGATCTAACGGCATTCCATGCCGACGGTTAGCCCCGAAGCGAAACTATCCGGCGGAACGAGACGCGGCGGGCTTGTGCCTGGCACAGGCCGCGTCACGAGCGCCAGGTTTACCCCGATGCCGTCTCTTGGGGCATGGAAGGCTTCGAGAAAGAAGCTCGTGGCGGACAAGCCAGGCGCGAGCCCGCCGCGTTCAGATCACAGAAGAAATTTCGGCTCGAGGTTAGGAGCAAAAGCAAGAGCGCGCTCGTTGCGATTCGCTTGCCGCATCGCCTCGTCCTCCTCTTCCGTCTGGTTCGCCGGGCCGCACCGAAAAGTCAATTGACCCCGCTCGTTGATGCCGAACGGCGCGAGCGGACACGCCCTCACGCACCAAGGAGGCCTGGCTGCCTTCGCGGCCGAGCCTCCGCGACCTTCGGGCGATCGACCGACTCGTGGTATGGCTCTGGCGGCAACACGCGGCAAGAATGCCCGTCCCCTCGACCATGGAGCCTTCCATGCACAGTTCCCGATCGTCGCTAGTGACCGCGCTCGCGGCCCTCGCGCTCCTGCTCATGAGCACGGCGGCTCGAGCAGCGACCAAGGCGAAAGCGTGCAACCAGTCGACCACCGGCATGTGGGTCGGCTTCGGCTACTACGTCGACGATACCGCAAAGTGGGTGACCACCGGCTGGTGGTGGGCCGATCCGAACGACTGCACCGAGTCCGTCCGTCTGCGCGCGGATGTCCGTGAGATCTACGTCTTTGCCAATAGTGAGAGCGACGACGTCGAGTGGCAAGGAGCGAAGTCGCTTTGCGTGTCGATGGACGGCGCGTTCGAGTATGACAATGCCGAGAACCGCCCCTGCGCCATCAAGCGGCTCTTCAAGAAGTACGGCCCAGACACGGGCGGCAACTTCACCGCCGCCTTGCGCGACGATGAAGCAACGCGTGTCGCGTATAGCTTCACTCTGTGCAACAAGACTGACGATTACGTGAGCATCGCGCTCGGCAACGCGCCGGAGACGGGGAAGGGCGTTTCCAGCGACGGTTGGTACGTGATCGACGCCGGCCGCTGCGAGACCTACGTTCGCCGCGGCGGGTACGACAACGCCTACTTCTATGCGCAGACGCCCGCCCGACAGCTCGTGTGGCACGGGCAAGTGCCCCTCTGCACGCGCTATCACGACTCCTTCGAGCTCGCGGCCGCCGACTCCACCGAGTGCAAAGACGGCGATTCGGAGCGGCTGCCGTTCACCAAGGTGCCGCTAGCGAAAGGTGTGGGCTTTTACGACCTCACGGCGGAAGGGGCGCATGCCTTCAAATCGGGACTCAACCTCTGCAACGGCTACAGCGAGGACATCTATCCGGCGATCGCGCACCTCGACGGGATCTGGATGAACGGCATCCTCGCGCGCGGCTTCTGGCGCCTGCACCCGGGCGAGTGCAAGCTCGTCGATTCCGTGGCGACCGGCTCCGTCTATCTCTATGCCGAGACCGCCGACGTCGGCAAAGTATGGGCCGGCAAGGATCTGAGCGGCTGCGTGCGCAACGAGGGCTTCACGTTCCCGGGCGTCGAGCATCTCGCCTGTGATGGCAAGGGCGAGCGGCGCGCCGGGTTCTTCGCGTGGAACGTCTCGGAGGGCGCGAACGTCTACAAGTTCGAGTGATCCCGATCGGCCGCACGCTGACTCGCGGAGCGGTCTTCGCGAGGTCGCTCGCACAGCCCATCAGCAGGGTCTTCGGCCTCTACCGGCTGGTCAATTTGGGGACCGAGCGTTTCACGATCGAGTCGGTGATGTCGATTCCCTTGTCGTCGTAGAACCGAACACGTCCGCGGAAGAAGGGATCGGTGAGAACCCTGCGGAATTCGATGGAAGTAGTCGTATTGAAATGCTCGCTTCCCGGCGTGAGAGCTTCATCGACGTTGAACTTGGCGAGACTGAACCTCAGCGTGCCTCCCGATGCCGTCAGCACCGTCCGGGCGGCCGCTACCGTCTCCGTGGCGATCCCATCCGGGGTGGTGGCGGCTCCACTCAACGGCAGGTGGTCGGGGTTTGCGGCGTTTAACGCGTTGCCGGCGAACTTTGCGACTGGACCCTTCTTGGGGTCTCCAACGCTCAGCCCGAACACCACGTCTTTGGAAGGGAAATTCCCCGGGACTCCGGTGTCGGCCTTCGCGGCCCCATCCTTGGCCGCACCTGGCCGCGTGATCTCCCCGGTTTTCTTCTCGAACCGGCCGGTTTGCTGCTCCCGACCGGTTTTCGCTTCGAACTTGCCCGTGTCTGGAGGCTTGGGTGGCGATTGGGGTTGTGTCGGCGGGCGAGGCTGCGTCTTGTCGAGAGCGCCCTGACCGCGGGTGTTCTGCTGGGTACCGTCGAGCGCTCCCTGACCCCGGGTGTTGGTCGGCGGATCCCCTCCGCCACCAGCTCCGGGGCCGCCTGGCGGATGTTTGTTCGCGACGGCCAACTGAAGGCGTCTCTCCTGCTGGCGAGTTAGCAGAGACATGTCGATTCTGATCTGATTGTCGATTCTGTCTGGGAATACGGTGGGTGGTTTTCCCTTGCCGCCGTTGTCCCGAAAAGCCTGCTCGTGGCGTTTGCTATTGCTGGATCCCGCGAACCCCCCAAATTCGTTCCGCTCGATCCCCTCGATCGCTCGATCGGGCGTCAATTCCTCACCCTTCTTGGCGAGGTTCTCGATCGCGCGATCGAATTTAGCCTTGGCATCGGCAGCTCGTTGCTGCCGCTGCTGCCGCACCTGCTGCACCTGCTGCACCTCTCGGCGCGTGTCACTGCCCTGGGCCGTCTGTTGCCCGGGACGAGTTCCTTGCCCGGTGTTGACGGGCAGAACCGCGTCCGCAGCTTTTGGCGGCGATTTCTGAAGATCCTGAGTGGTGTTGGGCGGGATTTTCACTATTGGACGGGTTCCGCCAGGGGCCCGTGAGAGATCGCGGCTATCAATGCGCACCCCGGGCTGATTGCCTGCCGGCTGACGCGCCGGTGGCGGCGGAACGAGCCGGTCCGCGGCCCGCACACCCGGGCCGGAGATCGGTTCAAGGGCCGCCCCTCCGGGCCCGCCGCGAACGACGTGCCCTCCCGAGGGCATGTTACGAATGCTCGCTTTCATGTTCGCGCGGGCCTTCACGGGGGCGAATACTGTCAACGCCGTATCGACGGCTCCGCCGTATTCCGCTTCCTTCTCACCGCATGGGCCCATCGCGACGCCCTCTCGCGCGCACCCGATGATCCGACCGACGAGGGCGCCCGGACCCGCGTTTTTGATGGATTGGATCTGCTCGAGCGCGTGGTTGATGATGGCTCGTTCTTCTGCTTCGCGGGCCTCGCGCCGTGGCATCATGATGCTGGTGCCGTCCCCCATGTTGTAAGGAATTTTCTGTTCCTCGCGGGCTTGCATCTCCTCGTAGGTGATAAAGACGTTGATGCCGAAGTCGCTCGGCTGGGCGCGGCCGGTGCGCAGTCGCTCGCGCTGCCGCTCGTTTAGCGCTGCAAAATTGGAGAGCGCATAGTCGAGCCTCGCTTGCTCGTTTCGGAACGAGCCGACCTCGTTGATGGTCTTGAACCCGTACGGGCCGAGCAGCCGCACGAGCCCCTTGCGCGTTTCGTCGGTGAGGAAATGCGTCTGCCCGGGATGTAGCACCGTGAACGCGTGAACAAGCTTGATGACTTGGTCGGCCTGAGGGCTGTTCGGATCGACGGCGTTGACCAGCTGGGCCAAAGCTTTGCGGCCCGCTTCGATCTTGGCCTGACGTTCGTCCTCCTTGGCCTGACGTTCTGCCTTTATGATCTGGTCCGGGTGCTCCTTGGCAAACTGATTGAATCTCTCGTCGAAGGCCTTACCGGCGCGGTCGGCGAGCGCCTTGTCCTTCCGGACGACGTCCTCGACGGCGCGGCGCGCAGCCTGCGTTGCCGCCGCGAGCGCCGCCTTCGGATCTCCTGATTTCGCGAGCTCCGCGGCGAACGCCTTGTTGAACGCGTCTTGGTGCTCCGCCTCGAACGCAAGGCTCGTCGAGATGCTGGCGCCCCGGCGCTGCAGCTCCTTCTTCGTCTGGATGTCGTCGAAGGCGGCCCCCGCCCTGCGATCGATCGCATCATTGACGAAGTCGGCCCGCGCCTTGGGCCGCAACGCCTCGACGGCGCGAACCGCGCTATCCAGCCTGGCTTCCTCGCCCTGCTTCAATCGAATCTGTCCGGCCTGGCGGGACAGCTCGAGCGCAATTTCGCCCGTCGTCTGCTGATCATTGACGACGATCCTCGGCGTCTTCGGATCCGCGGCGGATTTGGCGGTCGCCTCTTCGACGATGACTTTCGAGCGGTCGCGGACCACCCCGATCTCCGGAACACGCCCGAACGTCTCGTCGCGAAATTCCTTGAACGGGTTGTCCACCCGGAAGAACTTGGAGGGTCCGTTCGCGCCTTTGACCTCGATGATGGTTCCGTGGTCGATGATACCGTTGACCGTCGCTTCGCCGCCCGGGACCTTGCGCAAGTCGCCCGCCGCGTCGTTCAGCCGCTGGAGCGGCGGACCGCCCAGGACGAATTCGGTTACCTGCTGCCGCGACGCACCGCCCCCGGCCCCCGATCCGGGAAGAGCAAGAGGATCGGGACGCCCGAGGACGACCTCGCCGAACGTCTGCAACGGCGCAGTGCGGGGGGCCGTGCCCGGTCCTCCGTCCCCTTGGAAGACAGGAGGAGGAATGTTGACGACGACGGGCCGGCGAGCCCCTTGCTGCGTCGCACCGCCCGAGGCAGTGCCCGATCCGCCGCCGGCCGAAGGAAGGACCGGACCATTGGCGAGCGACTGGCCGGCCGCTAGCTGCGGCGCACCGCCCGAGCCGGGTCCGCCGCCGGGCTTGAGAAAATCGGAAAGATTGTCGGCGGGCTCGCCGGCCTTGCCCTGCGGCGCACCGCTCGAGGCCGAGCGCGATCCGCCGCCGGATGAGGGAACAACCGGAACGTTCGCGGCGACGCCGGGCTCGCCGGCTGGCTGCGTCGTGCCACCCGATGCCGCGCCCGATCCGTCGCGAGGGGTGGGAAGAACGGGAAGAAGATCGCTGCGGCCCGCGGGCTCGCCAGGCCTTCGCTGCGCCGCGCCGCCCGTGGCCGTGCCGGCGCCGGGCGCGGAAGAAGCGACTCGGGGATCGGCGCCGCTGATCGCATCGACCTCGACGCCACCGCTCGCGACGCCACCGCTCGCTTCCCCCGAACAGCCGGCACTGGCCCCCCCACCGTTCGCGACCGACTCTCCTGCGCAAGAAAACTTCGTGCCGACGCGCCGGCCGTAGAACGTGACGAAGACGACCGTGGCGAGCGCCACGAGCACCAGGATGATGATCGTCTCCGAGCTCGCCTGACCGGCGATGCGGTCGACACCCACTTGCGGGGATCGCCCACTCCCCGTTCTAGTCGAGCGGGGACGAGACACTGATCGAAAGAGACGCCGCATCGCGGCAACTGTCGCTCCTCGATACTCCTGGCCATGCCGCAGCATCGCGTATGCCACTGAATGCTTCCCGACTTCGAGCGGCTCCCGGCCCGAGGCGAAGTCCTCCTGTATCGAATTGTGAACCGGCTGTACTCCTTTCGTTCGAGCTCCGTCAAACCCGCCGCTACGGAAACAAATGCTTGACACTTTGGTCCATCGTTTCGTATCAGCTTGCGGATTGAGCTTGCCCATGGAACCGACACCGAGCGACAAAACGGCCGAGTCGGAAATCGCCTTTCAAGCCCGGATCGATGCCGGCGAGACGATCGAGCCGCGCGACTGGATGCCCGAACGCTACCGCAAGCAGCTCGTGCGGATGATGTCCCAGCACGCGCATTCCGAGGTCGTCGGCATGCTGCCCGAAGGCAACTGGATCACGCGCGCACCGAGCCTGCGCCGGAAGATCGGCCTGCTCGCCAAGGTGCAGGACGAGGCCGGCCACGGCCTCTATCTTTACGGGGCCGCGGAGACGCTCGGCGTCTCACGCGACGAGATGATCGACCAACTGCTGGCCGGCGTCTCCAAGTATTCGAGCATCTTCAACTATCCGACGCTCACCTGGGCGGACGTCGGGGCGATCGGCTGGCTCGTCGACGGGGCTGCGATCGTCAATCAGACGATGCTCGCCAAGACCTCCTACGGGCCCTACGCGCGGGCGATGTTGCGGATCTGCGCGGAAGAGAACTTCCACAAACGACAAGGCTTCGAGATTCTGGCGACGCTCGCGCAAGGGACGCCGGAACAGCGGGCGATGGCGCAGGACGCGGTCAACCGGTGGTGGTGGCCGACGCTGATGATGTTCGGCCCGCCCGACGAGGCGTCGCCGCACAGCGCCGAGCTCATGGGGTGGAAGGTGAAGCCCAAGTCGAACGACGAGCTGCGGCAGCGCTTCGTGGACCTCGCCGTGCCGCAAGCGAAGGCGATGGGACTCACGCTTCCCGACCCCGAGCTGCGCTGGGACGAGGAGAAGAGGCAGTGGCGCTTCGGCACGATCGACTGGCAAGAGTTCTGGCGAGTCGTTCGCGGCGACGGCCAAATGAATCGAGAGCGGCTGCGCGAGCGTCGCCGTGCGCACGACGAAGGGCGCTGGGTGCGCGAGGCGGCTGAGGCGCACGAGGCGAAGCGTCGTGCCCGCGCCGCCGCGAAGATCGGCCGATGAGCGAGAGCGCTGCCCGCGACGCGGATTGGCCGCTCTGGGAGGTCTTCGTCCAGGAAGAGGGCGGCGCCGCGCACGTTCACGCGGGCTCCATCCACGCCCCCGACCGCGAGATGGCGCTGCAGAACGCGCGCGACGTCTATGCGCGCCGCGGCCGCGCGGCGAGCCTCTGGGTCGTCGAGTCGAGCGCGATCACGGCGACGACACCCGCGGATCGCGCGCCCTTCTTCGAGCCGGCGTTCGACAAGATTTACCGGCATCCGCAATTCTACAAGGTGCCGCGCGGGGTGCGAGGCCTTTGATGACGAGCGAGAATCGCCTGCAGAGGGATCTCGCCGAATACTCGCTACGCCTCGGCGACGACCGCCTCGTGCTCGGCCATCGCCTGTCCGAGTGGTGCGGTCACGCTCCCGTGCTCGAAGAGGAGCTCGCGCTCGGCAATTTCGCGCTCGACTTGCTCGATCAGGCGAGCCTGCTGCTCGAGTCCGCCGGTCGCCTCGAGGGCCGCGGTCGCTCGGCCGACGACCTCGCGTTCTTCCGCGACGTCACGGAGTTTCGCAATCTCCTTCTCGTCGAGCAGCCGAACGGCGACTTCGCCTTCACGATCGCCCGACAGTATTTGTTCGATGCGTTCGACCTCCACCTGTCCGTGGCGCTCGAGGCCTCGGGCGATCGGCCGCTCGCTTCGTTCGCCGTGCGGGCCGCGAAGGAGGCTGCCTATCACCTGCGACACAGTCGGGAGTGGCTGCTCCGCCTCGGCGGCGGCACCGACGAGAGCCGCCGCCGGATGCAGGCGGCGCTCGGCGAGCTGTGGATCTTCACCGGAGAGCTCTTCGAGACCGACGATCTGGTGCGCCGTCTCGTCGAGGCGCGTGTGGTCTTCGATCCCGAGGCGCTGCGCGGGCCGTGGCGGGAGGAAGTTCTCGGCACCTTTGCCGAAGCCGGGCTGGAGGCGCCGAAAGACCCGGCGTGGATGCAGCGAGGCGGTCGCGACGGTCGGCATGGCGAGGCGCTCGGACGGATGCTCTCCGACATGCAGAGCGTTGCCCGCGCGTTTCCGGGCGCACGCTGGTAGTCGAGACGGACAGGACACGCGGCAGGATCGTGAAGACGCGCGCGCGGCCGCCTGAACGTCACGCGCTCGAGCCGATCGAGCGCGCCTCGATCGACGAGATCCGCGCTCTCCAGCTCGAGCGGCTGCGCTGGACCCTCGCGCACGCATACGACAACGTCCCTCGCTATCGTGAAACGTTCGACGCCGCCGGTGTGCACCCCGGCGATCTGCGGGACTTCGCCGACCTCGCCCGTTTTCCCTTCACGACCAAGGACGATCTCCGCGAGACCTACCCGTTCGGCATGTTCGCGGTGCCGCGGGAGCGCGTCGCTCGGATTCACGCCTCGAGCGGCACCACCGGCAAGCCCACGATCGTCGGCTACACGCAGAAGGATCTCGACACCTGGGCAGACGTCTGCGCTCGCTCGCTTCGTGCCTCGGGCGGCGGGCCCGGCGATCTCGTCCACGTCGCGTTCGGGTATGGGCTCTTCACCGGAGGCCTGGGCGTCCACTACGGCGCCGAGCGCCTCGGCTGCACGGTCGTCCCGGTCTCGGGCGGCATGACCGAGCGGCAGGTCCAGCTGATTCGGGACCTTCGCCCGCGGATCATCATGGTCACGCCGAGCTACATGTTGGCGATCGCCGACGAGTTCGATCGCCAAGGCATCGATCCGCGGGACTCCTCCCTCTCCGTCGGCATTCACGGAGCCGAGCCCTGGAGCGAGCCCATGCGGCGCGAGATCGAGGACCGCTTCTCGATCGATGCGGTGGACCTCTACGGACTATCCGAAGTGATCGGCCCGGGCGTCGCCAGCGAATGTCTCGAAACCAAGGACGGCCCGCACGTCTGGGAGGACCACTTCTATCCCGAGATCGTCGACCCGGACACGGGCACGCCGCGCGCCGACGGAGAGCCCGGCGAGCTCGTCTTTACCTCGCTCACGAAGGAGGCGCTGCCGGTCGTCCGCTACCGCACGCGCGATCTCTCCCGCCTGCTACCCGGCACCGCGCGACCCTTCCGGCGCATGGCCCGCATCCACGCGCGCAGCGACGACATGGTGATCGTCCGCGGCGTGAACCTCTTTCCCACGCAGATCGAGGAGATGATCTTCGAGGATCCCGGCCTCACCGGGCATTTCTTTCTCGAGATCAGTCGGCCCCGGACGCTCGACGAGGTCCGCGTCGTCGGCGAGGGCCGGCCAGGCTCGGGCGAGGAGGACCGCGAGGAGAGCGCACGCGTGCTCGCGGGCAAGATCAAGTCGCGGATCGGCGTCACGGTCGACGTGGAGATTCGCTCGGAGGGGGGTGTCGAGCGCTCGCTCGGCAAGGCCCAGCGCGTCTTCGATCGACGACCGGGGTGATGGATCTCGGGGTCGACCTCTACGATCCGCGCACCTACCTCGCGGGATTGCCGCTCGAGGCCTTCGCCCGGCTGCGGCGAGAGTGTCCGGTCTATTGGCAGGAGGAGCGTGCGATCCTCGACTGGCCGGCCGGGCGCGGCTACTGGGCGATCACCCGCTACGCGGACGTCGAGCGCGTCAACCGCAATCCGGAGCTCTTCTCCTCTCATCTCGGCGCCACGCAGATTCGCGACCCGAAGCCCGAGGATCTCGACTTCCAGCGGAAGATGATGCTGAATCTCGACCCGCCCGCGCATTCGCGGCTGCGCTCGTCGCCGCGGGCCGCTCGATCTTCGGGGCGATCGAGCAAGTGGTCGCGCGATACGGAGGGCTACAGGCTGCGGGCTTCGGGCTACAGGAAAAGCCTTCATGAAGTTCTTGTTCGTAGTGCGGAGGCGGTAGCCCTTAGCCTGGTGCGGTCTTGCGTCGCCGTGCGCAGCGGCGGGATCGGCCGGTTGGCGATCCGGTGAGCTTCGCCGAGCGGCACGCCGAGCGCGCGCAGCACGAGCTCCGCCACCTCGGTTGCCATCTCGACCGGCGCGCGCCCCTCGAGGATCGATCGCAGCGCCGTCACCGAGGTGCCGGCGATCAAGTCGCCGACCGCGCGCGTCGAGGGCAGGCGGAACCGCCGACGTCGGAGCCCATCGGCGAGGATTCGCTCGCGGATGATCTCTCGGGTCTGATCGCGCAGAATCGGTAAGCTCGGGGCGTGCCGGGCCATGAACCAGCCCCACAGCCGATCGTCGCGGACGCGCTCGAGAAACAGGCGGATGGCGACTGCGATCCGTTCCGCCGGATCGTCGACGGCCCGCTGGATCACATCCATGACGCGGCGGAACTCCCCGACAAGGCTGGCGGCGACGGCGTCGAGGATCTCTTCGCGGGTCTCGAAGTAGTTGTAGAAGGTACCCGGAGAGACGTCGGCGGCGGCGGCGATCTCGGCGATCGTCGACGCTTCCACGCCCGTCTCCGCCATGACTAGCTTCGCGGCCTGGAGCAGACGCTCACGGGTCTTTTCGCGCTTGCGCAGGTAGCGGCCGCGGGTGGATACCCGGGGACGTGCCGGCTCGACCATCGTGCGAGCAGCATAAGCCCGTCGACCAATTTTGACAAGTATTTCTAATTTGACGACATCATCAAAATTGACTATCAAGAGGATTTCAGGAGGTGTGAGCCAAATGAAGCCGAATCTAGCCGCTGCCGTCGTGTCCGATCGCCCGCCCACCAGCAACCAGGAGGCCGCCGAGCGTTCGCTCATCAGCGCCATGGCGGTCAACGCGCTCGTCTCGATGGATCGATCGCAGATCCTCGCCGCCACCGGCCGTCTCGCGGCACGGGCGGCGATGGACCCGGGCCTGCTGGTTCGCCGCGGTCTGGGACTCGCGCGCGAGCTCGTCGAGATCGTCATCGGGCGGAGCGAGCGTCGCCCGGAGCCGGGCGACAAGCGCTTCGGCGATCCGGCCTTCGACAGGCATCCGGGCTACCGTCGAGTCATGCAAAGCTACCTGGCCGTCCGGGCGGCGCTCCATACGCTCGTCGACGAGGTCGATCTCGACCCGAAGAGCCGCGATCGCGCGCGCTTCGCGCTCTCGCTCCTGACCGAGGCGCTGGCGCCGACGAACACGCTGCTCGGCAACCCGGCGGCGATCAAGCGGGTCTTCGACACCGCCGGCGTGAGCCTCGCCGCCGGGCTCAAGAATTTCGTCACGGACTACGTGGAGAACGACGGCATGCCGTCACAGGTCGACCGGCGGCCGTTCAAGGTCGGCGAGAACCTCGCGATCACTCCGGGCCAGGTCGTCTTCCGCAACGACGTGCTCGAGCTCATCCAGTACGCACCGTCGACCCCGGAGGTCCACGAGCGTCCGTTTCTCTTCATCCCGCCGCAGGTGAACAAGTATTACGTCTTCGACATCGGTCCCGGCCGGAGCTTCATGGAGTTCGCCGTGAAGGGTGGGTTCACCACGTTCGCCGTGAGCTGGCGAAACCCGACACCGGCGCAGCGCGACTGGGGGCTCGGCTCCTACGTCACCGCACTCATCGAGGCGAGCGATGCGGTCGCCGAGATCACGGGCGCGGAGAAGATTAACGTGATGGGCGCCTGCGCGGGCGGCATCACGACCGCGGTCCTTCTCGCCCATCTCGCCGCGCGTGGCGACGACCGCTTCAGCTCGGCGACGTTCCCGGTGACGATGATCGACATGGGCGATCCCGGCATGATCGGCATCTTCACGTCCGAGGCTTCGATCGCGTCCTCCGTTCGCCGCTCCGCGGAGAAGGGGATCCTCTCGGGCTCGGATCTCTCGCGCGTCTTCGCGTGGCTCCGCCCGAACGACCTGGTCTGGAATTATTGGGTCAACAACTACCTGATGGGCGATACGCCCCCGGCGTTCGATATCCTTTATTGGAACAACGACTCGACGAATCTCCCGGCGACCTTGCACGCCGAGTTTCTCGACATCTTCCTCAAGAACTCGCTCACGCAGCCCGGCGCCGTGACGGTCCTCGACACGCCGATCGATCTGAAGAAGGTCACCTGCGACGTCTACGCGATCGGCGCGCTCACCGATCACCTGACGCCGTGGAACGCTTGCTACCGTACGCCCAAGCTAATGGGCGGCAAGGCGACGTTCGTGGCGAGCAATAGCGGCCACATCCAGGCGTTGGTGAACCCGCCCGGAAACTTGAAGGCGCGCTTCCTCACCAACCCGGATCTCTCGGGCGGCGCAACGGAGTGGCTCGAGGGCGCGAAGGAGCAGAAGGGCTCCTGGTGGACGCACTGGGCCGATTGGCTGACGAAGCGCTCGGCAGGGAAGCGCCCGGCCCCGGCCGAGCTCGGCAGCGCGAAGCACCGCCCGATCGTCCCGGCTCCGGGCCGCTACGTGCACCAGAAGGACAAGTGAGGAAGGGAATCGGGGCAGACTGCGCTAGCACTCTCTTGCCCCGCTCCCGCTGGTCGCGGGGTCGGCTCCGACCAGATTGCCTACTGCAATAGCCCTTCGCTCGGTCCCGGGAATCCGCTAACAATGCGTCATGGGGACCGCGAGTCCGGCGCGCGCCGGAAGCCCGCCGACCGAGCTCATCCAGGTCGACGGGCTGCGCTTGCGGGTCTCGGTCGAAGGCCGCGGCCGCCCGCTGCTCTTGCTGAACGGCATTGGCGCCTCGCTCGAGCTCCTCGAGCCGTTTCGCCGCGCGCTCCCGGACACGGAGACGATCGTGATCGACGTCCCGGGAGCGGGGCGCAGCGAGGCGACTCGGCTCCCGCGCCGCCTTTCGGGCTTCGCGCGGATCGTGATCCGGGCGCTCGACGTGCTCGGGTATCGCGCGGTGGACGTGCTCGGCGTGTCGTGGGGCGGCGCGCTCGCGCAGGAGGTGGCGCTGCGGTATCCACGGCGCGTGCGGAAGCTCGTTCTTGCGGCCACGACTCCTGGATGGATCGGCGTTCCGGGCCACCCGCGGGCGCTCTGGGCACTCGCCACCCCGCGGCGCTACTACTCGCGCTCCTACTTCGAGCAGGTCGCTCCGATGCTCTACGGCGGCGCCGCGCGGACGAACCCGCGCCTCCTCGAGGAGCACGGCCACCTGCGCTTCATCCGGCCGCCGAGCGTGCGCGGATATCTCTGGCAGCTGATGGCCATCTGGGGATGGTCGAGCCTGCCCTGGCTTCACCTCGTCGACCGGCCGACGCTGGTCCTCTCGGCGGACGACGATCCGATCGCTCCACTCGTCAACGCGAAGATGATCGCCTCGCGCCTGCCCGGCGCGCGGCTCCACGTCGTCGCCGGGGGCGGACACCTCTTCATCATGACCCACGTCGCCGAGGTCGCTCCGCTCGTCGAGCGCTTTCTCGAGGGTTGAGCCGCACTCTTCGGCCACCGAAGCCACCACGGCCGGTCGTGGTATCCGGACCCGAAGGAACCGCCGCCGAAGTAGGGACGCAACGGTAGCA
>Ga0315278_10003149_pt1 | contig 14729 bp, 18 predicted proteins | sample YL17G06_0_MG_FD_203880 | JGI IMG/M metagenome (GOLD analysis project Ga0315278, IMG submission 203880) | Sediment microbial communities from Yellowstone Lake, YNP, Wyoming, USA - YL17G06_0 | ecosystem: Environmental > Aquatic > Freshwater > Lake > Sediment | place: USA: Wyoming | collected... | reverse complement strand
ATCGCTCTATAGCGCGACTCGGCCCACCAAGTTCGGGATCTACCCCGAGCAGCTCGACGAGGCGGTCGCGCTGGCGCGCGAGTATGGGCTGCCCATCGACACGGTCCATTTCCACGTCGGCGACGGGTATCTGTCGGACGGCATTTCCGATCTCGACCGCGCGTGCACGATCGTCAGGGAGCTCTGCCAGCGCCTACGGGACCTCGGCTGTCACTTGCGCGAAGTCAACGCCGGCGGCGGTCTCGGCATTCCTCAGCTGCCCGGCGAGGAGCCGCTGGACCTCGATGCTTGGGCGGCCGTCCTGGCGGACCGCTTTGGTGACCTCGGCGTCACTGTAGCTGTGGAACCGGGTGACTTCCTCGTCAAGGACACCGCCATCCTCCTCGGCGAGGTGGTCAGCGTCGAGGATCGCATGGGCACCACCTTCGTCGGCCTCGACATGGGTTGGAACGTGATGAACGACCACTTCATCTACGGGATGCCCTTCCCCTACGTGCTCTGCGAGAAGGCCGGCGGCGAGCCGGCCCAGCGCGTCACCATCGCCGGGCACATCAACGAGGGAGACGACCTCTGGGCCGAGGACTACCCCCTGCCCGCGGTGGAGGAGGGCGACATCATCGCCTGCATCAACGTCGGCGGCTACAACCAGGCGATGCAGATGACGCACTGCCTGCGGCCGCCTGCGGGCGCCGTGTACTTCGAAGGCCGCCTATCCGCATCCGCGCGGGTCGAGCGCATGTCATGACCATGGACAGGAGGACCTGATGAACACCACGAGCCCGTCGGATCGCCGCTACGACGTCGTCGTTGTCGGCGGCGGCCACAACGGACTGGTGACGGCTTTCTACCTTGCGCGCAAGGGGTTCCGCACACTGGTACTGGAGCGACGCGAGATGGTCGGTGGCATGGCCGTGACGGAGGAGTTCGCGCCCGGCTTCAGGGCGTCCACGGGCGCCTACGTCCTGGCGATGCTGGGCGAGCACATCTGGCGCGACATGCACCTCGCGGAGCGCGGCCTGCACGTCGATCCGTGCGGCCCGAACCTCAATGTCTTCCCGAGTGGCGCGCACTTCTGGATGGAAGAACACGCCGCCGACGCCGTGAGGGAGGTGGCGCGCTTCTCCAAGAAGGACGCTGCCGCCTACCCGAAGTTCGAAGCCGATCTCACGGCCATCGCCAAGTGGTTCGGGCCGCTCTTCGGCCTGACGCCGCCGAACCTCTCCGGCATCGGCGTTTCCGACCTGGCCCGGCTGACGCGGCTCGGGGGCACCGCGGTGAAGAACCGCAAGATGCTGCTCGAGGCCTACTTCCTGATGATGGCCTCTTCGGCGACCTATCTCGACGAGCGCTTCGAATCCGACGACGTCAAGGCGGGCCTGGGGTGGTTCTCGATCAACGACTCTTTGTCGGGCCCCTCCACGCCGGGAACCGCCTACACGCTCCTGCACGAGTACGCCTCGTCGGAAGCGGGCGGCGGAGTGCGCAAATGGGGCTTCGTGCGGGGCGGCATCGGCGTGCTCGGCAAGCTTATGGCGAATGCCGTGCGCGAAGCTGGGGGTGAGGTGCGTACCGGAGCGCCGGTCGAGAAGATCATCGTCAAGAACGGCGCCGTGGCCGGAGTGCTCCTCGCGAGCGGCGAGGAGATCGACACCGGGCTCGTCGTCTCGAACGCCGACCCGAAGACCACGATGTTCGGTCTGGTCGGCGAGGGCGAGCTCGACCCCGCCTTCTGCGATTCCTTGAAGGTGTTCATCACCGACGGCACCAGCATCAAGATCAACCTGGCTCTGAGCGGCCTGCCCCGTATGGACCTGCCGGCCCTGAACGAGGGCGACGGTGTCCAGCCCTACCACCGCAGCATCATCGAGATGAACTCCAGCATCCGGCAGATGGACCTCAACCAGGCGGAGGCCCGCGCCGGGATCCCCGCCAAGGACGATCCCCATGTCGAGTGTTGCTTCCCGACCGTCTTCGACTCATCGCTGGCTCCCGACGGCAAGCACATCATGACCATCGACATGAACTCGCAGCCGTACACGTTGCGCGACGGCTCGAACTGGGACGACATCATCGGGGACGTCGCCGACTTCGCCATCAAGCAGATCTGCCGGTACTTCCCCGATCTGGAAGAGATGATCGAGCACCGACAGACGCTCTCCCCGCTCGACATGGAGCGCCTGTTCGGCGCCACCGGCGGCCACGCTCTGCATGGGGACATGGGCGACCATCAGATGTTCATCATGCGGCCCGTGCGCGGATGGGCCTCGTACCGCATGCCCATCCGGGGGCTCTATCTGTGCGGTGCCGGCACGCACCCGGGCGGCGGCATCTCGGGCGCCAACGGCACGAACTGCGCCCGCGAAGTCATGCGCACGGCGAAGACGCCCGGTTCGGCGAAGCAATGACGGAGAGAAGAGGATGAGCGGAGTGCCCATTATCGCCAGCGTCGATGACACGGCGCTGGAGCCCGAGGAGTTCGCGCCCGGCGCCATCATCGAGGGCGATCCGCGGATGATGAGCCGCGACCTCTATGTGTCGCCCGATGAGCGGGTCTTCACCGGTATCTGGAGCGTGAAGCCGGGCAAGTACCACGACCTGATGGAAAGCGAGGAGACGATCGTGAAGGGATACCGCATCGAGATGCCGTCGCCTGCCTCCGCACAGACGGCAGGCGGATCTTGACCGGCGCGGCAGGCGACAAGGACGGATCTGAGCGCAAGGGAAGAGAGGGGAAGTTTCGCACCAACGTCGGCGTAGGCGCTCAAGGGCAGACCAACGCTGCAGGCTACCCGGCGATGGACACGAGGTCGAAGGGCACCAGCGTGCCTGCCAAGCCTTGGGCCGACTTGTGGTTCTCCTCGAAGCCGATCTTCCTCGACGTGAAGTAGTTCGGTTCGCAGCGTACCAGGCGAGAGACGGCGGAGCGCGGAGGCGGCCCCGCCGTCCTTGGCTGTCGGGCTCAGAGGTGGCGCAACACGCGGCATGGGTTGCCGGCCGCGACGACCTTCGCATCGACGTCGCGCATGACGACGCTTCCTGCCCCGATGACGCTGTGGTCGCCGATCGTCACGCCAGGTCCGATGACGACGCTGGCACCGACCCAGACGTTGCTGCCGAGGACGATCGGCTGCGCAAGCTCGAGGCCGAGCGCTCGCTGCGCGGGGTCGATAGGGTGGGTTGCGGCGCAGAACATCACGCCCGGCCCGATCTGCGCGGACGCGCCGATGGTCACTGGAGCGCAGTCGAGGAAGACACAGTTGCAGTTGATGTAGGAGCCCGCGCCGAGCGAGATGTTCCAGCCGTAGTCACAGTGGAACGGAGGCTCGAGGGCGACGCCTTCGCCGAGCTCCGCGAAGAGGCTGACCAGCAGGGCCCGCCTTTCGTCTTCCGCCGCCGGGTCGGTGGCGCCGTGGCGTTGAACGATCTGGCGGGCTCTGATACGCGCCGTGACAAGCTCCACATCGTCTGAGCGATACAGCCGCCCGGCGATCATCTTTGCGCGCTCCGATCCACTGTCCATGGATACGAATCTTCTTCAAGGCACGTGCGTGGGCGCGGTTCACGCCCCTCTGCGGAGGAGCAGACGGGCCGGCTGAGCGAGGAGGCCCTCCGCCGCGACCACCTGCAGGGTGGCGGCGAGCAGCGCCATCCGCCAGGCGACGTCGCCCCAGCCGAGCGGGCTGGACGAGGCGATGTCGCCGAAGCAGCCGCAGGAGATGCTGAGACCGCGCGCGAGTGCTGAGGCGGTGGCGACGACGTAGCCCACCGCCAGGACGGCCGCGACCAGCCCGGCGCTGCGCGCGGGGATGCCGGCCAGGAGCGCGAGCCCCGCGGTCAACTCGATCCACGGCAGCACGACGGCGACCGGAGCGACCGCAGCGGCAGGCAGGAGAACGTACGCGGCGAGGGCGTCGGCGAAGGTGCGAGGGTCGGTGAGCTTGCCGAGGCTGGCCAGGATGAGGACTGCGCCGACGATCAGGCGCAGTGCGAACGACAGTCGGCGGTCGAGCAGGAGGCTGCTGGCCTTCATGGCTGTGGCTCCGTCCCGGCGCCGGTCTGCACGGGCTGGCCGGCGGCCTCCCATACAGGGTACCCGGCGCCGAACAGGCGCACGTCGCGCCAGCCCCGGGCTGCCATCCAGGCGGCGAGGCGGGCGGCGGCCGAGCACCCCGGGCCGGTGCAGTAGACGACGACCGGGTCACCCGGGGAGATGCGCCGGCGGAGCTCGACCAGGGCCTCGAGACGATTCGCGTAGGGTGCGCTGAGAGCGCCGGCCACGTGACCGGCCTGGTATGCGCTGGCGGCGCGGGCGTCGATGAAGACTGCGCCGCCGGCGCGAGCCGCGACCGCCTGTTCCAGCGATACGTCGGCGACCACAGACGTCGCTTCGGGGCCGGAAAGCGGCAGGGGATCGCTCGACAGCGCGTTGGCGGCGAGGCCGCAGGCCGCCGCCGTGCCGGCGAGAAGAGCTGCGAGCAGAAGGGTCATGCGCCAGCCCCCTGAGGACCAGCTCCTCACGCCACATCCCCGGCAGACATCGCCTGCATGCGAACGTCGGCCTAGCCCGTGCGCCGGCGCCCGCCGGCGTAGCGGTCGAGGAGCCCTGGCTCCGTCGGGGGCGCCAGCGCCACCTCCTCGACCGCGGCCGCGACTTGACGGCACGACCAGCGAAACAGGTCGGCAGGCATGTTGAGCGCCGGTTGCATCCGGTAGACCCACTTGCCCCACTGCGTGATGCCCAGCACGCCGCGGCGGACGAGCTCTTGGTGGACCGCGGCGTGGAACGCCGGCGCCGGGGCGATGGTCTGTTTGTCGGTCACGAACTCGACGCCGACCCAGGCGCCGATAGCGCGTACGTCGCCGACCTGCTCGATGCGACCGGGCAGATCACCGAGCTCTTCGAGAGCGATGTCGGCCAGCGCGCAGGCGTTGGCCAGCGCGCCTTGTGCGATGATGGCCTCGATGTTCGCCAGCGCCCCGGCACAGGCCGGCGGCGACCAGGCGAACGTCCCGCCGGGGGAGACGTCGCTCTCGGCCATCACCGATTCGGTGGCGAGCACAGCGGCGATGGGCTGGGCGCCTCCGGCCAGCCCCTTGCCGAGCAGCAGTACATCGGGCTCGAGCCCCCACAACTCGGCGGCGAACATGGTGCCGCAGCGTCCAAGCCCGGTCTGAACTTCGTCGAGGATCAGCATCCAGCCGAAGCGCTTGCAGAGAGCGACGAGCCGCTGCCAGAAGGCGGCGGACGGTATGACGATGCCGCCTTCCCCGACCACGGGCTCGATCAGCACGCCCGCCACCTGCTCGGGGTCGACCTGGTGGACGAGGACGTACTGCTCGATGAAGTCGACGTAGATAGTGTCGTCGTAGGGCCCCGGGCCGCTGTGGAACGGCGCCCGGAAGCGGTTGGGGTACGGCGCGAAGACGATCCCCGACACGTATTGGGCACTGTTGCTCGGCACGTCCGAGAGGTCGGTGCTGGCGGCCGCGGTGAGGTAGGTGGACTCCCCGTGGTACTGGCCGTAGAAGGAGAGGATGATGGGCCGGCCTGTGACCTCGCGCGCCAGCTTGACCCCGGTCTCCACCGCCTGCGTCCCGCTGATACTCGGGCCGACGCGGGTGATGCCGGAGGGCGCGATCTCGATGAGGCGCTCGGCGAGCAAGAGCGGCGGCTCGCTGAAGACGTAGTCGGTGATCTCCATGCCCTGCTCAGCCTGCGCGGCGGCGGCGGCTGCGACGGCCTCCACCGGCTTGGCGCCCAGCGGCGTGGATCCCCAGGCGGAGACGTGGTCGGCGAAAGTGTTGCCGTCGACGTCCTCGATGAGCCAGTCGGTCTTGCGGGCCATGACGAGGGGGACTTCTTCGGCGTCGCGCAACGTGCCGCAGAGCACCTTGTCCTTGCGCACCAGAAGGGCGCGGCTGGCAGGACCCGGCAGTGGCGTGTGAACCTGCGGAAGCGTGACGGCGGGCCCGTTTGCTGAGGCGTCCACAGAAGCTCCTCCTCGCGTGGTCGAGTCTGGATGCTGAGGGTGCACAGCGCGCTCCCTCTCCCGGACAGATGGTAGACTGTCGACAGGCTAGCAGCCGACCCGGGCGAGAGCAACACTTGGCCCGATGATGGCGGAGTGCTCGTGGCACGCTGGGTGTGGTAGATTCCGCTTCAGCATGGAACCACTCAAACAGCGTAAACCCCTTGCCGAGGACGTCGCCGACCGCTTGCGCGAAGAGGTCCTTTCGGGCGGCTTCGAGCCGGGCCAGCGGCTCGTAGAAGCCAAGATCGCGGCCCAACTCGGTATCAGCCGCGGCCCCGTGCGCGAGGCGCTCAAGCTTCTCCGCGCCGAGGGGTATGTCGACGAACGGCCGCACCACGGTACCTACGTCACACGCCTCTCGGTGCGCGACATCCGGGACATCTACGATCTGCGTGCGGCGATCGAGAGCGCGGCCGCGAGGCTGGTTGCTCTCCACCGCGCCGACCCCGACCTCCGCTCCATGCGACGGCTGTTCGAGCGGCTCGTCGCGGCCGCGGACAGTGGCGACGTCGCCGCCGTGTCGGGAGCCGATCTCGCGTTCCACGACACGCTCTGCCGCGTGAGTGGGAATCGTCGCATCCACCGGGTCTTCGAGCGCCACGTGCCACTTCTTCGCAGCATCATTCGTCTGGACGGATTCATCTACGGCTCCTACTCCGACATCGCCAGCGAGCACGAGCCGCTGCTTCTGGCTCTCGAGTCAGGCGACCCGGATGTCGCCGCCGAGTGTTTTCGCGGCCACATCGAGCGCGCACGCGACCTGGTCGTCGACTACGTCGAGCGCAATCCCGGCGAGTTGTGACGGTCGCGCGGTCCCGTCGCGCGTGACCGGCTGCGCCCGGCGCGCGTCGCACCGCGGCGCGAAGCGGCTCGCATCCTGGATTGCTCTCGTTCTCGTTGCGCTCACGGTGCCGGGTTGCGGCGGCGCTGCCGAGCGCCGGAGCGGCGCCTCGCCGCTCCCGTCCCCAGACGCCGGCGCCTTGACGGTGCTGACTACGCGCGGCGCTCTGCCGAAGACGGTCTCGCAGGGCTTTCGGGCACACTATCCGGGCGTCGATCTCAGGCTCACCTACGCGACGGACGAGTTCGATCTCGGTCGCCGGCTCGAAGCCGGTGCCCGCCCTGACCTGATCGTCTTACGCAGCGACGGTGACGTTTCGCTCGCCGTGATCGACGAGGCGGTGCGCCCTGTCGAGGTGGAGCGGGTCACGAGGTGGAACAGCATCGGGGCGGACTACCGGAACCTGGCCGACCGTGATGGGGTCATCCGCCTCGTGCCTGTGGCGGCGTCGCGCCTTGGGCTCATCGTCAGGGCCGGCGCTGACGATGACCCACGTTCCTACGCCGATCTCTTCACACCGCGCTACCGGGGCCGCCTCGCGCTGCCGGATAATGCCGCCGTGGCCTTCCAGGCGGCGGCCATGGCTCTAGGATTCGACGCAGAGCGCGGATTGGGGGCGCGGGAGTCGGAGCAGGTCCGCATCCTTCTGAAGGGGCATCACCGCTGGCTGCGCGCCGCGTGGCGCGACCCGGCGCGCGCCGGCCGGCTCTTCGCCAACGGGCAGATCGATGTGACCCCGGGGACGCAGGCCGACCTGCGCCGCATGGAACGCTCCGGCGTGAGCTTGCGCCTCGTGGCCCCCCGTGAGGGTACCCTCGTCTCGCTGCTCGGTTGTGCCGTCGGCCGGCGTGCCGCGCACCCCGACGCCGCGTACGCCTTCATCTCGTACTTGCTGGAGCCCCGCACGCAGGTCGCGATGGCTCTGGGCACCGGCATGTTTCCGGTGAACGCCGCGGCGGCGTCTGTCGCGGCGCCCCGCACGGCGGCTCGCCTGGGGATCGCCGCGCCGGGCCAGGCCGGCCGGACGCTGCTGCTCGAGCCAGAGCTTGCGCACACCGACTGGATCCAGACCTGGTACGCGGTGAAGACGGGCCTGGCCTGCTGCCTTTAGGCTGCTCCATAGCCCGCGAGTGTACGGAACGCGCGCGATCGGTTGTTGTCGGTCTATGGTAGACTGTCGACGGAATGCGACCACTGAAGACACGCAAGCTCCTTGCGGAGGACGTCGCCGATAGCGTGCGCTCGGCGATCCTCGCCGGGTCCTTCGAGCCCGGCGAGCGGCTCGTGGAGGCTCGGCTTGCCCAGCAGCTCGGCGTGAGCCGGGGCCCGCTCCGCGAGGCGTTCAAGCTGCTCCGCGCGGAAGGGCTGGTGCGCGAGGAGCCGCATCGGGGAACGTTTGTCACGGTACTCTCCCCCGTCGATGTCTGCGAGATCTACGAGGTTCGCGCAGCGATCGAAGCACGCGCGGCGCGTCTGCTCGCCGAGAAGCACCGGCCCGCCGACGTGAAGGCCCTGCGCACCTTGCTCGCCCGCCTCGAGGCGGCAGCGTCCGAGGACGATACAAAGGCCATGTCCGAGGCGGACATGGCGTTTCACGAGGCGGTCTGCCGGCTCACGCGCAATCGGCGTCTGCACGAGGTCTTCGTGCGTCACGTGCCCTTCGTCCAGGGGGTCATGAGGCTCGACGAGCATCTGTACGGTTGTCTTGACGATGCGGCGCGAGAGCACGAGCCTATGGTCGAGGCGATCGCCGTGGGCGACGGTACCCTCGCGGCCCAGCGGTTCGAAGCCCACATCGATCGCGCCAGGGAGCAGGTGGCCGCCTACCTTACGACCGCGGGGCGCCCGCGGGGCGGCTCCACTCCGGAGGCGTAAGCCGTGGCACGGCCGATCGATCTGCGCAGCGACACCAAGACCCTCCCCGACGACGCCATGCGGCGCTTCATGCTGCACGCCGAGGTCGGCGATGACGAGTCCGGGGAGGATCCGACCGTCAACGAGTTGCAGGAGCGTGCCGCTCGCCTCTTCGGCAAGGAGGCCGCCCTGTACTTCCCCACCGGGACGATGAGCAACTACGTCGCCCTGCGCACGCAGAGCAACGCGGGCGACGAGATCTTCATCCACGCGCGCGCCTACCTGCTTCTCTACGGGATGGCCGGCGCGGCCGCGCTTTGCGGGCTGCAGACAAGATGCTTCGACACGGCCGACGGGACGCTCGACCCGGCCGCGCTCGAGCCGTTCGTGCAGGTCGAAGAGGACGCCGATGACGCGGTGACGCGCCTGGCCGTGATCGAGAACACCTTGAACGCGCTCGGCGGGCTCGTCTACCCGATCGAACGTATCCGCGAGCTCGGGGCCTTCTGCACAGAGCACGGGATGGCTCTTCACCTCGACGGCGCGCGCGTGTTCAACGCTGCCGTCGCCGGCGGCCACACGGTGCACGAGATCGCAGAGCCTTGCACTACGGTCAGCGTCTGTCTTTCCAAAGGGCTTGGGGCGCCCATGGGGTCGCTGCTGCTGGGGAGCGCGGCGCTGATCAGGCGGGCGCGCCGCTTCCGCACTCAGTTCGGAGGCGCCATGCGGCAAGTCGGGATCATGGCGGCCGGAGGGCTCTACGCGCTGGAGCACAACGTAGACCGGCTCGCCGACGACCATCGCCGCGCTCGCCGTCTGGCGGAGCTGCTCGTCGCGACCTCCGGGCTCAGCGTCGATCCGGGTCGCGTGCAGACCAACATGGTGCTGGCCGACACGTCGCCGTCGGGGCGCACCGCAGACGAGGTCTGCCGGCTTCTCGAGGAGCACGGCGTGCTGGCCGACCCCAACCCTTACGGGATCCGCCTGGTCACCCACCTTGATGTCGGCGACGACGATATCGAGCGTGCGGCGGCGGTCATCGCAGCGGTCATGGCCGCCGCCGGCTGACGCAGCGCCTGGCGCCTCACCGTCCGCTATGCCCTGGCCTGCCGCGGTCCACCGGGGCACGACGGGCTCTTGACCGGGTGTCGCCGATTCTGTAGGCTGTAGACTGTCAACAAGTTGCCAGATTAGGGGAGCGTACCTACGTGCCGTCGGTCGGCCATACCAGCACTGGCGAGGATCTCGACGTAGCGACGTTCGTGGTCCGCGACGTGATGGAAGGCCCAGAGACCAGATGGGATCACGGACGGCTGCTCATCGATCTGAGCGCTGTGGAGGTGCTGTCCGCCGGCAGCAGCCCCGGCGTCCTCCGGGTACAGGCGGAGATCGTGCGCCCGGGTCAGCCTGTGCGCCTGGTCAACGTACTGGACGCGGTCGACCCTGTGGTCAAGAAGAACGCGCCGCAGACGACCTTCCCCGGCGCGCTCGGCGAGCTCGCCGTGGCCGGCGCGGGCGTCAGCAATCGCCTGGACGGCGTCGCCGTGGTCTCGCTCGCCGACTTTCGGGCCACACATGATGTGGAGGCGCTGGCGTGCTCGCCGGACGGCGAGGGCGTGATCGACATGGCCGGCCCCGGCGCCTACCTTTCGCCGTGGTCGGCCACGGTCAATCTCGCGCTGACGTTCGAGTGTGACCCGGACGCGTCGCTGGCCGACGCCGATCGTTCGATCCGGGCCATCACGCTGCGCGCAGCGCGCGACCTCGCGGCGGCGACTGTGGAGGCGATGCCGGTCGCGGTGGAATCGTTCGCCCTTCACCCAGCCGACGATTCGCTCCCCGCGGTCTGCGTGATCCTCCAAGTCGCCGCCGAGGGGCCACTCTCCGACACCTTCTTCTACGGAAGGAGTGTCGAGGGGATCCTGCCGACGCTCATCGACCCACGAGAGGTGCTGGACGGCGCGCTGACCTCAGGGCAGTACGACTGGGCGGGGTCTCGCAACCCGACCGCCTTCTATCAGAGGAGCGTGCTCCTGCGCGAGCTGCTGGACCGGCATGGCCGCGATCTCCGCTTCGCTGGGGTGATCCTCGCGCTCGGCTATCTGCCCTCTGCCCGGGAGAAGGAGCGCTCGGCGCTCCTCGCCGCGCGGCTGGCGAAGCGCATCGGCGCGGAGGCGGCCGTGCTCACCACGTTTCAGACCGGCAACTCGCACACCGACACGGTCCTGACGGCGCAAGCCTGCGCGCGGCTCGGCGTGGCGACGGTGGTCTTGTTCGCCGAGACCGACGCCGGCCTCACCGACTGGGCGCCCGAGACCGACTGTGTCGTCAGCACCGGGAACGAGGAAGAGCTCGTGCCCGAGTGGCGCCCGGCACGCGTCCTCGGCGGCGAGATGACGTACAGCGGTCGCTCCGCGATGGTCGCCGGCCGCCTCCCGGTCGCTGAATACCTGGGGGCAGTCTCCCAGATGGGCGACATGAGGCTGCGCGCGGTGACCTGGTGAAGGTCGTGCACTACTTGAACCAGTTCTTCGCCGGGCGAGGCGCGGAGGGAGCCGCCGGCCTGGCTCCGGAGCGCATTGCGGGCGCCGTGGGACCGGGCCGCGGATTGGGACTGGACGTCGCCGTCACCCTTGTCTGCGGCGACGACTTCTTCGGCGAACACGAGACGGAGGCTCTGCCGCAGCTGCTGGCCTGGCTCGAGGAGGAGGCTGCCGACGTCCTCGTCTGCGGCCCCAGCTTCGGTTCGGGCCGCTATGGCTACGCGTGCGGAACGCTCGCGCGGGAAGCTGTCCGGCGCGGGATCCCCGCCGTGTGCGGCATGCACCCGGAAAGCCCGGGCGTGCCGGCCGCGGCTGGAGCTGCCTACGTCGTGCCGACCGACGAGCGGGTCACCGGCATGCGCGACGCGCTGCCGCGGATGGCGGCCCTCGCGCGCAAGCTCGGCGCCCGCGCGCTGATCGGGGCGCCGGACGCCGAGGGCTACCTTCCGCGCGGGCTGCGACACAACGTCCTGGATGAGCGACCGGCGGCCGTGCGAGCCGTCGACCTGGTGCTCGCCAAACTCGCCGGCACGGTCACGAGCGAGGCGGCGGCGCCTCCCGAGCGCATTCCGCCGCCGCCGCCGATCGCCGACCCGGCGGGGGTACGACTCGCCTTGGTGACCGAGTCTGGTCTGGTGCCGGCCGGCAACCCCGACCGTCTCGAGTCGAACCGCGCCCGCACCTGGCTGGAGTACCCCCTCCAGGGCGTGACAGCATTCGCGCCCGGCGCCTACGAGTCGGCACACGGCGGCTACGACGTGCGCGCCGCCAACGCCGACCCCAATCGGCTGGTGCCGCTCGACGCCGTGCGCGCTCTGGAGAGCGAGGGGCGCATCGGCGGGCTCCACGAGACGCTCTACACCACGACCGGCAACTCGACCCCCGTTGCAGTCGCGGCCGGCTTCGGCGCCGAGATCGCCCAGCGGCTGCACGATGCCGCGGTGCAGGCGGTCATCCTCACCGGAACCTGAGGGACCGGCACGCGTTGCGTGGCAACGCTGACGACGGCGATCGAACGCGCTGGTATCCCGGCGGTGGTAGTCACCGCGTTGCCGACGATCGCCGCGATGGCCGGCGCCAACCGCATCGTACGAGGGATCGCGGTGGCTCACCCGACCGGCGATCCGGGGCGCCCGCCGGGCGAAGAACTCATCTTCCGCCGGCGCCTGGTGGAGCGAGCGCTCGAGCTGCTCGCTACTCCGGTGTCGGCCCCTACGGTATGGGAGGTCTGATGACGGCAGAGACGAGCGAGAGTCGAGTATGACTCGCCGCGCAGGCATACTCGAGGCGGCGTTCGTGCTCGACCACGTGCCCGACATGGTGCGCTATGGGTCCAAGCCTTGGCGCGAAACGGAGAGCTTCGCCACGGTGATCGGTTCACTGCGCACGTTCGCGCAGGCGGTGGACTACGCGCCCAACCAGGTGTTCATCGGCAATCGTGCGCCAGAGTCCCTCTGGGAACAGGAGCGCCCCTGGTGGAGGAGCGAGGACGGTCGTCCGGAGGGCGCGTCGCCCGCGGGCCCGTTCGGGGCGATTCTAGACCAGCCAAGCTTCTACACTCTGCTGAAGGAGGTCGACCTGTTCGACCTCGTGCGCCTGGGCGAGCAGCCAGATCCGGACCAGGGCGACCTCGCCCTCTACGACGGCGCCGACATCGTCGGCGCGTTCTCTCGGGCGCACGACCTCGACGAGGCGCTGAGTGCTCGAGCGCTCCTCGACAACCTCGCCTGCAAAGCGAGCGGCGTCCACGCGCTGCGAGTGCTGATCGAGTCACGCGGGGTCGACCCTGAGACGATCCAGTACGCCATCGGCGCCGGCGAGGAAGCGGTCGGTGACCGCTACAACCGCGGTGGCGGGGCGATGGCCAAGGCGATCGCCGAGTCGTGCGGGCTGGTCAACGCCAACGGCAGCGACGTCAAGGCCTTCTGCACCAGCCCCGTCCATGCGCTCGTCATGGCCGGGGCGCTGGTGCAGTCCGGCGTCTTCGAACGCGTGGTGGTGGTGGCCGGCGGCTCGCTGGCGAAGCTCGGGATGAAGTTCAAGGGCGCGCTGGATCACGGAGTGCCCGTGATCGAGGACGTGCTGGGCGGCATGGCGGTGCTGGTGGGGCCGGTGGCCGCCGGCGAGCCGGCCCTGCGCCTTGACGCGGTCGGCCAGCACAGGACCGGTTGCGATTCTTCCCAACAAAGCCTGCTCACCGAAGTCGTCGGCCGGCCCCTCGACAAGCTGGGTCGCGGGGTCGCCGACATCGACGTGTATTCAACGGAGCTGCACAACCCGGAGATCACGGAGCCGGCCGGCGGCTACGACGTGCCGGAGCGCAACTACAGGCTGCTCGCCGCCCTTGCCGTCGTGCGCGGCGAGCTCGGGCGTGGCGACATGGACGCCTTCTGCCGCGCCCACGGTCTTCCCGGCTACGCCCCGACCCAAGGCCACATCGCGTCGGCCGTCCCCTGGATCCCCCATGCTCTGCAGCGTCTGCGCAGCGGGGACCTGCGCTCGACCATGCTGCTCGCCAAAGGAAGCCTGTTCCTGGGTCGCATGACTCAGATGTGGGACGCCGTTTCCGTCATCCTGGAGGTGTGAATGTCCGTCGAGGCGACGACTGAGACCTATGAGGAGCTGGTCGCGCAGGGCTGCGTGCTGGCCGACTTCTGGGGCCCGCAGTGTGCTCCCTGCCTGAAGCTCATGCCGGCCGTCGAGCAGCTGGAGGCGGGGTCCGGCGGCGCTTTGCGACTGGTCAAGGTCAATGCCGCGGACAACCGCCGCCTTTGTCTTTCGCAGCGGGTCCTCGGGCTGCCGACGTTCATCCTGTATCGCAACGGCGAGGAGGTCTCTCGCCTGACCGGAAAGCCGACGGCCGCCGAGATCGAGGCGGCCGTCCAAAGGCTCGTGGAAGGAGGTGCATAGTGGAGCTTCGCGGCAAGAAGATCATCGCTCTCGGAGAGCGCGACAGCGTGCCCGGAGACGCGATCGCCGAGTGTGTCCGCTCGGCAGGCGCGACCGTGGTGATGATCGAGACGGAGTGCTTCGTCTGAACGGCTGCCGGTACGATGGACCCGGAGAACCAGAGCCGCATCAAGGCCGCGGTCGACCGCTACGGAGCCGACGACATGATCGTCGTGCTCGGGGCGGCCGATCCGTGGGCGCTGGAGATGGCGGCGGCGACGGTCACGGAAGGTGACCCGAGCTTCGTGGGTCCATTGGCAGGAGTCCAGTTGGGGCTCCCCGTTGTTCACATCTTCGAAGATGACGTGCGAGACCAGGTCGACAGCGATCTGTACCAGGACCTCATCGGCTTCGTCGAGCTGGCAGTCGACGCCGACGCGGTGAGGACTGCCATGAAGAAGTTCAGAGGCGAGAACGAAGGCTGAGGCGCCGCCGCTGGCGGCGCCAGGGTGCGAAGGGCGCGGCCGCACGCCACCGGCGCGCGGCCGCGCCCGTGCGCCACCACGCGGG
>Ga0315278_10003148_pt1 | contig 14735 bp, 15 predicted proteins | sample YL17G06_0_MG_FD_203880 | JGI IMG/M metagenome (GOLD analysis project Ga0315278, IMG submission 203880) | Sediment microbial communities from Yellowstone Lake, YNP, Wyoming, USA - YL17G06_0 | ecosystem: Environmental > Aquatic > Freshwater > Lake > Sediment | place: USA: Wyoming | collected... | reverse complement strand
CACGACACGGAAGGCAGCGACCCGGCGTTCGCCTCGGCGAAGTACTCGTCGTTGAAGCGGACGCTGTTCAGACTCCCCGGCCGCTCGCGGACCGTCCGGAACCCCGGGAGGGGGTTCTGCGCGGGCACGGTCGCCTGGTGGTCGAACGGCAGCCCACACCGAGGCTTCACGATGCACGTGTGTGGGCCGACGAAGTACGACCAGCTCACGCCGCCCTTGTCCAGGAGCCAGGTGATGCTCGCCCATGCGTATGGCGCCGGGGCGTCCAGCCCCTCGGCGAGGAAGTACTTCGTCCAGAGCTGACGTGTATCGGGGTTCGATCTACAGGTCATGGGATCCGCCGGGTCCGAGCAGCTCGCCGACCATCCCGAGATCAGGAACAGGTGCGACGGCAGCGTCCACGAGTCGACCGGAGCGAACATCCGGTCCTGGAGGACGTATCGGCGCGCGAGCTCCCAGTAGTTAGGGATCTCTTTCGCCGTATGGAACCCCATCACGTCCGGGGTGCCGCGCGGGCCCTTCGTCGCCTGCTGGCAGGACCACGTAGGGGTCGGGTCGTTCGCGCACGGCGTGCCCTTGCGGCGGAACGCCCGGACGTAGCCGTTCATCGTCCCCCGCGCCACGTCGATCTTCGACGCCTCGAGACCGTGGGGGCCGCCGACATCGAACTGGTTCGTGTCGTGGTACGGGCGGCGGCACCGACCGTCGATCCTGGGGTCGGGCACGCACACGGCGAACGAGCCGTCCGCCTCCCGGGGCAGGCCGTCGCCACGGGGGAACGTCCCGAAGTAGTGGTCGTAGGACCGGTTCTCCTGCACCACGAAGATCACGTGGTCGAGATTGCCGATGCCCGCGGCCGGGTCGATCGCCGAGGCGGCCTCGGCGACGGGCGGACGCCCCCCGCCTCCCGGCGGTGCGACGCCGATGGCCACGCCGAGGACGGCGGCCAGAAGCAAGAGCGTCGTGAACCGGCGGGAGCGAAGCATGCGGGGCGACACCGTAACCGGCTGTCAGGCCGGTGACCAAGCACCTGGGCCCGGGCCGCTACGATGGGCCCGAGCGGCTCGCTCGCCGCCGAAGGAGGCCATCGTGAACGCCACAGATACCCGCATCCCCGTGACCTTGATCCCCGGCGACGGCATCGGACCCGAGTGCGTGATCGCCGCCCAACGGATCGTCGAGGCCACCGGCGCGCCGATCGACTGGGAAGAGGCCGAGGCCGGCGCCGAGGTCTTCAAGAAGGGCATCGCCTCGGGGGTGCCCCAGGAGACGATGGACTCGATCGCGCGCACGCGCATCGCGCTGAAGGGCCCGCTCGAGACGCCGGTCGGGTTCGGCGAGAAGAGCGCGAACGTCACACTGCGCAAGCTCTTCGAGACCTACGCGAACGTGCGGCCCGTGCGCGAGCTCCCCGGTGTCGTGACCCCGTACTCCGGGCGCGGAGTGGACCTCGTGATGGTGCGCGAGAACGTCGAGGACCTGTACGCCGGCATCGAGTACATGCAGACGCCGAGCGTCGCGCAGGCGCTGAAGCTGATCAGCGTGAAGGGCTCGGAGAAGATCTCCCGGTTCGCGTTCGAGTACGCCCGGAGCGAGGGCCGTACGTCGGTAGCCTGCGCGACGAAGGCGAACATCATGAAGTTCAGCGAGGGCACGCTGAAGCGGGTCTTCGAGCGGGTCGCGCCGGACTACCCAGAGATCGAGTCGTGGCACGTGATCGTCGACAACTGCGCGCACCAGCTCGTGAAGCGCCCCGAGCAGTTCGAGGTGATCTGCACGACCAACATGAACGGCGACATCCTCTCGGACCTCTCGTCGGCGCTCGTCGGCGGGCTCGGGTTCGCGCCGAGCGCGAACATCGGGAACGAGGTCGCGATCTTCGAGGCCGTGCACGGCTCGGCGCCTAAGTACGCGGGCAAGAACGTGATCAACCCCACCGCGGTGATCCTGTCGGCGGTGCTGATGCTCCGCTACCTCGGCCGGTTCGAGGAGGCGGCCGCGATCGAGCACGCGATCTTCGTGACGCTCGAGTCGGGCGTGCTCACGGGCGACGTGCTCGGCTACGACCGCGGGACCCCCACCACCGAGTACACGGACGCGATCGTCGGGAACCTCGGGAAGCGCACCGAGGGGTGGACGATCCGCGAGGTCAAGCCGCTCGAGCTGCCCGTGTTGTCCTCCGCCCCCGACTACGTAAGGCCGACCACCCGGAACGTCGTGGGCCTCGACGTGTTCGTGGAATCGCCGCTCACCGCCGACGAGCTCGGGGCCTCGCTCACCGAGCTCGCGACCGGCACCAGGTTGGAACTGAAGATGATCTCGAGCCGCGGGACGAAGGTGTACCCGCCGATCGGCGCGATGACGGAGACCGGCGATCACTTCCGCTGCCGGTTCATCATCCGCGAGAGCCCGGGCGACCTCTGGGACGAGGACGTACACCAGCTGCTGGCCCGCGTCTCGCGGCGCCATACCTGGATGCACATCGAGAAGCTGCAGGAGTTCGACGGCGAGCTCGGGTTCACGCGCGATCAGGGCGAGAACTGACGGTGCCCGAGCTGCACCTGCGGCCGATGACTGCCGAGGAGTACCGCGAATACCACCGCGAGGCGGTGGCCTCGTACGCCGACGACATGGTCCGCAACGTGAGGCTCTCCCCCGAGGCAGCCGAGACTCGGGCGGCGGCCACGATGCGAGACCTCCTGCCCGAGGGGCTGGGCACGCTCGATCACTGGATCGAGGTGGCCGAGGACGAACACGGCGAGCGCGTCGGGCAGCTGTGGTTCGCGCGGCGTGCGACGCCCGCGGGCGACATCGTGTTCCTGTTCGACATCGAGGTCGTGGAGGCGGAGCGCGGACGCGGCTACGGGCGCCGGCTGATGGAGCTGCTCGAGGAAGAGGTCGCGGCGCTCGGCCTCGCGCGGATCGAGCTGAACGTGTTCGGTCACAACGAGGTGGCGCGTGGGCTCTACGAGGACATGGGCTACGTCGAGATGAGTCGTCAGCTGTTCAAGGAGCTCGGCGCGGGCTGACGGCGCGCGGCTATGCCAGGTCGAGCCAGGTGCCGGAGCCGGCCGCGCGCACGGCGTAGAGCTGCACGAGGCCGGCCTGGTCGATCGCGGGGCGGCCGTCGAAGGAGCCGATCCCTCGCCGCGTGAAGAGCCCCGTCTCGGGGTCGCGGGCCTCGCGCCACGCGCGCTCGAGGTAGGCGTCGATCTGCTCGAGGAGCCCGGGGACCGGGGCGACGTCGTGCACGGCGAGCAGCCCGCGGAACGCGATCGCGTCGAAGACCGGCGGTTGATGCCAGAGGCGGTCGTCCCGCGCGAGCCAGGCGACGGCCGCGCCGGCGGTGGCGCGCGCGGCCTCGAGCGATCCACGGTCGCCGGTCGCGCGGTGGTGCCAGGCGCGTGCCGCCGCGGGCATCCCCTGGTTGTAGCTCCAGACCGTGCGCTCGACGCGTGCCCCGTCGATCCGGTCGGCGTACAGCCGGTCGGGGCGCCGGAGGGTGCCGTCGAGCCAGTCGAAGGTGCGTTCCGCGAAGGCGAGCGACTCCGGCTCGCGGGTCCACGCGTGGACCCGCAGCGCGAGCAGCGCGGCCGGCGCCGCGGCGCACGTGTTGCGCGAACGCCGTTCCTCCGCCCACCTGACGCCGCCCTCGGGATCCTCGCCCCGCATGACGAAGTCGAGCGCGCGAGCGGCGCGGTCTCGGTGCCGGTGCTCCCCCGTCGCCGCGTACAACCGGGCCGACGCGAGCCCGATCCACGCGTTGTCGTCGTAGTAGCGGCGGTGAGCGCGCGCCGTGGGTGCCCAGCCTCCGTCGCGCCGCGCGTACGGACGCAGGGAACGGATCAGGCCCCGGAGGTCGTCGGCCACGTCGTGTCCGACGCGGCCGAGGTCCGCCCCCGCGGAGATCGCCTGGCTCAACGGCCATGCCGGCGCGGGACCACGCCGGCCGGGCGCCTCGCGGAGGTGCACGACGTCGCCGTCGCGGTCCGTGCAGGTCGCGATGAGAGCCCGCCAGGCCTCGAGCGCTCGCTCCTCGTTCGAGCCGGGATCGTGCGTCATCGGCTCATCCTAGGCGCGACGCTGATGGGTCCCGCCGCAGGTCGGCAGGTCGCTTGCTACACTTCCCGCCGGCCCGGCCCGCCACGCGGTCCCATCGTCTAGGGGCCTAGGACACCACCCTCTCAAGGTGGAGACACGGGTTCGAATCCCGTTGGGACTACCACTGGAGCCGCAGGTCGCGGGCCTGGGGCCCACCGAGGACACTATCCTCCCGCGATGGCCGACATCGCGCGACTTGCCGAAGAGGGATGGGGCGTCTACCGCGACGTTCGGCTCGCATCGCTCGAGGATTCCCCATCCGCGTTCGGATCCAAGCTCGCCGACGAGCGTCAGCTGACGGACGCCGCATGGCGCGCCCGACTCGCGCACCGGACCCAGTTCGTGGCATGGGACGAAGGGCATGTCGTCGCCACGGTGGGCAGCCTCGCCGAGGAGGACGGCACGATCGAGCTCGTCTCGATGTGGGTGGCGCCCGATGCACGCGGCACCGGGGTGGCAGGCCTCCTGATCGACGCGGTCGTCGCGGACGCCCGAGACCGAGGACGCGGGACGATCGTGTTGTGGGTCTCGGAGGGCAACGAACCCGCCGAGCGGCTCTACGTGCGGCACGGGTTCGCGCGGACCGGCCGCGTGCAGCCGGTGGATGTCGACGACCCCGCCCGAGGGGTCGAGCTCGAGATGAGGCGGGTCCAGCCGCGGAGATGAACGTTGCCCGCACCGCGATGCAGCGTGACGATGTTGTTGCGCGCATGGACCGGGGCTCCGCGTCTGACTACCGTCACGCCATGGATCAACGAACGAGGCGAACACTCGGCGTCGCGCGGTGGTTCGTGTTCGGTGCGCTCGCGCTCCTGTTCGTGACGATCGTCCAGAGCGTGCGGCACCCGGCCCGCCTGTGGTCGTCGGGTCGCCTCGGCCGAGTGCTCGCATGGGGGACCGAACCGAGCCGCGCCCCCGCCGAGGCATCGACCGAGGATGAAGCCGCCGCCTGACTCACGTGTCCTCACCACCGGATGTCCGAGCGTCGCGTTCGTCGGGCTGAACAGGTTCACGTAGAACGCCTGGTTCGGCTCGACTCGCGATCCCCGAAGACCAGGGGGACCCGGTAGCATCCGACCGTGCTCCCCGACCTTCCGCCCGACCCCGAGATGCGCATCGCAACAGCGCGCCTGGACCTGATCCCGCTCACCGCCCACGACGCCGATGATCTCTTCGATGTGCTCGAGGACCCCGAGCTCGGCCGATTCACGGACGAGACCCCGCCTGCCGACGTCGAGGTTCTACGGGATCGGTTCGCCTTCTGGTTGGCCCGCCGATCCCCCGACGGCAGCGAGCTCTGGCTGAACTGGGTGGTCCGCCGGCGAGAGGACGGGCGGGCGGTCGGCCACGTCCAGGCCACGGTGGGCGACGGCGACGCCGCGATCGCGTGGGTGGTCGGCGCCACGTTCCAGCGGCAGGGCATCGCGACGGAGGCGGGTACGGCCTTGATGGCCTGGCTGCACGCGACGCTGGACGTGTCCGTGGTCCGCGGCATGATCCACCCCGACCACGTCGCGTCCCAGACCGTGGCAGAGCGGATCGGGCTGCGGCCTACCGACGGGTGGCTCGACGGCGAGGTGGTCTGGACAGACGAACCCGAGGCTTAGGCCTCGGTCGGCGAGGCCGGCTCCGACTCGTCGATCACCGTGATCTCGCCCGACTCGGGCAGCACCACCGGGGCACGCTTCGCATCGGCCGGGAGCGCGGCGTACCAGAGGAACCCGGCCACCCCTGCGACGACCGTGCCGATGCCGCCGACGAGGAGGGCGACGCGCCCTCCCACGGCGACCACGAGCGCGCCGGCTACCGCCGTCGCCGCGAGCAACATCCCGTTCGCGAGGCCGCCGTAAGCGGCGAACACTCGCCCGCGTAGCCGGTCGGGCGTGCGATGCACGAGCAGGCTCCGTGCCGCGACCGTGAACACGCCGTTCCCGATCCCGCCCACGACGAACATCGCCACCGCGAACCACACCACCGGATAGACCGCGGCCGCCGTCACCGCGATCCCGGTCATCACCGCGCCGGCCATCAGCGAGGGGACGAGCCGCTCCGTGGGGAGCGTCCGCCCGATCACCACCGCGCCGCCCACCATGCCGAGCAGCCACCCCGAGGCCAGCAGGCCGAACCCCCAGTCGCCAGCATCCAGCGCCTGCCTCGCGAAGAACACCTCGGCCACGTTGTCCATCGCGGCGAACAGGATCACGGTGCCCACCGCGGTGAACGCGAGCAGCAGCACGCGATCCCGTGCGATGAACGAGAACCCCGCGCGCATCTCGCCGCCGCGTCCGGCCGCGGTCTCCGCGGGCTGAGGATGGCGACGGATCCGCAAGGCCATCGCCGCCATGCCGATCGCCAGGAATGTGAGCGCGTCGACGAGCAATGCCACGCGGGCGCCCGGGCCCGCGGCGAGGATGCCGGCGAGCGCCGGACCGGCCACCATCCCCACGTAACGGCCCGTTTCGAGGTACGCGTTCGCTTCGGTGATGCGTTCCTCGCCCACGGCAACCGGCACCAACGTGTACACCGCGGGGCTCGACACCGCGGCACCGGCGCCCAGAAGGAACGTCAGCACCAAGATCAGTGGCAGGCTCGTCGTGTACGCGAGACCCACCGCCAGGCCCGCCTGTACGAGCACGGAGACCGCCAGCGTTTCGGTCGTCTCGTACCGGTCGACCAGGAGCCCGGCCACCGGCGCGAAGAGCACCAGTCCCAGCAGCCCTGCGACGAGGAGCGCCGCGACCGCAAGTCCGGAATCGGTGAGGTTGGCGACCTTGATCGTGAGCGCGATCAGCGCGAGCTCGTCGCCGAGGGCCGAGAGACCGGTGGACGCCACGAGCAGCCTGAAGTCGCGTCCGCGGATGCCCCCTCCCACGGGCGGGAGCCTAGTCGCTCCCCGCATCCCTGTCGTATCGGTCGCGCGGCCTATCTTTCGGCCACCCGAACGGGCTGCACGGCAAAGAGCACCCCATCCCGGAGGTCTCAGCAGCCGGAGTCGACCCACGCCGGCGGCGGGCCGACGGGCACGCCCTTCGCGAGCGAGAGCGTCCGCAGACGGCTCCGGTACTCGCGCATCTCCACGTGCTTGAAGTCGGCGTGCGTCTGGCAGCGCCAGCTGGCGTAGCGCTCGTGGTGGAACGGGCTCTCGAGGCTCTCGGCGTGCCCGATCACGTTCCGGTTCTCGATGCCGAACCTCGCCCGGAGCCAGAGCGTGAGCCGCAGGGACGCCCGCATCATCCGGTCGTTCGCGAGGATGCCTTCGGCGCTGCGGCCCACGTGCTCGATCCCGATCGCGGTGTCGTTGATGCCGATCACGTGCCGGCACCGCACCTTAAGGTTCACGAGCTGGTAGATGGTGCCGTCCGTGTCGATCAGGAAGTGCGCGCACGTCCCGGGCTTCTCGCCGAGGTGTCGGGCGTTCGAGGCGAACGTGCTCCAGGCGCCCTGCCAGGTGGTGCCGTCGGTGAAGTGCTCCACGATCACCTGGGGCGACTCGAGCCGCCAACCCCACGTCCCGTAGTGGCGGCGGGAGTACGCGGCCATCTGGGACTTCCTGCGCTCACCGAAGGGGATCGGCTTCCACACGATGTCGGGGCGGAGCGAGGCGGCGCCGGATCGAGCGTGCGCCGCAACAGGCCGCGACGCGGCGAACGGGGCCGCGAGCGTCGCGACGGCGACCAGGATTGCGACGAGACGGGCGGTTCCCCTCATACGGGGTAACCATCGAGCGGCGACGCGGAGCGCTTGAGGCATGGGCCGTGCCCGTCCATCACGGCCCCGCGACGGCGCGGAGCCTGGCGACCGTCCGGTCGCGACCGAGCAGCGCGAGCGACTCCGGCAGCGGCGGCGAGATGTTCGAGCCCGTGGCCGCCGCGCGCACCGGCTGGAAAGCCTTCGTACGGTTAAGGCCCTCGGCCTCGGCGAGGGCGTCGAGCGCGGACTGGATCGGCTCGGTCTCCCACGGGTCGACGCCCTCGAGCACGTCGGCCGCGCGTGCGAGGTACCCGTCGGGCGCCTTCGCGATGAGGCCTTCGGCCTTCTCGTTCGGCTCGAGGTCGTCGGTGAACAGGAACCGCAGCAGGCCAACCGACTCCGTGAGGGTCTTCATCCGCTCCTTCACGAGCGGCATCGCGGCCCGGAGCGTGGCCACGTCGGGCATCACGCCGGCCTCGGTCAGGAAGTGCAGGCAGCGCGCGCCGAGCTCGTCGTCGTCGAGCGACTGGATGTAACGGTTGTTCATCCAGGTGAGCTTCTCGGTGTCGAACGCGGCAGGGTTGCTCGACACGCGCGAGAGGTCGAACCGCTCGATCAGCTCGTCGCGCCCCAGGAACTCCTGCTCGTCCTCGCTCGACCAGCCGAGCAGCGCGAGGTAGTTCACGAGCGCCTCGGGCAGGTACCCCTGCTCCCGGAAGGCCTGCACGCTCGTTGAGCCGTGGCGCTTTGACAGCGGCTGCCGATCGGGGCCGAGAACCTGCGGGAGGTGCGCGTACCTTGGCGCGGTGCCGCCGAGCGCCTCGATCACCGCGGCGTTGCGCGGGGCGCTCGCGAGCAGGTCGTCGCCGCGCACGACGTGGGTGATGCCCATCAGCAAGTCGTCGACGGCCACCGCCAGCAGGAACACCGGCGAGCCGTCGGAGCGCATCAGCACGAAGTCGCCGAGCTGACCGGGAGCGAACCGCACCTCGCCCTTCACGAGATCGTCGACCACCCACTCCCGATCGGGCATCGCGAACCGCACGACCGAGGATCGGCCCGCCGCCACGTGGGCCTCGCGCTCCTCGTCGGTGAGGGTGCGACATCTACCGTCGTACCCCGGAGCCTCGCCTCGGGCGATCGCGACCTTCCGGCGTTCCTCGAGCTCCTCCAGGGTGCAGTAGCAGCGGTAGGCGTCGCCCTGGGCGAGCAGCCGGTCGCAGGCGTCGGCATAGATCTGGATGCGCTGCGACTGGCGGTAAGGACCGGACTCGCCTCCGACCTCGGGACCCTCATCCCAGTAGAGGCCGAGCCACCGCAGGTCGTCGAGCACGCCGCGCACGGCCTCCTCGGTCACGCGGCTCGCGTCGGTGTCCTCGACGCGCAGGACGAACGTCCCGCCGTGGCGCCGCGCGAACAGCCACGAGAACAGCGCGCTCCGGACGTTCCCGACGTGGAGCGAGCCGCTCGGGGCGGGCGCGAACCGGCAGCGAACGGGCGCCTCGCTCACGGGGAGCGGCGCATCGCTCACGCGATCACCGGGTTCGCGAGCGTGCCGACGCCCTCGACCTCGACCTCGACGACGTCGCCGGCGGCGAGCCTGCCCACGCCCTCGGGCGTGCCGGTGAGCAGCACGTCGCCGGGCAGGAGCGTCATGAACGAGGTGATGTATTCGATCAGCGTCGCGACCCCGTACACCATGTCGACCGAGGAACCGTGCTGGCGGACCTCGCCGTTCAGCCGGGTCTCGACCGTCACGTCGTTGGGGTCGACGTCGGTCTCGATCCACGGGCCGAGCGGGCAGGAGCCGTCGAATCCCTTCGCGCGCGCCCATTGATCGTCGGTCTTCTGCAGGTCACGGAGCGTCACGTCGTTCGCGCACGTGTACCCGAGGATCACGCGGTAGGCGTCCTCGGCGCGGATGTCGCGCGCCAGCCGGCCGATCACCACCGCGAGCTCGCCCTCGTAGTCGATGCGCTTGCTCACCGGCAGCAGCCTGATCGGATCGAGCGGCCCGATCACCGCGGTGGACGGCTTCAGGAACAGCAACGGCTCGTCGGGGACCTCCATGCCGAACTCCGCGGCGTGCGCCGCGTAGTTCTTGCCGACGCAGACGAGCTTGGACGGCAAGATCGGCGCGAGCAGCTCGACCTCGTCGAGCGGGAGCTCCTCCCCGGTGGGGATCGGCGCCTCGAAGAAGGTGCCCTGCAGCACGCGTACCGTGTCGCCGGCGGTATCGGCGACGCCGGTCGCGATGCGGTCGCCGTGGCGGAACCTGAGGAGTCGCATGAGGGGCCCGAGGCTATCGCATCTACCTCCATAGCCAGCTCCAGCTCGGGCTCCCGCGCCTGACGATCCGCCAGTTCACCGTCCTCTCGGTCGCCCTGGATAGACTGGAGGGCAAAAGGGGGGCGCGTGGAACCAGAGATCGAGCACATCCTGCACGAACAGCACCGTTACTACGAAGACAGGGCCCATGAGTACGACGATGTCTGGTACCGGCGAGGGACCTATGACCTGGGGCCCGAGGGCAACATGCGGTGGTTCGAAGAAACGGCCCGCCTCGAAGCCGCGGTCGACGACCTCGACGTCTCGGGCGTCGTACTCGAGTTGGCGTGCGGGACCGGGTTGTTCACCCGTCATCTCGCGCCCCGGGCCCGGCGACTGATCGCCGTCGACGCGGCCGCCCCGGCCCTCGCGCTGAACCGAGAACGAGTGGCCGACCCACGCGTCGAGTACGAGCACGCGGACCTGTTCGGCTGGGAACCGCCCCCGGGCGTGCGGTTCGACGCGATCTTCTTCGCCTTCCTCGTCTCGCACATCCTGCCCGAGCGGTTCGAGGAGTTCTGGGGCCGGCTCGTCGGTTGGCTCGCGCCCGGCGGCCATGTCTTCTTCTGTGACGACGTGGCGGGGGCCGAGACGCGTCAGTCCAACCCGGGAGAGAGCGTCGACGATGGGCCCGATTTCGCACATCGCCGCCGCCTGAGCGACGGGCGCGAGTACACGATCGTGAAGGTCTTCCACCGTCCGGAGGAGCTCCGCGACGCGCTCGCGGCGCTCGGCTGGAGCGTCGACATATGGACCACGGGAGATGAGTTCTTCTACGGGGTTGCGCGTCGGACGGAGGTCGACACCGGCCTCCACCCGGGCTGACCGGGGCGGCGGTTAGCTCGGCGGCGGCCGAGCGCGTCTAGACCGTCGAGCCGCCGGCGAACGTCGCGCCGACCTGACGCCAGTACCCGGCGATCATCTCGCGTGGCTCGAGGGCGGCGAGCTCATCCCCGGGCGCGTCGTGTAAGGCGACCGTGGGCTGGCCCACGTAGACCGGCCCGAGCTCCACGTCCTGCGAGCGCATCGTGACGAGCTCGTCGAGGGTGGCGGGCTGTGCAGGGTCGATGTGCGGCATCCAGCGCGAGTGCAGCATCGGCAGGGCATTCACGAACCCGCCCGACTCGCTCTCGCCGGTGAGGGTGAGTGTGACGTCGGCCAGGCGCCGGTCGTTCGCGGCGAGCGTCGCGCCGAATACGGCACCGGGCTGGAGGCGCGGCCCGGCCCTGCCCACCGTCACGGGGCGCGTCATCCAGATCGCGCCGAGCTTCTTGGGGTAGCCCTGGTACCAGCCGCGGGCGAGTGCGAAGTCCTTGTCGACCCAGATGTAGACGCATCGCGAGTAGGTCTCGCCGCCGTGCGTGCACCGCACGACGACGAACGCCTCCTTGTACTGCGAGCGCACGGGATCCAGCAGCTCGGCGCCCCCGTCGGAGCACGACTGCCAGTCGGCCCAGATGATCGCGACGGCGCCCGGGTCCTCCTCGGCGAGGCCCACGCCGTCGGGCAGGAGCGCCGCGACGCTCGCCGGATCGGTTCGGTACTCGATCGTGAGGACGTCGCCCGAGTAGTGCCACGGAGGCGCTGGCACGATCGACGCGCGCCCCTCGGGCGAGCGCGGCAGCATGAATCCCTGCGACATGCGACCTATCGTACGCTTCGGTCGTCAGCGACTCGCGAAGGGAGCCCACGACATGGAGACGCGGCGGATCCTCCTCGACGGCTCGATCACCAACGTCGCGCGCGAGGGCGACGAGCTCGTGGCCCCCGACGGGCGGACGATGCCGCTCGACGAACCGATCCACCTGCCCCCCGTGACGCCGACCAAGGTGATCTGCGTACACCTGAACTACGAGAGCCGCCGCGTGGAGTTCGGGGCGACGCTCGGGCCGGCGCCCACCTACTTCCATAAGCCGATCAGCGCGCTGAACGCCCACGGGGGCGAGATCGTGCGGCCGCCCCGCTGCCGGTTCCTGAACTACGAAGGTGAGATCGGCATCGTGATCGGCGCGGAGACGCGCCACATCGCACCCGACGAGGCCGCGTCGTGCATCGCCGGCTACACGATCGGGAACGACTACGGGCTGCACGACTTCCGCGACACCGACGCCGGCTCGATGCTCCGTGTGAAGGGCAGCGACACGCTCTGCCCCCTCGGCCCCGGGCTCGTCGACGACTGGGACTTCCGTGCCAAGCAGATCGAGACCAGAGTGAACGGCGCCGTCGTGCAATCCGGGAACACCGCCGAGATGATCTGGGACATGCACTACCTCGTCGCCGACATCGCGCGCACGATCACGCTCGTCCCGGGCGACGTGATCCTGTCGGGCACCCCCGCGAACTCCCGGCCCGTCGAGCCCGGCGACGTGGTGGAGGTCGAGGTCGAAGGGCTCGGGACGCTCCGCAACGCGGTCGTCGAGGGCAGCGTGCCGATCCGCGACGACGTCGGCGCGCAGCCCACCGAGAGCGAGGAAGTGACCTCGACCGCGTTCGGCGGCGATTGGGAGTTCCGGGGGATCCGCGCCCCCAGGAAGGAATGAGGGCTCATGGCCACGATGCGCTACCTGGTCGCCGACGTCGGCGCCTCGATCACGTTCTACGTCGACGGGCTCGGCTTCGAGGTGGTGGAGCGGTACGGGCCCGCGATGGCGATCGTGCGGCGCGGCGATCTGGACCTGTGGCTGGCCGGGCCGATCAGCTCGGCCGGGAAGCCGATGCCCGACGGACGCACGCCCGAGCCGGGAGGCTGGAACCGCGTCGTGATCGAGGTCGACGACCTCGAGGGCCGGGTCGAGGCGCTCGCCGCGACCGGCGCCGTGTTCCGCAACGAGGTGGTGGAGGGACCGGGCGGGCGCCAGATCCTCGTCGAGGATCCCTCGGGCAACGTGGTGGAGCTCTTCGAGCCCGCCTAGTTGGCGTGGCCGAACGCCCTCGTCGCGGCGAAGGCGTTATCTTGGGCTCGAACCGATCCTCGCCCACGATCCGGGGCGTGACGCTCGGCCGCACGGTCACGAGGGAGGCTCGATGGACACCAAGGGCAAGCGGCTGCGACTCCTGTTCCCAGACATCCACGGGATGGAGCGGGGCAAGTATCTGTTCGGCGATATCGCGGAGGCGGGCCATGCGGCCTTCTGCATCGGCGTGTACCCGCTCACCCACGACCGCGAGATCCTCGCGGTCCCCAACACCCAGTTCGACGTGGGCCTGCCCGATCTCGACGTCCATCTGGACCGAGACACGCTCCGAACGTCCTGGGAGCCCGAGACCCTGATCGGGATCGGCGACGCGACGTTCCGCGGGAAGCCGACGCCGCTGGATCCGCGCCAGGTGCTTCGGAAGGCCGTGGGCGCCTGGCGCGCGCTGGGCCTGGAGCCGCAGATCAGCTTCGAGCTCGAGTTCTACCTGATGGAGGCCGACGGGGGCGGTGGCTGGCGGCCGGTCTCGCTCCCCTCCCACCGGGTCTATGGCACCGGCATGTCGATCGACCCCAGCGGGTGCGTCGACGAGATGGTCACGACCGCGCTCGAGTGCGGGTTCCCGGTGGAGAGCTGGGGCAGCGAGTTCGACGAGGCCGCCTACGAGGTGAACATCCGCTACAACGACGCGATCCCGGCCGCCGATGACGCGTTCGTCTTCCGGCTCCTGGTCCGCGAGATCGCGGCGCGCCACGGCAAGCTCGCGACCTTCTTGGGGCGGCCGCTGGGCGACCGCGGCGGGAGCGGGATGCACATGAACTTCAGCTTCCGCCGGGAAGACGGCTCGAACGCCTTCCACGACCCGAACGACCCCGACGGCCTGTCAGACCTGGCTCGGCGGTCTGCGGCGGGCGTTCTCGCGCACCACGCCGGGATGGCGGCGATCATGGCCCCACACGTGAACGCCTACAAGCGCCTCCAGCCCGACATGCTGAACGGCTACTGGGCGACCTGGGGCCACGACGACCGGAGCGTCGCCGTGCGCGTGCCGCCGGCCCGAGGCGAGGGCACACGGCTCGAGCAGCGGACCGCCGACGCCGCCGCGAACCCGTATCTCGTGGGCGCGGCCGTGCTGAACGCGGCGCGCTTCGGCGTGGAGGACGAGATGGGCCTGGGCCCGGCGCAGGCGGTCGGAGGCGAGCCCGACAGCGACGTGTGCATCCCGGCGACCCTCGTGGAGGCGCTCGACGCCCTGAACGCCGACATGCGGCTCGTGGAGGCGCTCGGGCCGGAGCTGGTCGAGGCGTTCACGATCTTGAAGCGCGGCGAATGGGATCGCTACGCGAGCGCCGTGGAGGACACGGCGTCGAACGAGGTCAGCGACTGGGAGCTGCGCTACTACCTGCCGTTCTACTGAAATGCCGTAGCGCATGCTCAGCCAGTGGGCGGTGTCGCGGGCGCCGTCGTTGCGCCATACCTCACGTCGGTCGATCTCTGCGATCAGGGAGAGCACGCGCCGGTGCGCACGTGATACCTCGACGTGCGCGTCGTCGATCGCCCGTATCAGCCCGTCCACTTCGACCATATGTGCGACGCTACGGGAACGGCCTAAGCGCTTCTGTGACGCCGGTCACATGAACGACGCGAAACCCGGGCAGGTTGCCCCGGCGGTCCGTTCGGCTGCAAGATACCGGCCTCCGG
>Ga0315278_10003147_pt1 | contig 14736 bp, 10 predicted proteins | sample YL17G06_0_MG_FD_203880 | JGI IMG/M metagenome (GOLD analysis project Ga0315278, IMG submission 203880) | Sediment microbial communities from Yellowstone Lake, YNP, Wyoming, USA - YL17G06_0 | ecosystem: Environmental > Aquatic > Freshwater > Lake > Sediment | place: USA: Wyoming | collected... | reverse complement strand
CGGGCAGCCACGGTTCGACATCGCGGAAGCGGCCGAGTTCGAGGAGCAGATGGCGGGCGCCCTGGTGTTCCGGCAGCTCGGCGATCGCCTCCATCGCGAAACGCCGGGCGCCCTCCTCGGCGCCGTCCCGATAGCTGGTCGCGGCCCGCTCGTACGCCAGGTCGGCCGCGCGCTCACGGCGCGACTTGCGCTCGCCGGTCGGCCTCGGCGGCGGAGGCGTCTGCCGCGGCGGGTGGCTCTCTTCCGGGAGCCGCGCGCGGGCGCGGTCGAACGCTTCGGCAAGTGCTGCCGCCGACTGGCACCGCTTGCTGACGTCCTTCTCCAGCGCGCTCGCGACGATCTCGGCAATCGCCGGATCGAGCCCTGGAACCGATGACGCCAGCGGCACCGGCTGCTCGCCAAGCACCTGACGCTCGACCTGCCGGGTGTTTGCGCCGGGAAACGCCTCGCGGCCCGAGAGCAGCTCGTAGGCCACCGCGCCGACGGCGAACAGGTCGCCGCGCGCATCGACCTCGCCCGACTCGATCTGCTCGGGCGGCATGTAGCCGGGCGTGCCAATCCGCACGGCCAGCTGCGTCAGCCGCCCGGCGTGAAGCGTCGCGTCCGACTCCACGTGCGCGATCCCGAAGTCCAGGATCTTCATGCGCCCGTGCAGGTCGACCGCGAGGTTGGCGGGTTTGATGTCGCGGTGCACGATGCCGGCCTCGTGCACGTGCGACAACCCGGCGCACAGCTCCGACAGCAGGCGGAGCTTCTCGGCGAGCGGCATCGGCGCGCGCCGCCTGATGATCTCGGCGAGCGTCTCGCCCCGCACGTATTCCATCACGATGAACGGCGAGTCCTCGAACTCGCCCGAATCGTGGATGACGACGATGTTGGGATGGCTGAGTTCGGCGAGCGCCCGCGCCTCACGGGCGAACCGCTGACGGGGCTCGTCCGAGTCGAAACTCGTGCGGAGGAGCTTGAGCACGACCAGCCGGTCGGTCGTCGGATTGGAGTCGCGGGCCAGGTACAACGATCCCATCCCGCCGGCGCCGAGGCGGCCCTTGATCTCGTAACGGTCGATTCTGGTCGGGACGAGCGGCATAGGACAGAACCCAAGGAGATCTTAGCACGCTCAGTTCAACTTGATCTCCTCCCCGGTGACGACCACGTCGCCGCCGGCCGCGAGCGACACTTCGCCGCGCGCCTGGAAATCGATCGAGTCAGCGGCAAACGCCAGCCGCCCGGCGATCTCGAGCCGTTGATCGGCGCGTGCCAGGCGCAGGACCGGGCCGGCAGGCGTGGGCACGATCGCAAGCAGCGGCGCCCCGCCGGGATCGTGAATCTCCAGCGTCTCGTCGCTCCGGAGGGTCAGTGTCGCGGCCGGGTGGGTGTCGGCCGTGCGCGCGCGCAGGCCGTCGATCACGCCGACGACGACCGGCTCGGGCCAGTTGCCGGGCTGGACGAGCAGCACGCGATCCTCGCACCGTACCGGCAGGTGCGCGAGCGTGGCCAACCACGGCGACTGTTCGCCGGATGCGTCGGTGAAGCGCACCTGGACACGCCCGGCGAGGGTGGGATGCCGGTCTTCGACGCACACACCCACCAGAGCGCTGGCGCCACCGCCAGGGGCCGGCGCGGCCGCCTGCCCGATCGGGGCGGACGCGGATGCCGAAGACGCGATCAGCTCCGCCAGCCCGAACGCCGACGTCGGCTCGGCGGATGGCCTCGCCACGTCGTCTTCCCGGGCCGGCCACGAGGGCCTGGCGCTCGACGGTCCGAGAGGATCGTGCGTCATGATTTGCGCTCCGCCCCCGCCCGGAGTTCCGCGATGCGCTCGCGGACCGGGACCGGCGGCTGGTAGGCGACGGGCATCTCGCCGTCGAGCGAGGCCCGCACGGGGATGTGCTTGTGAACGCCGGGAATGAACGGGCGCGGGAGAGACACGGTGCCCGCGAAGACCATGGTCATCACCTGTTCGGCAGGCCGGCAGACGATGTGATGGAGTCGGGCGGGCTGGACCGTGCGCTGACCGTCGACCTCGAAGTAGATCCGGCGCTCGGTCGCGGGCAGCGGGACCTCCAGGAGACTGAACTCCGGATGCATCGCCGCTATCGACAGCACGTGTCCTGCCTGGGGACGGTGGACGACCAGGCCGTGGCTGGCCCCCTGGAAGAACCGGGCATCGACGGTTCCGCCCGGGCAGCGGGTGAGGCGAAAGTCCTCGCTGACGAAGCCGCGCCGCACCTCCGGAAGGACCCGGTCGTCTGGCGCAGGAAACCACGGGTCGACATCCGGCGCAAACCAGCACGCACGCGGGAACATGATCGGGCTGGTCCAGTCCAGGCACCAGGGCAGCGGCTGGCGCCACCATGCGGCGGGATCCCGAGTGATCAAGCGATCGGCGGTGAGCGGGTCGGCCGGGTCTTCGAGGCACGGCGCGAACATCTCGGGAACCTCGCCGTCGTGTACCAGGTAGCCCATGCCGAAGGGATTGCGCGGGTACATTCCCGGGTGGTCGAACTGCGCGCGCAGGGCCATCACCGGGATCTCCGTGAATGTCCGCTGCTCGGCTCCAGGCACGCTCACGCGCCAGTCGATGCCGCCGTAGGCCTGCGCCCATGTCATCGGCATGGTGGAGAACGGTTCGGGCTGGCCGATGACCGGGCGGCCGCCGGCCCACGTAATCCGGCGCGGTCCCCACACCGTGACCTCCTTGGCCACGGCACCCATCTGAACCCGCACCGTCAGGCGCTCGATCGGCTTCGCTTGCGGCGAGTACGCGGTGCCCTGCACGACCAGATCGGTATAAGGTTTGAACAACCAGAAATCGCTGCCGCCGACTTTCGGTCGCTCGAGCTCGGGATCGCGCAGGTCGTGCAGCAGCGGTTCGGCCTCGGCGAGCGCGCACTGGCCCGGCCCGACGGCGTAGGCGAGCTTGAACAGCGCGTGCGCCTCGGTCGCCTCGCCGCCCAGCGGCGTGAGGATGATCTCGGCGTCGAAGTCCTCGTGTACTGGCGTGCGTGCCATCAGAGTGTCACCGGCACGGCGGTGCCGTATTGCTGGCGGTTCCCCGTGGTGTCCCACTGGTACGGGCCGGCGTTGCCCTGCGCCACCACCGCCGGCTGGCCGGGGTCCGGATTGGGGGTGATGCTGACCTGGCCTCCCAGGAACGGGAGTCCGACCCCGACCTTGATCGTCGGACTGCCGGTCAGCGCGCTCGTGGCAAACCCCGCGAGGATCGACACCGGGGAGAGCCCCTTGAGAGAGTTGCTCAGCACCGTTCCCAGGAGCTGCTTCGCCAGCGCGCTCTTTCCGAGAAAGCCGAAGACCTTGTCGAAGGGGATCTTCGAGAAGATGTAGTCGGTGAGCATCGACGCCGCGATGGTGATCAGCCCGGCCACGATGTCCGCACAGGTCATCCCAACCTGCACGGTATTCATGAAGTTGATCATCGTGCGGGCGGTCGGCGCGCCGACCGGATCGCCGCACGTCATCATCGGAATTGGCGGGAAGCCGACGGTCTGGGCGCACGCCACCGCCGTGCCATTCATCTTCACCGTGCTCGCGGCGAACACCGGCTTGCGGCTCGAGAACGGCCAGAACATCGGGTAGGCGACGTTGGGCGCCGGCGGGATGGTGACGTCCGGGATCATCATGCCGGAGTCGTGGCCGTCGAGCATGATCCACATGCCGCGGTGCATCACGGGCTTGCCGCCGTTGCTGAACTTGTTCTGGTTCGCCAGGAAGCCCAGTGTCCAGAGCATGGTGGCGATCATCTCCACCGAGGGTATGGGGACCGGCGCCGGGATCACAGGCGGCGCCAATTGGTTGTGCGTGAGTACGCCGACGGAGAAGTCGATGATGACGTTGACCTTGACCTTCATCGCCGTTCCCCGATCCAGGTCTCATCGGCGCGCAGGCGCGCGCGGCGCGGGTCTCCATCGGGCGCGGGCACCTGGAGCCAGCCGCGATAGACCAGGTGGCAGCGCGACTCCTCTGGCAGCAGCACCAGGAGGTGCGGAGCGAGCACCATCGTCCGCGTGAGGCCGCCGGTCCTCAGGTCGACCTGCACGCCAAGCCGCGGCAGCGAAAACGCCCACGAGCCGCGCTCCGTGACGCCTTGGACCTCGACCAGGGCCTCCGCCTCAGGGACGCTTGGAAGCACCCAGTCGGGATGCGCACGGTGAAAAACGCCCGGACCAACCAGCGGCCCATCCGGACCGTCCTGGATCATGCGCAGGGTGTGCAAGGAGGAGGTGGTGGGAACCGGTGCCCAGCAGGCCGGCTCCGGGGAGTCCTCCCACGCGGTGACAAGGCTCTCGGGTCGCTCGACGTTGGGAAGCAGGCGGGTCGGATCGAACCGCGGGAAGCCAGCCGGCGCCTTCAGGTGTTTGCCCAGCGCGTCCGCGGCAATCGAAGGATTCCACCCGCGGCCGGCGGCGTTGCGCACGTCACAGAGGTCGACGAACGCCTCGTGATCGACCTCGACGGCACACGTGCCGCCGAACGCCCGCGCCCATGTCAGAGGCATCGAGGTGAACGGCTCGGGATCGCTCGGGCGCGGGCCCGACTCCAGCATCTCCCAGCGCCGGTCGCCCGTGACGACAAGGTCACGCCGCGTCGAGCCAACCGCCATCGACACCGGCATGCGGCGACAGGGGACGCCTGCGGGCGCCCGGGCCTGGCCCAGCAGGACGACCTCGAAGACCGAGTCGGCGCGGGGGAGGTCGTCTCGAGGCAGGTCGCCGAGCGGAGTCGGCGTGTCGGCCAGCAGGAGCTTCCTGGGGGCCTGCGTCTCGAGAACCGCCCTCCCGTCCGCGATGTTGAACGTCGCCTTGGCGAACGCCAGCGCGAGCCGCAGGCTGAAGCCGGGCAATTCGCTGACCGTCAGCGACGCGGGTATCGGATGCGGGTTGGCGAGTTCCATGTCTCTTCAGCGCGCCTGTGGCGTGTAGAACCAGAAAGTGCCTCGCACCGTGATCGTCGTCGTCCGGCCGCCGCTGGCCGACTGGCTGCCGGCGAAGTACAGCTGCGTGCGCACGACAGCGGACCCGGGCGGGATGTTCTGCTCGATCACCGTCACGGCGCCATCCCGGCCCACGCGCTCGACGATGGCGGTGTGGTGCGGGCGTTCCTCGACGCGCTCCTCCGTCCTCGTTTCGGTCGGGCTGTCGATCTCGGTCGCAATCCGGCAGCTGTAGTCGCGAAACTGGATGATGTCTCCGGGCCGGAGGTTGGAGAGGCTGACCTGGGTGCCCCAGACGTAGTCGCCGTCCGGCACCACCGGACCGTAGTCGGCGGCGCTCTTCGCGCCGGCGTTCCGCAGCGCGCGGTCGGCCAGCGTGAAGCACTCCCCATCTCCGACCCGTTGGCCCAGATTGCCCGTCGCGTAGCCGACGACACCTGCGGCGATGGCGGCGCCCGTTGGCTTGGAGCTGCCGCCCTTTCCGCCGAGTCCGACGGCGCCCGGCGTGGGCGAACCCATCCGCGGCAGGGTGCCGTCGTCGATCGCGCCCGGGTCGCTCAGGCCCGCCTGAGGCCCGGGTGCAGAACCGCCCCCCATCGGTTGACCTCCGGTCAGTTCTCGAGGATCTGCGCCCCCTTCATCGTGATGTTGCCCCCCGCGTCGACGTTCACCCCGCCGCTGCCCTCCACCTTGATGGTGGCCCCCTTGATGGTGATGGTGCCGCCGGCCAGGGTGATGCTCGACGCGCCGTTGGTGATGGTGATCGTGCCGCCGGCCCCAATCATGAGATCGGCCCCGACGGTGAGCGTGTCGCCGGCGCCGATGGACGTCTCCCGCCCGGCCCCGACGGTGTGCTGCTCGCCGGCGCCGACGGTCATCTCGTGGCCCGCGCCCACGCTGATGGTCTGTCCCGCGCCGACCGCCAGTGTCTGGCTGGCGCCGATCTCGACGGACTGGGCGGCGCCGATGGCGATCGTCTCGTTGGAGCCGACCGTGACGGACCGGTTGGCGCCGACCGTGATGCTCTGGTTGGAGCCGACGGTGATCGTCTGGTCGACGCCCACGGTGCACGTCTGGTTGTTCCCGACCGTCTCGGAGTCGTCCACGTCGATCTGATCCGTCCGGTTGTTGTGAACGGTGGTCGTCTGGTCGTGCTCGACCGTCGTATTCATGTCGTACTGGGCATGGATCGTCACCTTCTCCTTGCCCGGCGTGTCGTCCATCGACAGCTCGTTGTAGCCGCTCCCCTTGTGCGTGTCCGACTTGATGCCGCTGACGACGGCGCCGGCCGGGAGGCCGTAGGGCGGCATGCACTCCGCGTTGTAGACGCGGCCCGTGACGATCGGCTGGTCGGGGTCGCCCTCGAGGAAATCGACGATCACCTCCTGGCCGATGCGGGGAATCGAGACGGCGCCCCAGCCCTTTCCCGCCCACGGGTGCGACACGCGCATCCAGCACGAGCTGTTCTCGTCGCGCTTGCCGTAGCGGTCCCAGTGGAACTGCACCTTCACCCGCCCGTACTTGTCGGTGTGGATCTCGTCTCCAGACGGCCCGACGACGACCGCCGTCTGCGGCCCCTGCACGAACGGCTTGGGCGTGCTGCGCCTCGGGCGGTACTGCTGGGCGCTCGGGATCGCGGTGAGGGTGCAGCGGGACTCCGCGCCGCTCGCTTTCGGCAGCCCCTCGTACGCGCTGAACTCGAAGTCGTAGGTGGTCGAGGCGATGAGGTACTCGCGGTTCTGGTCGGTTCGCGGAAACCCGTCGAGCGTGAAGAGGTAGCCGACGGTGATCGCACGGTGGTTGGTCGAGGCCTGCCCGACCTCGAACTGAGCGCCGTATTCGTCGAGCCGGACCTCCGCGTAGCGCGTGCCCTCGGGCTTCTTCACGTAGCAGCCCGGGTAGTCGTAGATTTCGTAGTCGCTCGGCGAGTAGCCCCGCGGGGAGGACTTGTTCGTCTTCAGCTCGACGCTCGGCCGCTCCAAGTCGTAGTCGTCGTGCACGAAGACGCCGGGCTGCACCTCGCGGCCGAACTCCCACCGGCTGATGTGCTCGACATCGGGCCGGACCATGCGTTCGGGCGCCAGAAACGGCACGGTCTCGGCGGTCGGGCATGGCGAATGCGCGCTGCCCGAATCGACGAGCACGAGCGTGTTGTGGCCGTCGGTGTGCCGGACGTAGTAGTAGATGCCCTCGTGCTCCATCAGGCGGCTGACGAAGTTGAAGTCGGTCTCGCGGTACTGGACGCAGTAGGTCCACGGCTCGTAGGTCTGCGACAGCTCGAGCGCGAACTCCGCGGCTCCGTGATCGCCGAACACGGCCTTGAGGATGTCGGGCACGGTCTTGTTCTGAAAGATGCGGCAGTCGGCCGTGCGGCTCAGGAACCAGAGCCACGGGCGCACCACGGCCAGGTAGCGGTGGTACCGCCCGAGCTTCCCCCGCTGCGCGAAGCGCGTCACGTACCCGTTGAAGTAGCGGGTCTGGTTCTTGGCGGTCATCACCCTGATGTTGACGTTCTTGCCCAGGATGTCGTCGAGGGCGATGTCGCCTTTCTGGCTCAGCAGGTCGACCTGGAACTCGCTGACGCGGCCCAGCTCCTCGCGGGCGTGCAGGCCGTGGAACAGCAGCGTGTCCGCCCCGAGCGGCGTGTCGATCTCCATCAGTCTAGGCATCGTCGGCTCCGTGTCGCGTGCCGCTCGCGGCGTCGGGCGCCGTGGCTCGCACCACGAACCCCGCCACCGGCAGCCCGGCTTCCATCCGCAACTCCGCCTGCACGATCTCCGAGCGGAACCCCGCGCGCCGAAGCGCGGCGTCGAGGTATCCGCGGGCGTGCACGTACCGTCCGTGGTAGCCAAGCTCGTAGCCTGGCGGCTTGCCGTCTCCGGCCGCCGCCTCCACGGTGAAGATCAGCAGACCGCCCGCCCGCAGCGCGGCCGCGGCCGCGGCCGCCACGTCGTCGAGCGCCCCGAAGTACACCAGCGTGTCGGCCGACACGACGACGTCGAACGAGGCCGGATGCGCCGCCAGGTACCCGGTCAGCTCGGCCTGGCACAGGTCGTCGTAGACGGCCTTCTTCTCCGCGAGCGCGAGCATCTGGCTCGACAGGTCCACGCCCGCCAGGTGGCGCGCGTAGGGTCTGAGCAGCGGTCCGCACAGCCCGGTGCCGCAGCCCGCGTCGAGCACGTCCAGACCTCCTGACGCCGGGGCGCCGGCGTCGGCCAGCGTCGCAGCGACAATCTGCGGGGCACGGTAAGCGAGGTACTCGAGCTTGGTCTCGAAGCTCGCCGCGAATCCGTCGAACGCCTTCTGGATGTAGTCGTCGGCCGCGCGCGCCGGCACGCCCTCGCCCGAGCAGGCGGCCCGCATGTGCAGCGCGATGGGGTTGTCGGGCTCCTCGCGCAGCCACTCGTCGAAGATCCGGACCGCCTTCTCCGGCTCGCCGAGCGAGCAGTGCGCGAGCGCCAGCAGTCTCCGCGTTTCGGGCGCCGCGGGACTCAGGACCAGGGCCTTGTTGAACGCCGCCACGGCTTCCGGCCGCCGCAGCAGGCTCGAGAGCAGGGTGCCGAGATTGTGCCACGCCTCCGCGTACTCGGGATTCAGCCGGATCGCCTCGCGGTACGACGCTTCGGCCTCGGCCGGCCGCCCCTGAATCTTCTGCAGCACGCCCAGGTTGTTGTGCGCCTGCGCGTGCCCAGGCTCGACCGCGATCGCGCGGCGGTACGCCCCGATCGCGTCGTCGAACCGCCCGACCGCCTTGCACACGATCCCCAGGTTGCTGTGCCAGCCGGCCTGCGACGGATCGGCCAGGAGGCTCCGCTCGATGAGTTCGATGCTCTCGTCAAAGCGCTTCTGCCGGTGGGCGAGCACGCCGGCAAAGTGGAGGGCCACGGGGTGGTCGGGCGCGACCTGGAGAACGACGCGGAGCAGTTTGTCGGCGTCCTCCGGCTGTCCCTCCTTCAGGAACATGATCGCCATCGAGATGGCCTCGTCGAGGCCCACGTCGCGGGTCACCCGCCTGCCGGACGCGTCGCCGTCCGCGTCCGTGCCGGCGCTCTGCCTGGTCTCGTCAGCGTCTGCCACGTCTCTCCCCGTCTAGTCGAAATGGTAGGCGAAGTCGCCGTTCTCCACCGCCAGCCTGATGCCCGCGAGCGTCACGCCGGCCATCGTGCGCCCGAGGAACTCGCGGCTGATGGCCGGCAGCACGGTGTTGGTCAGGATGGCGTCGATCATGCGCCCGCCGCTTTCGACCTCGGTGCACCGGCTCACGATGAGCTTCAGCGCCTCTTCTTCGTACGTGAACGGAATGCCGTGGTGCTCGGCCACCCGCCTGGTGATCCGCCCCAACTGCAGCCGGACGATGCTCCCGAGGACCGCGTCGCTCAGCGGGTAATACGGGATGACGACGAGCCGGCCGAGCAGCGCCGCCGGGAACTTCTTGAGCAACGGCTCGCGCAGCGCCTTCGCCACCCCCTCCGGTTCGGGCATCAGGGCGGGGTCCTTGCACAGGTTCGCGATCAGCTCGGTCCCCACGTTCGACGTGAGCAGGATGATCGTGTTCTTGAAGTCGATGCGGCGGCCTTCACCGTCCTCCATCCAGCCCTTGTCGAACACCTGGAAGAACAGCTCGTGCACGTCCGAGTGCGCCTTCTCCACCTCGTCGAGCAGGACCACGCTGTACGGGCGCCGGCGGACCGCCTCGGTCAGCACGCCGCCCTCGCCGTAGCCGACGTAGCCGGGAGGGGCTCCCTTCAACGTGGACACGGTGTGCGCTTCCTGGAACTCACTCATGTTGATCGTGATGACGTTCTGCTCGCCGCCGTAGAGCGCCTCGGCCAGCGCCAGGGCGGTTTCGGTCTTGCCGACGCCGGACGGGCCGCACAGCATGAACACCCCGATCGGCTTGTTCGGGTTGTCGAGCTTGGCGCGCGACGTCTGGATGCGCCGGGCGATCACCTCGAGGCCGTGCGTCTGGCCGATGACGCGCTGGTTGAGCGTGTCGGCCAGCTTGAGCACGGCTTCGATCTCGTTCTTGACCATCCGGCCGACGGGAACACCCGTCCAATCCTGCACCACCGACCCCACGGCCTGCTCGTCGACGCTCGGGAGGATCAGCGGCGACTCGCCCTGGAGCGAGGCGAGCGACGACTGCAGCCCCTTCAGCTCGGTCAGCAGCGCCTCGCGCTCCTCCGGCGTCGGCGCCGCGGGCGCCGGCGCGGCGGCCGGGTCCTTCTGCGCCTCGGCCGCCTTCTCCAGCGTGCTGCCGGTGCCCTCCACCGGTGCGGTTCCCTTGCGTAGCGTGGCCCGGATCGCCAGGACGCGGTCAACCAACTCCTTCTCGGACGCCCAGCGCTCCTCGAGTCCGGCGCGCACCCGCTCCGCCTCGGCCAGCTTCTCCTCCGCCGCCTTTCGTCGCTCGGACGCGTCGATGCCGACCGCCTCTTCGCGGCCGATGATCTCGAGCTCCGTCTGCAGCGCCTCAATCTGCCGCCGGCAGTCCTCGAGTTCCGGGGGGACGCCGTGCTGGCTGATGGCCACCCGCGCGCACGAGGTGTCCAGCAGGCTGATCGCCTTGTCCGGCAGCTGGCGGGCGGGAATGTAGCGATGCGAGAGCCGCACCGCGGCCTCGAGCGCCTCGTCGAGCACCTGGACGCGGTGGTGCGCTTCGAGCACCGACGCCACGCCGCGAACCATCAGGATCGCCTTGTCCTCGCTCGGCTCCGTGATCTGGATCAGCTGAAAGCGCCGCGTCAGCGCCGGGTCCTTCTCGATGTACTTCTTGTACTCCGCCCATGTGGTCGCGGCAATGGTGCGCAGCGTGCCACGGGCGAGCGCCGGCTTCAGCAGGTTCGCCGCGTCGCCGGTCCCCTGCGCACCGCCCGCCCCGATCAGCGTGTGCGCCTCGTCGATGAAGAGGATAATCGGCTTGGGCGAGGACTGCACCTCGTCGATCACGGCGCGCAGGCGGCTCTCGAACTCTCCCTTCATGCTCGCGCCGGCCTGCAGCAGGCCGATGTCGAGCGCGTGGAGCGACACGTCCTTGAGCGGCGGCGGCACGTCGCCCTTGGCCAGCCGGACGGCGAAGCCCTCGACGACGGCCGTCTTGCCGACGCCCGCCTCGCCGGTCAGAATCGGGTTGTTCTGCCGGCGGCGCATCAGGATGTCGATGATCTGGCGGATCTCCTCGTCGCGGCCGCTGACCGGGTCGATCTTCCCCTGCCTGGCGCGCTCGGTGAGATCGGTCGCGAACTTCTTGAGCGCCTCCTGCCTGCCGAGCGCGGCCGACGCGGGCGCGCCGCCCGCGTCGCCGGCCGCCCCGGCGGCGAGAGACGACCCGTCGGTGGCCCCGGACGTGTCCTCGGGCGACCCGCCCACGATCTTGTAGAAGTCGTCGGTCAGCGCCTCGAGCTTGACCGCCTCGAACTGCCGCGACATCCCTGTCAGGACGTTGCGGAGCGCGGTCTCCTTCAGCATCGCCACCATCAGGTGCCCGGTGCGGATGCAGGAGCCGCCAAACAGCAGCGTCGAGTACACCCACGCCCGCTCCACCGTGTCCCAGATGTGCGGCGACAGATCGGAGATGGAGGTGGCGCCACGCGGGAGCCGATCGAGCGCGGCCGTGATGTCCTTCGACAGGCGGGACGCGTCGATCTCGAAACGGCGCAGGATCCGGTGCAGGTCCGAATCGGGCGCTCCCAGGATCTGATCGACCCAGTGGACGAGTTCGACGTAGGGGTTGCCGCGCAGCTTGCACAGGCGCACCGCGCCGTCCACCGCCTGGTAGGCGACGCTATCGAGCTTCCCGAACAGGACCGATCGCTTGATCTCGCTCATGCGGCATCAGCTCCCGCGACATCGCCGAGGACCTCGGCGTTCAGACACAGATCATCGGCGTCACGTGCGGACGGGCGCGTGCCGAGCCACGCCGTCCAGCCCAACCGCCCGCCACTCCCGAGCTCGAGCGGCGGGACCTCTCGCCGCGCGAGCACCAGGCGGACGTCCCAGTCGAGCTCGAAGCACAGGTAGAACCTCACCCAGTCCAGCAGTGCGCGAAGCGGCCGGTGCCCGGGCAGAAAGCTCTCGTACTGCCGCCATGTCAGCGGGCCGAGCCGGACGCGGAACTTGCTCTGGCGGTCCCAGACCGATCGTCCGAGCACCGCTTCGGCGCCAAGCAGCGCGCCCGACCGGCCGAGCGACGTGCGGTCGCGCCGCTGCAGGAGCAGCCAGTGCCCGACGAACTCCTCGATGCCGACCGGCACGTCGAAGAACTGGCGGAGGACGGCCGCCAGGCCGTCCGCGTTCCGCACGTGCCTGGCGAGCGTGCTGACGTGGAAGAACTTCGCCTGGTCGGGCAGCCCGTCGCGGTGCCGGAACGACGCGGGGGTGACCCCGAGGAACGACGCGACGAAGCCGGCGAAGTGATCCGCCTCGGGCCGGTCGCGGCTCACGTGCGGCTGCGCCTGCGCCCACGCGCGGTAGAGCAGCGCCAGAAAGCGGTGGTGGAAGAGGTCGAGGAACCGGCAGAGCGTCGCGTCGCCCGCGTTGCGCAGCCGCTCGCGCGCGTACTCGGTGAGGTGCTGCGGCAGCGGCCCGTGCGGCCCGAACAGGCCGCCGAAGTAGACGGTCAGCCTGGGCCGTGCCCGGTCGTCGCCCGCGTCGAACGACGCGATCGCCGTCGGCGCGAACGACAGGTCGGGTGCCTGGGAGAGCCGCACCGGCTCGTCCGCCGGGCGCGGCGCCGTCCCCCACCTCGGCTGGCCGCCCCACAGGCACTCCAGCAGGCGCATCGTCTGGTAGAAATCGTAGCGGTACGGCGACGCCGCCAACGCCTCGAGGAACTCTACAGCGTCGGTCTCGCGCCCCAGCGTGGCACCCATCGGTTGATCTCATCCCTGCTGCCGGACCTCAGCACGGTCTCGGTGAACGAGTTGAGCGAGACGTAGCGCGCGAAGAACTGCTCGAGGACCGAGCCGAGCGTGCAGGCGCTGGCTCCCTCGAACGCCATGTCGTCCACCGTGACCGCCACCTCGAGGCCGCGGCCGAAGGCCAGCGGGCCTGTCACCGGGAGACGGCGCACGACAGGCTTCACGCTGACCGACCGAATGCCCTCGATCTGCCTGCGCGCGGTCGTGTCGGCCGCCGGCGCGTACAGGCCGAGCAGCTCGCGCAGCGCCGCCGCCCCCTCCTCGGGCGACGCGTTCGCCAGCGAGAAGTAGTTGAGCGACAGGTGGCTGATGGCGCGCCACGCCACGGCGCCGTCGGCGAGCGGCGCGTAGGGGCGGCTCGGGCCGCTGATCACCCGGACGCTCGCGACCGGCGCGGAAATCTCCAGCGCCAGATCGGTCGTGCCTCCGCCGATCGGCATCAGCAGCGGCAGGTCCCGGTTCGAACAGAGCGTCTCGACCGAGAGCTGCCTGAGTTCGCGGCTGTACGGCGCGCGGGCCGAGTCCACCAGGCTCAGGAACACCTCGGTCCCGATGTAGCTCGTGCGGGGGCCGTGACGCTTCTGCGCCGACGACAGCAGCCGCGGCTCGCGGCGGGTCGTGAACGCCGCGTGGTGCTCGTGCTCCTGCCCCGCGGCGAACGTCGAGTAGAGCGGCAGGAACCGCTGCTCGCTGTCCGAACCGACGCCGTGCCCCAGCACGCCGGTCACCTGGTAGATCTCGTAGTCGATCGGCCGGGTCCGGTCGGCGAGCACGTGATACTCGTAGGCTGCGTCGGTGACCTGGATGCGGTCGGCGCGCTTGGTGAACAGGTTGATCGCCGGCGTGCAGTTGAGGGCGAAGTTCGAGGCGTCCACCGCGCCTTCCAGCCGCGCCTCGTCGCGCCCGAAAAGGATGACGACCTCAATCGCGTTCGTCGCCGCGCGCCTGAACGCCGGCGTGAGCCCCGTCAGTTCGAAGAACCGGAACCGCTGGGGGAACGAAAAGTACTCCTGGATGAGGCGGTACCCCTGGAACGACCGCGGCGTGACGGGCAAAAGCGCCTGGTCGTCGTCGAACCCTACCGGACAAACCGACGCGGCGGGCAGCAGCTCGTGCCAGCGCGAGGCGCCCGACGCGGGAAGCACGAGGACGCCGATGGCGGCGGTGGCGCACAGATCGTGGAGACGGTTGGCCACCTCTTCCTGGCCGGCCACGAAGAAGGCGAGCCGATCGATCGGCGTCCGCGCGAAGTCGAGTCCCTCGGGCGTCTCGAGGCGGATGCGCACGCCCCCCTTGATCCGCTGGGCGATGGGCAACTTGTTCAGCGGCAGGTCGGGTGCGAAGGCGAAGTACTTCGCCGCGGTGACCGACACCGGCCAGAGCCTCACCTCGTGCGCCGTCCGGAATTCGCACGGCGTGGCGTCGTTCCCCTGCATCTGGCTCTGCATCGGGCTGCCGCGCGGGATCCTCGGCCCGGCCAGCAGGTTCGGCTCCTTCGGGTCGGGCCGGAACTGGGCCACGAGCATCGAGGGCGTCGGCGCCAGGTAGTGCGGGTAGACGATCTCGAGCAGCGCCTGGGTGAAGCGCGGGAACTCCGCCTCCATCTTCAGCTGGACGCGGGCCGCGAGGAAGGCGACGCCTTCGAGCAGCCGCTCGACGTACGGGTCCGCCACCTCCAGCCCGGCCATCCCGAGCCTCGAGGCGATCTTCGGAAACTGCTCGGCGAACTCGGCACCCATCTCGCGCAGGTGCTGCAGTTCGGCGTTGTAGTGCCGGAGCAGGCGCGGGTCCATCACTTGGCTCGCGAGGAGACCAGGTCGGCGATTTCAACCTTGCCGGTCTCGAGGTCGATTTCCGTCCGTACCA
>Ga0315278_10003145_pt1 | contig 14740 bp, 12 predicted proteins | sample YL17G06_0_MG_FD_203880 | JGI IMG/M metagenome (GOLD analysis project Ga0315278, IMG submission 203880) | Sediment microbial communities from Yellowstone Lake, YNP, Wyoming, USA - YL17G06_0 | ecosystem: Environmental > Aquatic > Freshwater > Lake > Sediment | place: USA: Wyoming | collected... | reverse complement strand
CTTCGGAGATGGCTGGACGGGTACGGGAGCTGTGGTCGATCATGTGTATACCAGCCCTGCCACGCATAATGTTGTATTGACTGTCACGGACCAACGTGGTTACCAGAATACTGCGACCCAGAAGATAACCATCAACGCTCCCGTGGCGCCTACACCGACTCCTACACAGGCACCCCAACCCACAGCAACAACAGCACCAACCCAACCACCGGCACCCACGGCAACATTAGTGCCGACCCAACCGTCACAACCCACTCCAACAGTAGGGCCGACGCAACCACCACAGCCCACCCCGACAGAAGAGCCGACCCAACCACCACAGGTTCCTCCACAAGCCGCGATCACAGGCTCTGGCCAGGGATATGTGGGTGAGCCGATCACATTCGACGCTAGTGCCTCCATCAGCGGGAGCAGCCCGATCGTCAGCTACAGCTGGAACTTTGGAGATGGTACCTCCATCGGACCTTCTCCAAATCCTTCCCAAGCCACGATCTACAACCAGGCGGGAAGCTTCCAGGTGTCGGTTGTGGTGACGGATGAAAGTGGACAGAGCAGCAGCGCAACGATGGGTGTGACCATCTCTACCCGCTTAAATACCCCGGTTGTCTGGGTCCTGGATTCTTACGCAAATCTGGGAATCCTGCCAGGCACGGCGATCACCTTGCAATTCCAGGCAGGGCAGATTGCAGGATTTTCCGGATGTAATACCTACACCGGTGCCTACACAGCTACTGATAATGGAGATGGCACATATAGTGTGACGATCACCGGTCTCGTTGGCACAGGCATGATGTGTCCGGCAGAAATAATGGATCAGGAACAAACCTACCTGGGAATTCTGTCCCAAATAACAATAGCCCAAAGCCAGGGAAATGTCCTTACCCTTTCCTCCCCGCAGAGTAGCTTGATATATCATCAATCTGGAAACTAAGCACCTTAATAATTTAACCAGGAAAGGCCGCCAGAGGGCAGGAAGGATTACTATCCTCGGCGGCCCTGGCCCTCTCCGGGGCTAAAGCAATTTTTCCTTGTCACAGATCTGAGTATCTGGTAGGAAGAAAACCGTTTGTGAGATCGGAGTATTATTTGACTTTCAAGAGTTTAATAACATAACACTTCTGGAGGTAGATTATCCAACCTTGGTTGAATAGCTACCTCTAAAAAATATAAACCAGGAGGATGATATGTGCTGCTCAGTTTTAGTAATCTATTTTTTAGGTCCACGGTTGGGTTTATTGATTTTTTGGCTGTTACCCAGTGGACGAAATCTATTTAACTTAGCATTCCAAAACTTGGTCGTACCGATCTTGGGTATAGTTTTCCTGCCCTGGACAACCATTATGTGGACCATTTTTCACGGTACCAACGGAGTTGTAGGAATTGATTGGATGTGGATTGCTATCGGATTGGTCGCCGATATCGTTGCCTATACCAGTGGCGCCGCTAAGCGCAAATCTGTACCTGGTTATCCGAGTTCTATGCCTTAGAATAAAGGAGAACGACCGCAAGGATTTTCCAATCTTTTGGTTGAATATTAACCAGTTTTGTAGATGATTCCATTTTTATATGCAATCAACCTTTACCGCGATAATTATTTGGTGGGTTGAGAAAAGGAGTGCACTATGATCACTAGTATTTCGATTGGCTCGAAAGTAATCTGTACCGATGGTTCTGATGGCACTTTAACAGCTGTGATTGTTGATCGTACATCTCACAGAATTACCCATATTGCCATTGTAGAAAAGTCCCTCTTCCATGGAGAAGAACGGCTTATTCCGATTGACCGGGTGACCAAAACCACACGGGACGCAGTCTACCTCGATTGCACAGCCGAGGATCTCACAAAAATGGATCCCTTTACGCGTACGCACTATCTAGAGGTTGACCAGGGTGCAGCCGGTTACGCTTACAGTCCTCCGTATATGACGACGTATTCCGATATGACGATGTCGCCCGACATGGGTTATCTCACCGTACAGGATCAGCTTGTCCCTGAGGGAGAGGTGGCTGTCAATCGTGGGATGACTGTGGAAGCTCTGGACGGATATGTGGGTCAGGTGGGAGAGCTGGTCATCGATGCTTCTTCAGGACAAATTACACACTTTACCCTGATGAAAGGCCATGGCTGGGGAAAAAAGGAAGTTGCCATTCAGCTCTCTATGATTGATCGTGTAGAGCAAGAGACTATCCACCTGAAAATTGATAAGGCAAAGATTAGCCAGCTTCCTTCTCTTCCCGTGAAACGGACCTGGGATGAGGTAGGTGCAACCGATCTGGAGCTGATGGTGTGGGTATATGAAGGAAAAGACCTGGCTCAACACACTTTCAAGAAAGTCCAAGAATTAAGCAAACAGTATGCAATGGAAGTGTTGAATGCCACGATTATTGAGAAAGACAAGAATGGTGATACCCGGGCGCATGAAGTGAAAAAGGTACCTTCCAAACGAAAGGTTGCGCTTGGGATCGCCCTGGGAAGCCTGGCAGGATTGGTGATTGGACCGGTTGCACTCGTGGCTGGCGCAATTGCAGGAGGAGCGGCCGGGAAGAAATCGGCGAATAAAATCGAAGTGGGCTTTTCAATAGATAAACTACACAAGCTCAATGAATGCCTGATCCCCGACGGGTCGGCGCTGGTATTGCTCGTCGAACACCGCTGGTTCAATACACTCCAAGTAGGGCTGACGGAAAGCGGTGGTCAGTTGATTTACGAGCGACTTTCCGACGTCACTTACGACGGATTGGTGGATAAATTGTCGGCTGCCGGGTAAAACGCATAAGGATGCAGGATCGTCATAATTATTTTTATCCAGGGTAGCTTTAATCCAGGTCCTGGCAAGCTAGCTGCAGGCTGCCATGATGAATTAAAGAATATCTATTGTATATTTGGAGTTCACTGGAGTGCGCCAATCGCCTGCCAACTATTGATCGGAAAGGGTTATACCACAAATATCACCATAAGGTTGGATAAGCTAAAAAACGCAGAAACCAAATCGGCTGCTGGCGTCATCCTGATATGGATTAAAAAGTGTTAATAATGTTGGACCGTTATGCGGGTAACTGCACGGCGGTATGATTGCTTTCCTGTTTACCTATGAACACCAAGATTAGGCTCGAAGTTCTTGCCCTCACTACCTTCAGCTTGCTCATCCTGTTAGTATATACTACAACCCGAGCTGCTGGATTCTCTCAAACCATACCCATGAAGCTAGATACATCAGCTATGGCGCAGAACAGCTCCCCTGCCACAGCGAAGCCCCTCATCCTGACTGACGCACAGGGACAATACCCGCTTGGGTTGCATCTGGAGATCCTCGAAGATCCAGGTGGAGAGCTGTCCATCGAGGATGTATCTTCTCCAACATTCGACTCACTGTTTACACCCAGCCTGGTTGCAGTGCCGAACTATGGCTACACGGATAGCGCTTATTGGGTTCGTATGCGTCTGGATAATGAAACCAACCAGACGGATAAATGGCTGTTGGAGCTGGGTTTTGCCCATATGCATTATGTTGACCTCTACACTCCCTTGCAGGATGGCGAGGGATTTGAGGTTAAACAAACCGGAATCCTGAGACCTGTCTCCACGCGCGATGTTCTCCACCCAAACATTGTTTTTAACCTGAGTGTACCAACCCACAGCCAGCCCACATTCTACCTGCGCTTCCAAAACGGCGCATCGATGACCCTGCCACTCACCTTGTGGGCGAAAGAGGCTTTCTTTATCGAGTCGGGAAAGGTACAAATGCTGCACTGGTTATTCTTGGGTGGGATACTGGCTTTACTGGTCTATCACTTGTTTTTACTTATTACATTAAAAGAGGCCAACTACCTGTATTTTGTCGTCTTACTTGCTAGTTTGCTCATTATGGTGTTTGATTATACAGGTTATATGGGGGTTTATTTATTCCCCGACTGGTTCACGTTTAAGCTTTATTATTTCCCACTATCTTTGATATTACTATTTGCTTCAATCATTTTATTTTCCGATGCATTTTTGGAATTAAAAGCCCGAATTCCAAAACTACATTGGGTGAATATGCTCTTGTTGGCAGTGTGGGGAGTGTTGGCGCTCCTGATACCGTTCATCAGCTACTATAACCTGGCTAGGCTAGTGATTCCATGGGGATTGGTTTCTATGGCAGTGTCCTGGGTTACTGGGATCGTTGCTTGGAGAAAGGGTTTCCAGCCCGTCCTTTTATTTATGCTTGCCTGGTTGGGTATGAGTGCGAGCTTTTTCCTAATACTACTGGTACGGCTGGGGATTGCCTCCAGTACAGTTTTCAATGAGAATATTTTCCTACTAGGATTTATGTTGATGGCGGTGTGCTGGTCGTTTGCCCTTGCCGATCGAATCAACCTGCTGAAAGCTAAAGCAGAAAGTGCAAACCTCAATTTACAAAAAAGCGAGTATCGGCTGTCTCAAATCCTGGAGGGTATACCACTCGGTGTAGTTGTTTACGGAAAGGATCAAAAACTCAAATACCTCAACCAGCGGACGGTTGAGATCCTTAGCAACCCAGCGAAGGGTATCCGACCAGACCCTGCTGCCGGGCGTACCCTGGCGCAGGCAACAGAGGTTTTCTCTTTTCTGGTTGCCGGGACCAGTGAAAAATACCCCTTAGAAAACTTACCGGTGTACAGCGCGTTGCAAGGCCGGCCAGCCTCGGTGGATAACATCGAGGCGAACCTTGGAGATAGGCGCGTCCCACTGGAGATCTGGGCAGCCCCGGTCCGGGATGATGCAGGGAATGTCGAATCTGCCATTGCTGTCTTACAGGATATCACCCAACGTAAGCAGGTTGAAGCCGAGTTGAATGAGTATCGCAAGCAGCTCGAGTCGCTTGCAGATAAGAGAACTATGCAGCTAAACGCTATAAATAGGGAGTTAAGGCTGCGCCTTGAATGGTTTGCTGCGATCAATTTCGTCAGTCAGACAGTGGCTCAATCGACTGACTTTATTAAAATCTATGAAAAGATCCTTGAAATCATCAAAAATCTCTTCTCTACGCAGGATTGCTTCATTGCTGAGCTGGATGAGCATAGTAAGCAGTTGAAAATCCTGGCACACACCTGCCACAGCGATATTCACCCTGATATGACCGATTCATTCACGCTGCTGCCCGAGGGTATTCTGCCAGGTTCAAAGCTGGAACAAGGAGCACTATTCTCTATCTCAGGAGACCAGATGACCTCGATGGATGGACCAATTCACATGCACATTCGGTATTCAAGGGTGCAAAGCATGGTCTTTGTACCTTTAATACTGCGGGAGCAGGTCTTTGGATTCTTAGGATTGGAGATGAGCGAGGCAGATAGGACCATCAAGGATGAAGAGACCAACCTGCTACGCATTTTTTCCACCGATATTGCCCAGCTAATTGAAAGCTCCCGTCTATTCGAGCGGACTAAGCTGATGATCGCACAGGAAGAACGTGACCGACTGGCGCGCGAGCTGCACGACTCGGTTACACAGGCACTCTTCTCTGCTACTCTGGTGGCGGAAGTGTTACCGCAGATCTGGCGCCGCGATCCCGATAGGGCGATGCAGAGCCTGGAAAAACTTCAACGCTTGACGCGAGGTGCTCTGGCAGAGATGCGCACGGTGTTGCTCGAGCTACGTCCTTCTGCGGTTATCAAGACCCCGCTGGGTGAAATCGTGGCGCAGCTGACTGAGGCTGTTACCAGCCGGAGTGGGTTACCGTTTCAGCTATTTATCGAAAAGATCCCCCTCTTGCCTGAAGAGGTACAATTAAGTTTCTACCGCATCGCCCAAGAATCTTTGAACAACGTTGTCAAACATGCCCAGGCGAGGCATGTTAGCGTGAGTTTGAGTGAAACACAACTCCTTCCAGATGTAAACTGCCTGGTAGGGCGCGAAGTCAAGCTGATCATCCAGGACGATGGGGTTGGCTTCTCCTCTGCGAGTGCACAATCAAGCCACCTGGGGATTAGCATCATGCGCGAACGTGCCGCATCGATTAGGGCAGTTTTATCAATAGAAAGCGAACCCGGATATGGGACTCTGGTGTCTTTAATCTGGTGCAATGAATCAAAATCGGAAAGTCATGATGAATGAATCCAATGCCATACGTGTTTTAATTGTCGATGACCACCCCATGGTACGCAGTGGGTTAAATGATTTTATCCTCACGAACGATGGGATGGAGCTGGTCGGTGAAGCCCAGAATGGGGTTGAAGCCGTGGATTTTTGCGCCAATCATGATGTAGATGTGGTTTTGATGGATTTGGTCATGCCGTTGATGGATGGCAGCGAAGCCACCCGACGCATCCTGGCGCTTGGCAAACCGATAAGGGTCATTGTCTTAACTAGTTTCCATGAACAGAATCTTGTCGAGAAGGCCATGAAAGCCGGCGCGACGAGCTACCTGCTGAAGAATGTAACTTCCAGAGAACTTGCTGAAGCGATCAGGGCTGCCAGTGGTGGGTTCTCAATGCTTGCGCCTGAAGCCACCAATGCATTGATCCATTCAAGCCGACAGAATTCTGACCTAGGATTCGAACTGACTGATAGGGAGCGTGAGGTATTGGTATTTATTGTTAAAGGTCTATCCAATATTGAGATTTCCAACCAGCTTCATATCAGTACAGCAACCGTGAAGTATCACCTGGCAAATATATTCACGAAACTGGGAGTGAGAAATCGGGTCGAGGCAGCCACAATTGCTTTGGAACACAACCTGGTAGTGAAGGGAAAATGATTTTTTATATGACCCATCATACCTAACCATACGGCTAATCATTTGGACCAAAAAAACTAGACCCCCGAACTCCCCTTAAAGTTGTTGTATACGCACGGTAAATTTGCTATATTGGATTTGTTATTTTTCAAGGCTTATACTATTTAGCGCGCTTGTTGCTTGAACTTTTCTAAAAAAGCTGGTCGTCTATATCTGAAATCACCACAATCGACCGATTACACATATTTCCTGCAGGTCATCCTGAGCATCCTTAGAAATAATGGTATTGCTTGATGAGCAACCAGAATGTGAGCTCAGTGTTATCATAAGCAGCGATTTCAAATAATGCCAAGACCTGCTATAAGCTGGTTCATTCGTAATCCATCCGGAGTCGCAAAAGTGGACACAGGTACACTGGATAAGTATGCTAGACAAATCAAAATAAAGGAGGATGCGAATCATAACAATATTTCTTGAACTGCAAGTCATCTCGGGCGCAGACAACGGCATGGTTCACCGTATAGCTTTACCTCCCGAGGCGAAAACATTTTAAGTAAGTCAAAATTCATCAATAATAGAAGGAGAATTGTAATCATGAAGACGATCAAATCAGTCAATGTCGGCTCATTTGCTTTGTATGGTGCTGTCCTGGCCGCGTTCTGGACATTAATCTTCGGTTTGTACTATTGGATCCTGGGCTGGATCTTTGGCGCTCAATCAGTGTATATCGATATGAACCTGGGCAACTGGACTGTCTATTCCTTTTACACCTTTGGCCTGGTATTTTTAAAGGCTCTCCTCGCAGCTCTTGGTGGTGCTTTATCAGGAGCAGTCGTGGGATGGGTGTACAACATCGTGGCCGGTGCGATGGGTGGGCTCAAGATTAACGTCGAATAGCCTTTTTAATTTGTTACTGTCACGCATAAAATTCAAACATATCTAATTTAATTTTGAGGAGAATACAAAATGCCTTGTCTATTTGTACTGTTTGCGGGAATGTTCCCACGTTTTGCGGACATTTTAATCTGGATCGCTCGTCCAGCCCAATTCAATGCCGCTTTCAAAGGAAGCTGGTTGTGGCCCATTCTGGGGATCATCTTCCTACCCTTCACCACATTGATGTGGGTGATCATGTCGTGGGGTGCGACTAGCGTAACTGGCTGGGACTGGTTCTGGATTGTTTTGGCTGTGTTCCTTGACCTATCGCACTATGCCCATACTGCCTATAACAACCGTGAAGCCATCCCTGGTTACACGCCTCCCCCCGCCCAACCGGTTGTGTAATATACGTAAGGTCAACACCCCGACTGGCACACAGGTCATTGAGCAGGGGTATTGCCTTACCTAAGAAAGTGATAGTTTAGCATGAGACCAGGGGTGCGCGGGTAATCAATACCGCGCACCCCTAATTTTATTCCTACCGAATAATATATTTGGAGCTAAAGGACGCTCAGCCCAAGGCTCTTGGATGCCTGATCGAGCCGTTACCAATCACACACGAAACTTTAGAGAATACATTAACGATTTTCTCATCTATGTAGGAAAGTGGAATATAATTATCAATAGAAATATTGATCAGGAGTAGAAAATGAAAAAAGTATTATTCTCTTTAGGATTGTGCGCAGGGCTGATCATCCTGGCAGCCTGCGCCTCACCTACTTCCCCCCAGGGAGGCGTGAGTGATCTGACCGGCTCAGTGTGGGGCTTGTCTCTGCTCATGGATAAGGCAATCATCCCAGGTTCAAGCATCTCAGCCGAATTCACCTCCGACGGAAAGGTGAGCGGATCATCCGGTTGTAACCAATATTCCAGCACGTATACTGTCACCGGCAGCACAATCAAGATTGCTTCACCAATGGCAGCAACCTTGATGGCTTGCTCACAGGAGCTCATGGACCAGGAGAGTGCATACCTGCAAGCCTTGGGTGAAGCCAAGACATTTTCGGTTGCAGGTGACCAATTGACTCTCAGCGGGGCAGATAATAAGAGCCTCCTGGTATATAAAAGCCAATCACAAGGCCTGTCAGGCACTTCCTGGGAGGTGATTGGTTACAACAATGGCAAACAAGCCGTCACCAGCGTCCTATTAGGTTCCACAATCACGCTCGCGTTCGGCTCCGACGGCACCTTGTCAGGCAACAGCGGCTGTAACAGCTACAATGGAACCTTCACGGTCACCGATGACCAGATTACGATCGGTCCACTCGCATCTACTCGGATGGCCTGCGCTGACCCAGCTGGAGTGATGGAACAGGAATCCATGTACCTGGCTGCACTGGGTAGTGCGGCTACTTACCAGATCAAGGACACGGGGCTGGAGCTGCGCACGAAGGATGGCGCTCTGGCTGTAGATGGAACTATAGCATTACCATCTAGTTTGATCCAGGGAATCGAGTGGCAATGGGTGAGCGTGACAAACCAATCGACAGGTGAGACGACTACCGTTCCCAACCCGGAAAGCTACACGATTACATTCAATGCCGATGGCACGATGAATGGCAAAGCCGACTGCAACAACTTCAGCGGTAGCTACTCTCAGGAGAATGGCTTTTCCATCACAGTGGAAACTTCCACAATGGCTTACTGCGGCGATACATCGCTGGATCAACAATATTTAGCGCTACTGGGCAACGTGGCAGCGGGTGGTCCAGATGGCAGCGGCGGTTTAGCCCTAGAGAATGCAGGTGGCGAGCAGCGCATGCTTTTTAAGAATAGCACTGCCTCGCAGTAATTTATCTGTAATACAAAACTTATATGAGGAGAATGAATTATGACAACTGCAGTTGCAACACAATCCAAACAACGCCCGTGGTGGCTGACGCTACTCACCGGCATCCTGGCTTTGCTCGTTGGTGGGTTTATGCTGTGGGGAACACCCCAAGCCAAAATCCAAACTTACCAGGGCTTGATATTTATCTTGGGATTCTGGTGGGTGGTGCAGGGCTTCTTAGATATCGTCGCCATCTTTGTGGACCACACTAACTGGGGTTGGAAGCTGTTCATGGGGATCATCAGCATCGCAGCTGGGTCTTATATCTTGCGATACCCGTTGGTATCTGCAATTGCCCTGCCGAAGATCCTGGTCCTGGTGATGGGCATTTGGGGTTTAATGTACGGCATAATGTTGCTGGTCATGGCTTTCAGTGGTGGTGGCTGGGGAGCTGGAATCCTAGGCGTGTTGGGGATCATCTTTGGCATCGCTCTAATGGTCAACTATTCTTCCCCCGGGATGGGACTGGCCATGCTGTGGACTGCAGCAGTGTTCGCTGTTATTGGCGGCATTGCGATGATCTTCCAAGGGTTCCGCCAGCGGACTGCTTAAGCTACACTTTACGCATCTGCGAAGAACGAACTGAAAGAGGTGTGCATCACTCGGTGTACACCTCTTGAAGTTGTATTTAATATCAAGAGCAACCCGAAAAGGGTTGTTGCAATACAAACAGTAAGCAAATAACGCCGCTGGTGGCTGAGGCTGTTAGCTCAGGTATTCTGCCAGCGGTCTGATTAAGGCTCGTTTGCATAGGGTGCGAATTCATGCACCTAGCATCAATTTCCTTAGCTCAATCTTGTTTGATTGGGGAAAAAATCATGAATCAAGATATCAAAATATCCCGTGCAAGAGCAACGACCCCGCGCGCGGCTGCCATCGCCGGGATTTTGTTTTCATTGTTACTCATCACCAGCCTGACACTCATCCGGATTTCTGTCCCAGCGAACCCACAGGACGCAGGAGATTGGCTTTCTTCCAATGCGAAATCTGTCAGTCTTGCCCTCAATCTGGTGCCGTTCGCAGGGATTGCCTTTTTGTGGTTCATCGGCGTTGTGCGTGACCGCCTCGGGGAACACGAAGATCGCTTCTTCGCTACCGTGTTCCTGGGCAGCGGACTACTCTTTCTAGCCATGCTGTTTGCATCTGCGGCAGTAGCAGGCGGCGTCTTAAGTATTTATGGTTCTACTCCAAATGTACTTATATCCTCCGGTATTTACACTTTCGGCCGGGCAGTAACCTATGAGATTATGAACGTTTATGCGATGAAGATGGCAGGAGTGTTCATGATCTCGACCTGCACCCTCTCCCTGCGCACCGGGATTATCCCGCGCTGGATGGCATTCCTTGGCCTGGCACTGGCGCTGTTTCTACTGCTGAGCATGGGCTTCTTTTACTGGGCGCCGTTAGTCTTTCCGCTATGGGTGCTGCTGTTAAGCGTTCACATCCTGTGGGAGAATCTCAGAATACAGAAAAAGGAGGATTAATCCTATGACACAAGAAGCTCCTTCACCTCGCAAGCACAGCAATTCCTACAATATCTTTATTCTCGTCCTCACTCTTCTTTCTCTGGCGGTGATGGTGGTGTTGCTGCTGCCTTTATCTGACGAAACCATCAAGTTGCTTTCAGTTTATGACAATTTGATCTGCATCATTTTCTTGATCGACTTCTTCTTTAACCTTAAAATATCTCCTAAGAAATCCGATTACTTCATCAAGGAACGTGGTTGGCTCGACTTGCTCGGCTCGATCCCTTCATTAGGGCTCCTGACAAATGCTGGTAAATATATGGGCCTCTTACGCCTGGCCCGCCTGAGCCGATTAGCCCGTATTGCTCGCCTGATGCGCGGCGAAAACAGAAAGACGTTGGTTAAAGATATCCTCGAGAACCGTAGCCGGTACGCAACATTCCTTACCATCTTGTTAACACTCATCGTCCTGACCGTATCAAGCGTGCTCGTGCTTCAATTTGAAAGCATATCTCCGGATGCGAACATCCACTCTGGCGGGGATGCATTATGGTATTCGATCGTCACGATAACCACGGTAGGTTATGGCGACTTCTACCCTGTCACAACAGCAGGGCGAATTACCGCGATGTTCATCATGTTCATGGGCGTTGGGATTATCGGAGCCCTGGCCAGTATTCTGGCCAGCCTCCTGGTTGGAGGATCATCTTCGGCTGAAGAGCAAGAGGCACCCGCTACACCGTTAGCACCTATAGTTGAACAGGATATTATGGCTATTAAAAATGAGCTGGCTGAAATGCGCCAGCTACTGGAAGGCATATCAAAAAAAGGTGATAAGGCGTGATCTAGCAGGCGTCCAATGGGATCGTATATACAAAGTGTCGACACATCCCCTGGGCACTCAAAAATACCGGTCAAGAATCAGCATTACACTCATCCAATCTTACCAGTCACACTCCGACCACGCCTGGCTGGTCATTAACATCTTATAAAGCTTGAGGAGGAAACAGTATGAATAATCTACCCAGTCGGCTGGTGGTTTATATGGTCGGATTCGCAAGTATCTTTATTATTTTGTTTGGGATCCGCGCGTCTGCCTCCATCATCAACCCGATCCTGTTAGCGGCTGTTATCACCATCACGGTCCTGCCGCTCCCCAGCCTTCTAACCAAGCGTGGCTTGCCTGGCTGGTTGTCGCTGGTGCTGAGCATCCTGATGGTGACCTTGATCCTGGGCTTGGTTATCGCAACAGTTTTCTTCTCAGTCTCCAAATTGACCACTGAATTGCCGATTTACATGGCAGAAGGTTCGGCGCAAGCCAGCCAAGACCTGGCTGCGCCAGAAGGCTCACAGCTAAACATTCAGATACAAGAGGTGTCTCGTAGCATTGGACCGGTTGCGCAAGGAGTATTGGAGGTTACGATTAACTTATTGGTTACATTCGGATTAGCTCTGGTGATCTTCCTTTTTATGATCAGCGCCGCCATGGCCTTACCTACCCCTTCACGCTTGGGCCTGGATCCGAACACACCGATCATTGGGCGCGTGTCTACCCTCACCGAAGATGTGCGCAAGTATATGACCGTTCTGACCGGGATTAACCTGTTGGTGGGCATTGGGGATACGATATTTCTCCTGATCATGGGCATACCTTATGCGTTTCTATGGGGGCTTCTGGCCTGGTTCATGGGCTACATTCCTTCGATTGGCTTCTGGATCGCCTTGATCCCACCCGTCCTTCTGGCTTACGCGATGTACGGCCTACAAACTGCACTGATCGTCTTTTTCGCGTATGTCCTGATCAATGGGGGAGTACAGAACTTTATCCAACCCAAGATTATGGGTCAGCGCTTGAAGATCTCGCCGGTGGTTGTGTTCGTCAGCTTGCTTATTTGGGGATACCTGTTAGGAGGGATCGGCGCCATCCTGGCAGTTCCGATGACCCTGCTTGTGTTGATCATCATGGAGAATTTCGAAGGCACACGCACAATCGCGGTACTGATGCGCTACACGGGTGAGGAGAAAAAGGAAGAGAGGAAGGAAGCGGCAAAACATGTGCAGGGACTGTGGGGCAAGGTTAAGGAAACGATCAAACCCGGTCGTGAGTCAGAGGACAAGATTGAGTCAGAGGACAAGATTGAGTGAACCACTCTATTCGTCTATTATGAGGAGATCATATGGCTACTCAACTCAATAAATCTAATCACAGACCCATTGCAATGACATCAACTCGAACCCCCCTGGCATTCCATCTATTGGCTAAGCCTACCGGAGCAGCATGTAATTTGGACTGCAAATACTGCTTCTTCCTGTCGAAGGAAATGTTATACCCTGGTAGCCGCTTCCGGATGACCGATGAATTACTTGAAACCTATATCCGCCAGCTTCTTGAAGCCCAACGTTTATCCGAGGTTAGCATCAACTGGCAAGGTGGTGAACCTACTCTGATGGGACTGGACTTCTTCCAACGTTCTGTGGAATACGCTGAGAAGTATAAAAGCCCTGGCCAACATGTGCTGTTCACCATCCAGACCAATGGTACAAAAATCGACAAGGATTGGGCGGCTTTTTTCAAGAAGCACAATTTCCTGGTGGGTTTGAGTGTTGATGGTCCAAAGGAAATCCACGACGCCTACCGGGTGAACAAGGGCGGGCAAGGTAGCTTTGACCAGGTGATGAGGGGCTGGCGAACACTGATGGAACATAGGGTGGATGTCAACATCCTGAGTACGGTACATGCTGCCAATGCAGATCATCCACTGGAGGTTTATCACTTTTTCCGAGACGAGCTAAAAGCGCAATACATGCAATTTATTCCAATCGTCGAACGAGCTTCTGTGGAAACACTTGCTTTGGCTAACCAAGGTTGGAGTGGACGCCCCGGCACTGACCGTCGTCTGTACACTCAGATCGGCGATCTGGTCACCGAACGATCGTTAAAGCAGGAACAATACGGGCGTTTCCTGATCACGATCTTCGATGAATGGGTGGGAAGAGATGTAGGTCAGATTTTCGTGCAGTCTTTTGACGCCGCTCTGGCCAACTGGATGGGCCAACCCAGCCTGTGCATCTTTCAGCGCACATGCGGCGAGTCTCTGGCTTTGGAGCACAATGGTGATCTTTACTCTTGCGACCACTTTGTCGAGCCGGTATACCTTTTAGGCAATATTCAAAAGACCCACATGCGCGAGCTAGTAACCTCGGACCAGCAAAAGAAATTTGGCCAGGACAAATTCGGCACACTACCCAAATACTGCCGCCAGTGTGAGGTGCTATTCGCGTGTAATGGGGAATGCCCGCGCAATCGCTTTGTCAATACACCAGATGACGAGCCGGGGTTGAACTACCTTTGCGCTGGTTACAAGTTATTCTTCAAGCACATTGATCATCCCATGCGCATCATGGCCGATTTGCTGCGCAGGGGTCATTATGCCGACGAGGTGATGAACATCTTGGCGCGGGAAGAAATGCATGGGGTCCAGAAAGAAGTCTGATACCTCATATCCAAGTAGAATTGTAAGGAAATTCTGTAAGTGTCATAGAGTAGAACCACCTAACATTTCATCAGAGCCATTCGATTGACTTCCTTTGCACGGTTTGAGGAGTAAATATGCCACCATTCAAGAAAAACAAAGATATGGAATTTGCAATTATAGGGCTAAGTCGTTTCGGCGGCAGCATGGCGCGCCGGCTTGAAACCTTGGGACACCCAGTACTCGGGATTGACCTTGATCCTCGTTTGGTTAAAGAGATAGCCGATGAAATCACAGAAACCGTCATCCTGGATGCGACAGACGAGGATGCTC
>Ga0315278_10003144_pt1 | contig 14740 bp, 14 predicted proteins | sample YL17G06_0_MG_FD_203880 | JGI IMG/M metagenome (GOLD analysis project Ga0315278, IMG submission 203880) | Sediment microbial communities from Yellowstone Lake, YNP, Wyoming, USA - YL17G06_0 | ecosystem: Environmental > Aquatic > Freshwater > Lake > Sediment | place: USA: Wyoming | collected... | reverse complement strand
CGCGATTCCAGCTCGGCGCGTTGCCGCGATTCCTCGTCCGCCCGGCGGCGGGCTTCTGCTTCGACGCGCTCGCGCTCGCGGGTCTCCGCTGCATGCTGCTCGTTCTCGCGGCGCTCCGCCTCGAGTTTCGCGGTGTCGTCGGCGGTGCGCACGCGATCAACTTCTTCCTGCCGGTGCCGCTGCTCCTCTTCGAGGACGGTGCGGTTCAGGTAGGTCTTCTTGGCGCGCACCTCGACGGCAACAGTGCGGGCGCGGCCCTGCGTGGAGGCGAGCTTGATCTCCTGCTGCGACTTGCGCTGCAGCGTGATCTTGCGCGGCGCGGCGGAGTCGTCCACGCGACCGTGGGCACGGCGCAGGTGCGTGAGCAGTTCGAGCTTCGCCTCGTCGCTGATGATGGCGTCAGCTCCGCCCACCTTGATGCCGGCCTCGTCGAGCTGCGTGATCAGCTTCTCGACGGGGACCTTGAGGACTTCGGCAAACTGACTGACTGTGACTTGCGCCATGGGCTTCCTCCGCTCAGGCCTGCTGGCCCTGCTCGAACCAGTGCTGGCGGGCCGCGAGGATCAGCTCGCCGGCGCGCGTTGGCTCAAGGTTGGGGATTTCCGCGAGATCGTCGACCGCCTGGTCGGCGAGATCCTCGCGCGTCACGATGCCGTGGCGGGCAAGTTCGGCCGCGAGTCCCGCGTCCATTCCTTCCACTGCAAGCAGGTCGTCCGCAGGCGCAGCCTTCTCGATCGTCTCTTCGGTCGCGATCGCCTGCGTGAGCAGCACGTCGCGCGCGCGATTGCGCAGTTCCTGCACGATCGCTGCGTCGAACTCCTCGATCGACGCGATCTCGGACTGCGGTACGTAGGCGATTTCCTCGATGCTGGAGAAACCCTCCTGCACCAGGATCACGGCGACGTCCTCGTCGACGTCGAGTGCCTTCATGAACAGCTCGCGCAGCGTCTTCTGCTCGGTCTCGCTCTTCTCCTCGGCCGCCTGCTCGCTCATGATGTTGAGCTTCCAGCCGGTCAGTTCCGAGGCGAGGCGAATGTTCTGGCCGCCACGGCCGATCGCCTGCGACAGCTTGTCCTCGGCGACCGCGATGTCCATCGAATGCGATTCCTCGTCGACGACGATCGAGCTCACCTCCGCGGGGGCCATCGCATTGATGACGAACTGCGCCGAGTTGTCGTCGAACGGAATGATGTCAACGCGCTCGCCGGCGATCTCGTTCGAGACGGCCTGCACGCGCGAACCGCGCATGCCGACGCAGGCGCCGACCGGGTCGATGCGCGGGTCGTTGCTGCGCACCGCGATCTTGGCGCGGGCGCCGGAATCACGGGCGGCGCCCAGGATGTTGATCAGGCCTTGCCCGACCTCGGGCACCTCGAGCTTGAACAGCTCGATCAGGAACTCGGGGGCCGTGCGGCTCAGGAACAGCTGCGGGCCGCGCGGTTCCGAGCGCACGTCCTTCAGGAAGGCCTTGATGCGGTCCTGCGTGCGCACCGGCTCGCGCGGGATCATCTGGTCGCGCGGGATGAAGCCTTCGGCGTTGCCGCCCAGGTCCACGAAAATGCCGTTGCGGTCCACGCGCTTGACGATGCCCGAGACGAGCTGCCCGATGCGGGCCTTGTAGAGGTCCACGACCTGCGCGCGCTCGGCTTCGCGCACCTTCTGCACGATCACCTGCTTGGCGGTCTGCGCGGCGATGCGGCCGAAGGCCACGGATTCGAGCGGAACCTCGACGTAGCCACCGGCTTCGGCGTCAGGCGAGACGTCGAGGCCGTCTTCGAGGCGCAGTTCCTTGTCAGGGAACTCGAGTTCGGTCGAGTCGTCGGCGAACACCTTCCAGCGGCGGTACGTGTCGTAGTCGCCGGTCTTGCGGTTGATCGCGACGCGCACGTCGATTTCCTCGCCGTACTTCTTGCGCGTGGCGGAGGCGAGCGCAGCTTCGAGTGCCTCGAAGATGATGTCCTTTTCGACGCCCTTCTCGTTCGAGACCGCATCCACGACCATGAGGATTTCTTTGTTCATCTCTCGTCCTCCCGCAATCCGGGAATCAAATGTCCGGCGCAAGCTGCGCCTTGCGAATTCCTGTCAGCGGCAGCACGTGCCGCCGGCCCTCCACTTCGACCTCGATGGCGTCGGGGCGGGCCTCGACCAGCAGCCCCTTGAAGCGCCGCCGCTCGTCCACCAGATGCACCATCTCGACGAAAACCTGCTCGCCCGCGTAACGCGCGAACTGCTCCGCCGTGCGCAGCGGCCGCTCGATGCCGGGCGAGGACACCTCGAGCGTGTACTGGCCCGGGATCGGATCCTCGGCGTCCAGCAACTCGCTTACGGCGCGGCTCACGCGCTCGCAATCGTCGACCGAGACGCCGGCTGGCGCATCGATATACAGGCGCAGCAGACCGCTGCCACGCCCGGGCGAATACTCGATTTCCCACAGCTCGCAGCCGAGTCCCTCGACCACCGGCCGGAGCCACTGCGACAGCTTCTCCCTGAGCACGCGACCGCCTTCGTCCTGCACGCAGCAACGCCAGAAACAAAAAATGGGCCGGCGGCCCATTCGTTGCTTCGCGGCACCCCCGGGTTAACCGGTCGCCGCAAAAGAAAAATCCCCTCACTGGGGGACTTCTCTGGCGAATCTCCCGCCGGACCGGCGCCGCCCCCGCGGGGACTGCGCCTGCTCGGCCAAGAACCCAGCCCGATCAAAGACTTGACCGGGCGTGGAACCTCGGACCGCGAATTCTATAGCAAGGGGCCGGTTCCGGCTAGTCCGCGAGCGGCCGGCCCCGGGTCTCGATGATGAACGGCACGAGCAGCAATCCGCAAAGTGGTACCAGTGCCACGTACGAGATGGCCGTCATGGCATGCCCCACGCCGCCTGCCGCCGCCGCACCGACGAGGAACGGGCCGGCCGAGGCGAACACGCGCCCGATGTTGTAGCAGAACCCGGAGCCGGTGCCGCGCAGGCGCGTCGGGAACAGCTCGGGCAGGTAGAACGTGAAGCTGCCGAACACGCCGAACACGCTGAGGCCGACGAAGAAATACAGCTGGAGCCGGATTTCCGGCGGCCAGTCGAGGCCGAAGGCCGTGAAAATGGCGGCCGCCGAGGCCGCGAAGTAGATGGCGAACATCGGCTTGCGACCCAGATGCTTGGCGATCGGGATCGTCAGCAACGTGCCGATGAGCCCGCCGAGGTTGAACCAGATCGTCGCCGTCGTCTTCCAGGATTCGGCGAGTGCGAGCGTGGCGCTGCGGTCCAGCCCTGCGGCCAGCGCCGCCGTCTGCGCGAGTCCGGTCGAAATCGTGGGAATGAAGGCGTTCGTGCTCCACCAGGCGATCAACGCCACGATCGCCATGAGGGTGCCACGCATCGTGATGCCGATGACCTCCGGACCGAACAGGTCGCGGAGGCGGGCCGGCGCCACCGTTTCCTTCACCGCCTGCCAGCGTTCAGGTTCCTTGACGAACATCCGGACGACGAAGGCCAGAGCCGCGGGAATCAGACCAAAGAGGAATATCACGCGCCAGGAGGACTCCGGCGAATCGGTCATCCACACCGCGGCCACCTGGTGATTGACGAAGGTGGCGAGGAACAGGCCGAGCGGCGCCGCCGTGTACAGCAACGCGCCGGACTCGACGCGCTTCTCCTCGGGAACGACCTCGGCCACCATCGATGCACCCGCGGCCCATTCGCCGCCGATGCCGAGGCTCGCCACGACCCGGAAGAACGCCAGCCACCAGATGTTCGGCGCGGCCGCGCAGGCCGCCGTGCCGAGGGCGTACAGCAGCATCGTGTACATGAGCGTGCGCATGCGGCCGATGCGATCGGCGACCATGCCGAACAGCACGCCACCCAAGGCCCAACCGAGCAGCAGGAGCGACGTCATTACGCCGGTCCAGTACAGCGCCGCCTGCTTCGCCGCCGGGCTGCCGATCTCGAGACCGAGCAGGGTCGGCACGCTATTGGGCGCAACGTAGTTGAACAGGAAGCTGTCGAAGACATCGAAGCCCCAGCCGAGCCAGGCGGCAAAGAGCACGGTCCATTGATACCGTGTCAGGCTAAGCATGAAACTCCTGCACGAAAGCGTTTACAGTCGGCTCTGCCATATTTTTCGAATCGCACCGGGCGGGAACCCTAGCATGAATCTCACGTCGACCGAATTCCGCCGAGGCTGGACTGTGTTGCTGGCAGCGGCCGTGGGAACCGCGTGCGGCGCCTCGCCGATTCCGTTCAACGTGGTCGGCCCGTTCGCCAGGCCGCTCGCGGTCGAGTTCGGCTGGGGACGCGGCGACATCATGCTCGCGCTGTTCGCCTTCACGACGGCAGTCGTCATCACCGTCCCGTTCATCGGCAGCCTCGCGGATCGCTACGGCGTGCGCAGAGTCGCCCTCGGCACGCTGACGGCATTCGGCCTGTGCTTCGCGGCGCTCGCCGTGACACCGAACTCGCTCCCGGCTTTCTACCTGCTCTGGTTCATCATGGGGGCCCTGGGGGGCGGCTCCACGCCCGTTTCGTGGACGCGAGCGGTCAATGCCTGGTTCCAGCACAACCGCGGACTGGCGCTTGCGATCACGCTGATGGGCACCGGCATCACGGCGATGTTCCTGCCGAAGTTTGCGACGTGGTTGATCGAGAACTTCGGCTGGCGCAAGGCATTGCTCGGCATTGCGGCACTGCCGTTGCTGTTCGCCCTGCCGATTGCCTGGAAGTTCTTTCGCGAACCCACCGCCGCGGAGGTCTCGCCGTCCCTGATGGCCGTCAATCGCGCCGGCGTGGACCTGCCGCAGGCCCTGCGCGACTACCGCTTCTGGGTAATCGCCTTTGCCATCCTGTGCATCTCGTTCGGGGTCGGCGGCTCGATCACCAACTTCGTGCCGCTCCTCATTGACCGCGGCTTCGACGCGGGCCGCGCCGCGACGATTGCCGGGGTCATAGGCGGCAGCGTGATCGTCGGCCGGTTGCTGGCCGGTTACCTCATCGACCGTTACTGGGCACCGCTCGTGACCCTGCCGATGCTCGCCCTGCCAGCAGTGGCGTGCCTGCTGCTGGCACAGCCGACGGTGACGCAGCCGGCGGCGATCCTTTCGGCCGCACTGGTCGGCTTCGCCGCCGGCGCGGAGACCGACCTCGTCGCATACCTGACGGCGCGTTACTTCGGGCTCGCCCACTACGGCAAGTTGTATGGATTGCAGTACTCGGTCTTCGGCCTCGCGTCCGGGCTCGCGCCCTTCATCTTCGGCCGCATATTCGACCTCACGAGGTCCTACAAGCTCGCGCTCTACGCAGCGGCAGTGCTGTTCGTGGTGGGCGCGCTGGTGATGCTGACCCTCGGCAAGTATCCGTCCCTCTCCACCTCTCCCGCTGCAGCTCCCACCTCTCCCGCTGCAGCTCCCACCTCTCCCGCCTGAGCGGGAGAGGTCGGCCGCAAGGCCGGGTGAGGGCTCCGCCTAAACGCCCCAGGGCGCCGTGAGGCCGCCCGTCGCTTCCAGCCAGTCCGCCACTCGACCGGCCGCTCCGCCGACATCGTCATCCGACAGATCGAGTTCCAGCACGGGCAGCAGCGATTGTGCGGCAACGGCGCGCATTGCCTCCTGTTCGGCGATGAATGGCACGATGTCGTCGTACTGCGAGGGATTGCCCGATACCTTGAGCCGCTCCGCGCGCGCAGCGGCAAACGACCCCGGATGTCGCGTGCAGAGCACGATGCGAAAGCCGAGGGGCCGCAACCGTTCCTCGAGCCAGCGGAAATCGAAATCGCGGTGCCGCTGCTGGCGTTGCCAGACAATCGTCGAGACGTGGAAGCGATCGACGATCCAGGAGTAGTACCGCTGCAGCTCGAAGAGCCGCGCCCACGTCGCGTAGGTCTCCATCGCGAGCGACTCTTCCTCGGCGCCGAAGTTGACCAGCCCCCTGCCCCACGGCACGTTGGTGAAGGCGCACCACTCTGCCGAGACGACCGGCGAGTGATACCGATACTTGCGCGGCCCCACGATGTGCGGATGCTCGTTCAGGGCGAACGCGAGATCGGTCTTGTGCGTGAGCCGCGTCCCCTCGAGGATGAGTTTCGGGCAGAGCTTCATGCGCCGCTCAGGCGATCAGGCCCGCTACCGCTTCCGCGACGTAATCCACGTTCGCCTCATTGATGCCCGCCACGTTCATGCGGCCATCCGGCGGCACGTAGACGTGATGCTTGTCACGCAGTTCGGCGATGCCTGCCTCGCTCAGGCCCAGCAACGAGAACATCCCGCGCTGGCGCGTGAGCCAGCTGAAATCGTGACCGGGCCGGCGCGCCGTCAGCCTTCCGTGGAGCAGCGCACGCAGCGACTTCATGCGGCCGACCATCTGCTTGAGTTCGTTCTCCCAGAGAGTCCTGAGCCGTGCGTCGCCGAGCACGCGAGCCGCAACCGCGGCGCCGTGGTCGGGCGGCATCGAGTACATGCGCCGTGCGATGCGCGCCTGGTGCGTCGCAATCGCAGCTGCCGCCGAGGCGGTCTTCGTCACCACAGCGAGCGCGCCGGCGCGTTCGCGGTACAGGCCGAAATTCTTGGAGCAGGAAATCGCCAGCAGAAACTGCGGCACGCGCCGCGCCAGGATGCGCAGGCCGACCACGTCGGAGCCGAGGTCGTCGCCGAAGCCCTGGTACGCGAGATCGACGAAGGGCAGCAGGCCGCGGCTCTCGATGACCTCGGCGAGCGCACTCCACTGCTCCAGGTTGAGATCCACCCCGGTCGGGTTGTGGCAGCAGCCGTGCAGCAGCACTACCGCCCCGGCCGGCAGCCTCGAGATGCAGTCCAGCATCGGATCAAAGGCCGCGCGCCGCGCGACGGGGTCGTAATAGGGGTAGCGCTGCAGCGTGAGCCCCGAGCTGCCGATCAGCGGCTCGTGATTGGCCCACGTCGGGTCGCTCACGTGCACCACGGCTTGCGGGTTCGACACGCGCAGCAACTCCGCCCCGACGCGCAACGCCCCGCAACCGCCGACGGTCTGGATCGCGGCCGTCCGGTCGTGCAGATCACGGGCCAGCGTCCCGAGCGCCAGCTCGACGATGCGCTCGTTGAACTCGACATTGCCCGCCGGGCCCACGTACGTCTTGGTCGTTTGCTGCGCGATCATCTCGCGCTCCGCTTCCCGCACGGCAGCCGGCACCGGGGTGTTGCCGAAATCGTCGCGATACACGCCGACGCCGAGATCGACCTTCTTCGGTGACGCGTCACGCCGGAACGCCGCCGTCACGCCGAGGATCGGATCCGGAGGAAGCCTGTCGAGATTGTCGAGCATCGGAAGGTGCCTGTTGCACTCACGGGGAGTGCCATGATGCCCGAGAAGCGAACGCGGGTCAGGTCGAGGCAACCTGCACCGGGGCCTGCACCACCTTCTGGTCGATGGCCCCGAAGACGCTGGCGCCGTCGCGCCCGAACATCTCGATCCGGACGCGATCGCCGAACGCCAGGAATGGCGTCGTCGGCTTGCCCCGCTCGATCTGCTCGAGCATCCGCCGCTCGGCCAGGCAGGCGGAGCCCCGCGAGCGTTCGTAGTTGGAAACCGTGCCCGATCCGACGATCGCCCCGGCCCGCAGGCGACGGGTGCGCGTGGCGTGCTCGATCAACTGGCCGAAATCGAAGGTCATGTCCTCACCCGCCTCGGGGTGCCCGAGCAGCATGCCGTTCACGTGCGAGACGAGCGGCCGGTGAACCTTCGCAGCCAGCCAGTCGTCGCCGAGTTCATCGGGCGTGACCGCGCAGGGCGAGAACGCGGTGGCCGGCTTCGACTGGTAGAAGCCAAATCCCTTCGCCAGCTCGGCCGGGATGAGGTTGCGCAAGGACCAGTCGTTGACCAGCATCAGCAGTTTGATGTGGCCGCGCGCTGCCGAGGCGGTCACCCCCATCGGGACGTCGTCGGTGATCACCGCGACCTCGGCCTCCAGATCGATGCCGAACGCCTCGCTCGGCACCGGCGCATCGTCCGTCGGGCCGATGAAATCGTCGGAGCCACCCTGGTACACCAGCGGATCGGTCCAGAAGCTCGGCGGCATCTCCGCACCGCGGGCCTTGCGCACCAGCTCCACGTGATTGACGTAGGCCGAGCCGTCCACCCAGTGGCAGGCGCGGGGCAGCGGCGACATCATCTGCGCGGGGTCGAAGGGAAAGCTGCCGGGCGCGCGGCCCGCTTCGAGGTCCGCCGCCGCCTGCTCGAGCCTGGGGGCCAGCCGGCCCCAGTCGTCGAGCGCCGCCTGCAGCGTCGCTGCGACGTGCGGCACCGGCGCCGCCCGCGACAGATCGCGGCTGACGACCAGCAACTGGCCGTCGCGCGTGCCGTTCTTCAGGGTCGCCAGTTTCATTTCGGCTGCTTCCAGCTGTTCACGTAATCCTGGCATTCCACGGCGGCGCCCTGCTCCGTCACGTCGAGCGGGTCGCGCGTGTCGATCATCACCGCATACTCGTCGGTCGCGGGTTTCGTCTGCTGGAACATCCGCTTCAGCGCCTTGGGATGCGGCCCGTGCGTGAAGCCGCCCGGGTGAAACGTGATCATGCCCGGATGAATGTTGTCGCGGCTGAAGAAGTCCCCGGCGTGGTAGAAGATCACTTCGTCGTAATCGTCGTTGTTGTGGAAGAACGGCACCTTGAGCGCGCCCGGGTCCGTTTCGAACGGCCGCGGCACGAACGTGCAGACGACGAAGCGCCCCGCCAGGAACGTCGTGTGTGCCGACGGTGGCAGGTGATAGCGATGGCTCATCAGCGGACGGATGTCCTTGACGTTGAGCCTCACCACCGCGAGATCGCCGTGCCAGCCGACCGCGTCGAGCGGATTGAACGGGTACGTGATCAGCGAAACGGCGCCCCGCTTCTTGACCTCGACCTGCCAGCCCCGCGTGCTGCTCTGCTGGGCGAGAAAGGCCGCGTCCACTTTCGGCGTGTCGAGCACGGCAGGATCGAAGATCGCGTGGTGTCCGACCAGTCCTTTGTCGGGCAACTGGTAACTGGAATTCGTTGCTTCGATCAGCATCGCGTCGACGGTGCCGGCGGTTTCGAGACGCCACATCGTGCCTCGCGGCAGGACGACGTAATCACCGGCCACCACTTCCAGGTGGCCGAAATCGCAATACACGTGGGCGCTGCCGGCATGCACGAACAGCAGTTCGTCGCCATCCGCGTTGCGAACCAGTCGTTCCATGCTCTTCTGCAGCCGCCAGTAGCGAATGGCGCAATGCGCATTCGCCAGCACCGCGGGCGCAGACCATGGGCTCGTCGCGCCCTGCGGCAGCCGGTTGAGATCGAGGGCGCGCGGACGCAGCGGGCCGCTGAAATCCGACCAGCCGGTCGGCGGATGCCGGTGATGGAAGAACGCGGCCGGGCCGAAGAAGCCTTCCTTGCTCATCTCGCGCTCGTAGGTGCCCTCGGGCAGGTCGCAATGTGCCTGCCGCGAAGCCGTGCCCTCGACGCGCGCGACCGGGATGTAACTCTTCATGCCGCCTCCTCAGATGACGCCGCGTCGTTCCTGGTCGAGTTCGATCGATTCGAACAGCGCGCGGAAGTTGCCTTCGCCGAAGCCTTCGTTGCCCAGGCGCTGGATGAGCTCGAAGAAGATCGGCCCGATGACGTTGGTGGTGAAGATCTGCAGCAGGATGCCGTCCTTGTCGCTGCCGTCGATCAGGATGCGACGCTTCTGCAGTTCCTCGAGGCTCTCGTGGTGCCCCTGCACGCGCGCGTTGACGCCCTCGTAGTAGGTGTCGGGCGAGTCCTGGAACGCGATGCCGTTGTGGCGCAGCGCATCCACCGTGCCGTAGATGTCACCGGTCGAGAGCGCGATGTGCTGGATGCCCTCGCCGTGGTACTCGCGCAGGTATTCCTCGATCTGCGACTTGTCGTCCTGCGACTCGTTGATCGGGATGCGGATCTTGCCGCAGGGGCTGGTCATGGCGCGGCTGAAGAGCCCTGTCTTCTTGCCCTCGATGTCGAAGTAGCGGATCTCGCGGAAGTTGAACAGCTTCTCGTAGAAGCCCGACCACTTGTTCATGTTGCCGCGCTGCACGTTGTGGGTAAGGTGGTCGATGAGCTGCAAGCCGGTCGTGCGATGCGCACCCGTGTTCGCGACCGGCACAAAATCGACATCGTAGATCGTGTGGTCGCCGTAGCGGTCCACGAGGTAAACGATGCTGCCGCCGATCCCCTCGATGGCCGGGATGTTGAGTTCCATCGGTCCGACCTGATTCACGACCGGCTTGGCGCCAAGTTCCACGGCACGCCTGAACGCCTTGGCCGCGTCCTTGACGCGGAACGCCATGGCGCACGCCGAGGGGCCATGCTGCTGAGCGAAGCGCTGGCCGAAACTGCCCGGCTCGGCATTGATGATGAAGTTGACGTCTCCCTGCCGGTGCAGGGTCACATTCTTGCTGCGGTGACGCGCGACGATGGGGAAACCCATGCGCTCGAACAGGCCACGCAGCAGCTCCGTGTCGGGCGCCGTGTATTCGACGAACTCGAAGCCGTCGGTACCCATCGGGTTGTCGAACAGGTCAGCCATGGCGGCCCTCCCAGGGGAGATAGTTGCAGCTGAAAGTATAGGCGCGCGATGGTAACCGAAGTGCGGCTCAACCCGCCATCCGGGTGGCCGACCCGCCCCCCATCCGCCGGCCTTTGAACAGTGCCGCAACTACACCGATACTCTGTGCCCCGGCGATCGGGTCGAGGTCGAGCATGACTACCGTCTATTTCACACTCGCGGCGATCGGTCTGTACCTGGCGTGCGACCGCCTGCTCGACCTGCTTGAGCGTCGCGCCGGGCGACGGTTCGAGAACCGCTCGTTGATCTTTTTCGCACTGCTGCTCGGACTCAGCCTGGTGACGTTTGCGCTGATCCGCCGCTTTGTCGGGCTGGGATAGCCGCGCCGGGCGCAGGCCACTGGGGTACGCACAACTTCGGTGCGGCCCCTCTTTCTTTTTGCAGTGCACTTGATCTATATCAAGGACGCGCACTCATTTAGGGCCTACTAACGGTCCAGTGCGCCGGGCCGCGGGGGCGACCCGGTGAATGGCAGAAGACGACCAACAGGGGGCCCCATGTCCGGACCACAACCCAGCGAGCCCGGTCAGCCGGAACGCACGCCGTTCTTTCAGCGGTTGCTCGACAACCCGTTCCTGCTGCTTTTCCTCGGGGTGACCATCCCGACGGTCGTCTACCTCATCTGGGGAATCATGGAGATCATCCAGATTCCCATCGCTTCACCCTGAGCGGAGGCCGCACGCATGGCAATCGCACCTCCGAGCAATCGGAACTGGTGGAAAGAGCCCATTCACAAGGTCGAACTGACCTGGGCCATCGTCGCATTCCTGTGGGGAATCGCGATGTTCTTCATGATGATCTACTGGCACGGCGTCGGGAAACAGAATCTCTCGAACGAGGCCTATCGCACGACACCTTTCGACTACGCCGCGAAGGTCGACAAGATGATCGCCGCGTACACCGTGCGCCAGGAAGGCGCGTTCCCGGTCGTGCACCCGCCGCCCGGCAGCGACGTCTACATGATGGGCCGCGTCTACATGTGGTGGCCGATGCTCGAACTCGAGAAGGACCAGACCTACCGGTTGCACCTGTCGTCGATCGACCTGCAGCATGGCTTCTCCCTGCAGCCGGTCAACATCAATCTGCAGGTGCACCCCGGCTACGAGATGGTCGTGACGATGACGCCCAACCAGGCGGGCCAGTTCGGCGTCGTCTGCAACGAATATTGCGGCCTCGGGCATCACACGATGACCGGTCGCATCTACGTCGTCGACAAGAACTGAAGGGGCCGTCATGACAGCTGCAAGCACATTCCGCACCTGCCCGACGACCGGCCTCAAGGTGGACCGTTCGGCGGAAAACCTCATCAAGGCGAATGCCGTCGTCGCCGTGGTGTTCCTGCTCGTCGGGGGACTGTTCGGGCTCTCAATCGCGCTCACCCGCTGGCCCGCCGTGCATCTGCTGCCCGCGGACTGGTTTTACCTTGCGCTCACGGCCCACGGCTTCGACGTGCTGCTCGCCTGGATCATCTTCTTCGAGATGGCGGTGCTGTACTTCGCCTCCGCGGTGCTGCTTGGTTCGCGACTTGCCGCACCCCGCTGGGGCTGGGCCCAGTTCTGGCTGATGCTGGTCGGCGCGCTGATGGCCAATGTCGCGGTGCTGCAGGGCAACTCCTCGGTGATGTTCACCTCCTACCCGCCACTGCAGGCTGCTCCGCACTTCTATCTCGGTCTCGTCCTGTTTGCGGTCGGAGCCCTGATCGGCTGCGCGGTATTCTTCGGCACGCTGGTCGTGGCCAAGGAGGAGAAGACCTACGAGGGCTCGGTACCGCTGGTCACGTTCGGCGCCATCACCGCGGCGATCATCGCCGTGTTCACGCTGGCCTGTGGCGCAATCATCCTCATCCCGACGTTCCTGTGGTCGATCGGCATCATCCATGGCGTCGATCCACTCATGTACAAGCTGGTTTGGTGGGGCATGGGTCACTCCTCGCAGCAGATCAACGTGTCGGCGCACGTCGCCGTCTGGTACGCCATCGGCGCCATGGTGCTCGGCGCCAAGCCGATCTCCGAGAAAGTGAGCCGCATGGCGTTCCTGATGTACATCCTTTTCCTGCAGCTCGCGAGCGCGCACCACATGCTGGTCGAGCCTGGCGTGAGTTCGAGCTGGAAGATCTTCAACACCAGCTACGCGATGTACCTCGCCGTGCTCGGCAGCATGATCCACGGCCTCACGGTGCCGGGCGCCATCGAGGCGGCACAGCGCGCCAAGGGCTACAACAAGGGCCTGTTCGAGTGGCTGCGCAAGGCGCCCTGGGGCAATCCTGCCTTCGCGGGCATGTTCCTGTCGCTGGTGATGTTCGGCTTCCTTGGCGGCATCTCCGGCGTCGTGATGGGCACGGAACAGATCAACCTGATCATGCACAATACGCTGTACGTTCCCGGGCACTTCCATGCGACCGTGGTCGCCGGCACGACACTCTCGTTCATGGCGATCACATACCTGCTCGTGCCGCTCATCTTCCGTCGGGAGGTCATGTTCAAGAAGATCGCCCAGTGGCAACCCTACGTTTTCGGCCTCGGTGTCGCCGGCATTTCGCTGTTCATGATGGGCGCCGGGACGCTCGGCGTTCCTCGCCGCCACTGGGACATTACCTTCGCCGACGCGCTCACGCAGTACCAGTTCTCCCCAGCGGCGTTCCTGATGCTGGCCCTCAATGGACTGTCGGCGATCATGGCCGCGACGGGGGGCGCGATGTACGTCGTCGTCGTCGTCTGCTCGGTCTTCTTCGGCCGCAGGATCGGCGACCACGAAGTGGTGCAGCTCGGGCCCGTATCCGGCGCGGCATCGGCCGCGGCGGTGGCGCGCTACGGCAACGAAGGAACACTGAAGATCCCCGGCACGGTCGTGCTGGTCGGCGTGTTCTTCGTGTCCTTCGTCCTGTACTACTTCGTGAACTGGAAGTACCTCGCCGAGGTCTGGCCGCTGAGGTAGGAGCGAACGTGCAGCAAGCTGTCGCGCAGGATGCGGGCCTCGCCACCCACCGGGCTGCCTGGCGGAGCACGGTTGAGGTCTTCAAGCCGCGCATCGGCCTCGAGATCATGTTCGCCGGCATCGCGGGCGTGGCGATGGCGCAGGGGGCCGGATTGCCGCTGTGGCAGCTGCTGGTGCTGGCGGCCGCAGTCTTCCTCGCCGCCGCGAGCGCCGGCGCGCTGAATCACCTCGCCGAGCGGGACCTCGATGCCCGCATGTCGCGCACGCGGAGCCGTCCGTTCGTGACCGGTCAGCTCGAGGGCGGAACGAGTTGGTTCGCAGTGATCGGCCTGCTCCTGACCGTCGCCGTCGTGTCGGCCGGGCTGGCGACGAACTGGCTGGCCGCCACCTTCGTGTTCCTCGGCGCGTTCACCTACGGGGTCGTCTACACCCTGTGGCTCAAGCGGCGGACCTGGCTCAACATCGTGGTCGGGGGTCTGGCGGGCAGTTTCGCGGTGCTGGCCGGGGCGGCAGCCGTGAATCCGGACCTCGGCCCTGCCGCGTGGACGTTCGCGGCCGTCCTGTTTCTCTGGACCCCGCCGCACTTCTGGAGCCTGGCAATGTATTACCGCCAGGACTATGCGGAGGCCGGGGTGCCGATGCTACCGGTCGTGTACGGGGACCGCGTTGCGGCTCGCGTGATTCTCGCGCACACGGTTCCGCTGGTATTGCTCGCGATGCTCCCGGTTGTCTGGGGAGCAGGAAGCTTCTATCTCGCCTGTGCCTTATCCGGTGGCGCGTATTTCGTCTATCGCAGCGCCCTCCTCGTCCGCGAGCCGACCCGCAAGAATGCGATCCGTAACTTCCTGGCCTCGCTTCTGCAGCTGAGTCTGCTGCTGGTCGGGGCGATCGTCGACGGAGCGCTTGCAGGCCGCCTGGTCACCTACTGAACCATGCGCAGGCACCTTCGCAGGCCAGCACCGCACGGCGGACTCCTGCTCATCCTCGCCTGCACGGTGACCGCGGGCGCCCTTGCGCAAGCGCCGGCTCCTGACGATGCCGCCGCGCTGGCGACGAGCCAGGCAGCGATCAGCCGGCAACTCGACGACTACCCGTTCGTCGATCAGCGCGGGCAGGCGCTCCGTCTGTCGAGTCTGCGCGGCAAGCCGGTCGTGCTGAGCCTGGTCTACACGAGTTGCTTCCAGGTTTGCTCAGGCCTGACCGTGCACCTGCGCGACGTGACCAAAGTGGCGCGCAGGGCGCTGGGCGCGG